>Ga0157370_10002007_pt1 | contig 25023 bp, 23 predicted proteins | sample C35metaG_FD_113463 | JGI IMG/M metagenome (GOLD analysis project Ga0157370, IMG submission 113463) | Corn rhizosphere microbial communities from Kellogg Biological Station, Michigan, USA - C3-5 metaG | ecosystem: Host-associated > Plants > Roots > Rhizosphere > Soil | place: USA: Michigan...
AAGAGGCGCAAAGCACGGCGCCGCTCTTATGGTGCCGCGCGCCAGCAGAGGGGTTGCCTTTGGCGACCTATTCAACGATGGCAATGTGGACATCGTGGTGAATAATCTAGACGACAAGCACCGAACTCCGCAATAGTGGGAATAGCCCAACATCCACACAACTGGAGAATGTAAAGCCAAATCAGTTCCTTGTTATTCGTCGTTGAGGAGTGCTCCGCTCTTGCTCCTCGTCCCGTCCGTTCGTCAAAATCGCAAAAGAACTCCCGGCCTTTTGCGGGCAGGAAGCGAAGTCGGCCCTCCCGGCTCATTTCAGTATTTTGTAGCGGCTTTTATGAAAGTGATCCCGATGCTGGTTGTCGTTCGTGCCGAATTTATGTTCTTGTCCAGCGTGGGTCCATCTGCGGGTCCAAATAAGGGGGCCAATTAGCGTTGCGAAGGTTCCGATAAGCGAATCATTGACAGGCTAATTACGACGACTTCCTGGAATACGCAGTATCTGTGCCCAGTTTGAAAACAGCGTCGACTCCATCGGCGATTCCAAAGGCACGAAGCCCATCTCCCGTGCCAGGTATTGTACGAGACCAGAAGTCGATCAAGCCGTTGAGGTTGCGGTTATAGCGCTTAACCGTTCGCTCCCTAGCAAAATCCGCCGCAACACCCTTGTTGTCGTGGGTCGCACCATCGAAGATGGTGCGGGGTTCTAGCAAGAGCCAAAGCCTGTCGTCAGCCCATTCTGAACGCGGACCAAGTCGCGCAACAGTTCGTCGAAGTTCTCCATGCGCACCAATGCAGCTGTAAATGAGATTCGAGCTCTGCCGCGAATTGATCTTCGAAGATTAATGTATGCGCAATATCGCACCGCTGCTCGAATACTTTGTCGAATTCCAAGCGTCCGAGAACGAAGAAAAGCAGAACCTGGTTAAAGAGTTGAAGAACCGGGGCCGTTGGCCTGCGAAGGACCTTTTCGGATTCTTTGCTCCCGACGAAGAAGAGGTTAAGACCTATAAGTCAGGAAAGAACGCAGGAAAGACTTACCGGTCGAGACATTGGGATCACCGTCTGTTTACGCAGCCTGGTGACCGTGAGTTGCTCACCCGGCATGAAATTCAGAAAAATCCGCCTGATCTGCGCGTTACGAATTACTCGATGCTCGCGTATATGTTGCTACGTCCAATTGAACGATCCATCTTCCGCAAGACCTGCGACTGGCTTGCTAGCAATCCTAGCAACCAGTTCCTATTGATTCTCGATGAAGCCCACATGTGCGCGAGGGAGAGGCGGAGGCGGCGACAGACGGCCTTCTCGCATTGGGTTCCTATGCTAGACGCCATGAGAGTGGACGACAGGAGCAGCCATTGCTCCCAACGCGGGTTCATATGTTCTTTCGAGGGCTTCCATCTATCCACGGCTGCCTGAACGAGACTCGTGCAAAGCGACGACATCCGGCAGATGGAAGGGCTGTATTGGGCCGTTTCTACACTGAGCCTCGGACCATTTGCAAATGTGGTGCCCGCGTCTTCGAGACCTTCACGCATCGGGATTGCGGCACAGCCTTCATGCGTGCCTTTGGCATCGGACGCAGAGCAGATTTCCTCTGGAACGAGCACGGAGGAACACTTTCGCAGTTTGGCGCTCCTTTGTAAGATCCACTTCCTTCTTGAAGAGCCGCACCCGGATCAGGTCCGGAGTGTTGAGCCGGTTTGGCTCGATATTGCGACTGGATGACTGCAGGAGAGGCAACCTTCCGAAATGGACGGATTCAGATTGGTGTATCGTCCGACGCAAGCGGACGAGGATGACGGGCTGTCGACATTCACCAACTGTCCGGTGTGCACGCGCCGAACGAACGCCGGCGGCTCCCTCAAGATCATGGATTTGGCTACGAAGGGCGAACAGCCTTTTGCGAACCTGATACGGGAGCAGTTCGTCAATCAGGTTGCAACCAAACCGCTCGATGAACGCCACCCTAATGAAGGCCGTAAAGCCCTCCTCTTCAGCGACGGCCAGCAGAAGGCAGCTCGGCTCGCTCGAGATCTTCCGCGTGAAGTGGAACGCGATTCACTACGCGAGGCGCTCATCGCTGCGCTTAAGGAGCTTGCGGACATTGGAAAAGATTCTGTTCCAGACGAGAATCTCTATGCTGCCTTTGTGCTGGTATGCGCACGCCATCACCTGCACTTCTTCGATGGGCAGGACCAGAAGGCGCTACTCGAGGACTGTCATCGTCTGCAAAAGGACTACGACCTTGATCTGGACCTAGCTCTTCAAGATGGATGGAAAGCAACGCCGCCCACATGCTTTCGGCAGGCGCTCCTGCGTCAGATAAGCGATCCGTACTATTCGCTGATCGCCGCATGTGCGGTCGTGGTCCAGCCACGCCGCTCGAAACTCAAACTACTCGAACGTCGCCTGACAGCGGTGCCCGCTGAGACGTTAGGCGAGATTGCAGAAGCGTGGATCCATGAGATGCTTTACCACGATGCTTTTGATCCGAGTCTGTCACTGACTGCGCGTTACCAGGAATTTCCGTATTTTGAGCCGATTCGCGTAGAAGACGGTGTCAAGACCTTCTTTGCCGAAGTTGCGAAGCGATCGCAATTGGAAGCGGACACCGTCAAGCATTTACGCAACGAACTCTTCGATTTGTTCACACGGGCGGCAGTCAGCACAGACGATTCAGGGCGACTGCTAACCGGGGACGCGCTCACGATTAAGATGGCGATTGGCGAGGTCTGGTCTCAATGCCTCTTCTGTGGCTATGCGCAACTCAAGCCTTCTCGGTTCATGCGCGGAGTGTGGACAGAAGCAATTGAGCCACGTCCTCCCGACCACCCGTACATGCGGGCCAGAAAGGACTTACCATGCGATGTCCTTCGTTTGAAAGAGATGGGGTGCCGGGCGGTCAAATGCGAGGGGCGTGAGGTGATGGTCACTACGACGCTTGAGAATGACGAAATCGTGGTGTAACTCACTCTATTCTTCGAACTTGGGACCTACACTAGTGAAAATCGTGCGAACACACTTCCAACTCACTATCTGAAAGCCTCGTAAGTCGGGCCGCCTTTATATGAATTACGCCATCCTGATTCTGAAGAATTCCTTCGACCGCGAGAAATTTGCTGCATGTGACGATGAGGCGGTCTTGGTCATATAGCTGGGGTGTAACTATCACATTGGCAATGCCCGTTTCGTCTTCCATCGAGATGAAGATGAATCCGTTGGCCGTCCCTGGACGTTGCCTGGCGATAACGCATCCGGCCGCACGAACAAATTCTCCGTCCGCGCAAAGTCTCAACCCCTCGGCTGTACGGATACCCTTACGGCTCAATTCTGGGCGACGATGATACATGGGATGTTTGTCGGTGGTTAATCCAGTACCTGCATAATCTGCAACCAAGCGCTCCTCAACGGTCATTTGTTGCAACGGGAGTGTTTCCGAATGGTCTTGCAAGCATTCACTTCGCTGCCTAAACAGTGGTCCCTCCAACTTACCGGCACGCTCGACCTGCCAAAGAGCGTCGCGGCGATGTGTGATCCCATCGACCTTGTTCAAGGCTCCGATGCGGGCCAGCAAGGTGAGTTCTTTCCTGTCGAGCGATGGGACACGCAGAGCGAGATCCTCCGTTGAACGGAACGGGCCGTCCTGTGTGCGGGACGCAACCAGCGCCTCCGCAGATTGATTCCGCATGCGCTTTGCGTAGCCCAAGCCCAAACGCAATGACAACGATCCATCAACTTCGTGTTCGACGGCACAGGGCCAATCTGAAGCCTGAACGTCAATGGGCTTAACCCGCAGGCCGTGGCGCTGCGCGTCCTTTACCAGAACGGCAGCCGAGTAGAATCCCATCGGCTGGTTGTTCAGGATCGCGCAAGTGAAGGCTGCCAGATACTTCACCTTGAAGTAAGCCGACGCATATGCGATGAGTGCGAAGCTGGCAGCATGCGATTCAGGGAAACCATACAGGGCAAAAGAACTGATGTTTTGCACGATGTTGTCCTGGGTAGCGGTATCGATTCCATTGGCGGCCATGCCGGCTCGGAGCTTGCGTTCGAGATTCTTCATTCGCTCCCAGGAGCGCCTCATGCCTACGGCACGGCGCAGCTCGTCGGCCTCTGCGCCGGAGAAGTTGGCGACCGTCATGGCCATGCGCAGCAATTGCTCCTGAAAGAGCGGTACTCCAAGGGTGCGCTTCAGTACGGATTCAAGTGACGGATGCGGATACGTGACTTTCTCTTTCTTCTGCCGCCTCCTCATATAGGGGTACATCATCTGCCCCACGATGGGACCGGGGCGAATGATGGCAACCTGCACTACAAGGTCGTAAAACTTCTCAGGATGGTTGCGCGGCAATGACGCCATCTGTGCGCGGCTCTCGACCTGAAACATCCCGACTGTATCGGCCTTTTGCAGCGTTCGATAGACCTCATCATCCGCCGGCAATTGCGCCAGATCGATCTTTTCGCCATAGTGTTCGGGAATCAGCTCCAGGCAGTCCTTGATGACGGCCATCATGCCGAGACCCAGTAGGTCTACCTTGATGATGCCGAGGTCGGCGCAATCTTCCTTGTCCCATTGAACGACGGTTCGGCCCAGCATCGTCGCGCGTTCCAATGGAACGATACGGTTCAGTCGTCCCTTGCAGATCACCATACCGCCAGAGTGCTGGCTAAGATTGCGAGGCGAATCCTGAATCCGCATGGAGAGTTCAAGATATTTGGCAATGCGCGGATGACGGATGTCGAACCCGGCGTGCTGGAACGAGTGCGCCATCGTATCGGTCTCGCCACGCCACTCCCATTGACCAGTGAGACTCGACAAGCGGCCCAGAGTGTCGGCGTCAAAGCCCAATGCTTTGCCGACCTCTCGCGCTGCCGACTTCTGACGATAGGTGGTTACGTTGGCAGTCATGGCGGCACCGAGTTCGCCATAGCGTTTGTAGACGTACTGAATAGCCTGTTCACGCTTCTCTTCGGAAGGAAGATCGAGGTCGATGTCCGGCCACTCGCCACGGCTGTCGCTCAGGAAACGCTCAAAGAGTAGATCCATGCCCACCGGATCGATAGCCGTAATTTCGAGGGCATAGCAGACAGCGGAGTTGGCGGCGCTGCCCCGGCCCTGGATCAGGATGCCATTGCCCTTGCAGTATTCGACGATGTCCCAGACGATGAGGAAGTATCCGGCAAAACCGAGTTTTGCGATGAGTGCAAGCTCGTGTTCGACCTGCTTCTTTGCTCGCTCCATCAGATCATGATCGTTCTTCGGCCCATACCTCCGCATCACGCCTTCGGCGACGCGCTTCTTGAGAAAGCTGTCCATCGTCTCCCCATCCGGAACCGGATAATGTGGGAATTCATAACCAAGATCGCTCAACTCGAACTTGAGGCGTGACGACAGGTCGATGGTGGTTTCAACTGCTCCTGGAATGTCGCGGAAGAGCGCAGCCATCTCCCGCGGTGGGCGCAGATGGCGCTGGCTGTTCAATGCCAGCAATCGGCCAGCCTGGTCGAGTTCGACGTGATGACGAATCGCCGTCAAGAGGTCCAGAATCTCGCGGTCGTATGCCGTAGCATAGCGGACCCCATTCGTAGCGATCACCGGGAGATTGAGAGAACGCGCGATTCGGAGAGCGGCCTGGTTTCGCCATTCCTCCTCGCGTTCCCGATGGCGCTGTAGTTCGACGTAGACATTCTTGCAGCCGAAGATGCGCGTCAGCCGTTCGACCGTTTCCCGTCCAGCGGCTTCTCCGCCCCGCGTCAATGATTCGGCCAAGGGGCCTTCATCGCCACCCGTCAGGCATACCAAGCCAGATGCGTATTGTTGTAGATCTTTGAAGGTCGCGGCACTTTCTTTCTTGGTTGTCTCTCGCATCTTGAACTGCGTGATGAGTTGGCATAGGTTCTGGTAGCCTTCCCGCGATTCGCAGAGTAGAGGGAGACGCGGCGGTTCGGACTTATGCTGATGCGGCAACCATGCAGAAGGAGCGAGGCGTGAGCCGAAGCTCGAAACCGCGATCTCGGCCCCCACGTGAGCGCGAACGCCGTTTCTCTTCGCGCTGCTATGGAAGCGGGCAGAGCCGTAAACACCATTGCGGTCGAGCAACGCCATTGCGGGCATGTCCGACTCAACTGCGCGTTCGATAAGCTGCTCAGGAAGCGACGCTCCTTCGAGGAAGGAGAATGCGCTTGCGGCATGCAACTCTATATAGCGTTCAGTCATAGAATGCCGCCATCTGCCAACTGTCCGCGATGCGATCGCGGACCAGACAGCAGCAAAGTAAAGCGGAGTCTTGTGCGCGTGCCACAAGATCCCATTGCTCAAGGCCCCATAAGGTCGGTTGCCACCAGTCGCCGCTTACCAACCAGGGTCCGTAGGTATGCTCGACTACATAATGCTTTCCGCGAAAGAAGAACGCCTTTGGATGCTGGCTTTGAACTGTGACCGAAACAATTTCAGCTGGACGTAATCTCCGCGTTGCGGATCTGGGTTGTCCCTCAGGAATGACGGATGAAGGGCCTGAAGGAACAGTGAACGGCTCCATCCTGAATGCCCCTGGCTGGTGGGTGTCTGTGAGAGCCGGACGTCCAACATTTTCATCCCCAACGATGGCACGGATATGTGCCAGCGTCACGTCGAGTCGTGCCGGTTCCGGCAACTGAGGAGAGAACAATCCTAACTGTACTTTGCTGGTGCTCCCCGGCTCAGCTGTCAGTGACAGTGACAGAATCGTAGCCTGTGGCGGATGCGCTTCAAGATCGAGATGGAGCAGTTTGATCCAGAGCGGCCTGTCATTGGTCGGCAACGCAGGCCGGACCGTGCGCGTATGCGTCATCCCTCCTTCGAGATTCAGGACGATGCTCACCGAAGCCAATGCAAGTACGCGCGACTTTGCCCGGAGGATGAGCTGTTCGAGCATCGCGTTTACCACAAAGAGCAGTGCTTCGAGAAGTTCGACTGACGAGTCCAGTTCCATGTGTTCTTCGAGCGTGAAGGCTGGCTCTACCGGCTGAAACAGATGCGGCATCTCCCCTCGCGCTAACTGGCGAAGATGCTTGCCCGATTGCCCCATCCTGGCGACCAGTTCTTTTTCGGGCAGAGCTGCCAACATTCCCAAAGTGCGGATTCCCCAGAGGCCGAATGTTTCGGCCTGGTCCTCTGTAATATCGAGGACCGCAAGGGGAAGAGATGCGATTGCGGAGCTTTCGTCGCCGGCAGGAAGGATCTTCATCGAAGTTCGCGGAGGCAGGCCTTTAGCCAGAGCGATCGCCGCATGAAAATTGCGGCTGACGGCGATGGACGCCGTTATGCCAAGTGCTCTGACGCGGGTGAGGAGATTCCCCGCCAATGACTCTGGCGGTCCGAACAGGCTCGCAGTTCCCGCGATATCGACGACGCACAGAAACGCGCCATCTTCGCTCTTGTCTTCCACGCGGGGGGAGAATGCACCCGCGCATTCGAGCAGGATTGTCTTCGTTGCGTTCTCTTCTTTAGTAGAACGCGGCAGCACAGTGACCACGGAAAAGGTGTCCACTTCTACTCGTGTCATGCCACGACTCAGACCGAGGATTCGCGCCTTCCTCGTCAACGAGCAGACCTGCTCTAACGGTGGCTCGCCCTCCATAACGACACATGGCTTGTCGCGCAACTTCGATCGCAAACGCAGCAATGCCTGGGCGGAAAACTCCTTCGCATACAAACAGGCATACAACTCGGCAGGCTTCGTCATTGCAGGCCTGCCCAGGTGGTTTGGCTCTCCCAATTCGCGGTCGTCGCGCGTTGTGGGGGCTTGCGCAACGGGATGACGTTTGTGGGAAGCTGCGCGAAACGCCGCCGCGTCACTTCCAGATGGTGCGCGATTCCGGTAAATACTGTGACTTCGTCACGACGTGCAATGCCGGGTTGAAGACGCAGCAATAGCTCGGCGCTGCTCTTTGCGCAGGGATGTTGTGTCAGGAGAAGAATGCTGGCCTGGGTCTGTTCGGCGGCGGCCCGGTAGCGGAACCACGTCGCCAAAGGAACACGCGAGGCATGCTCAGGAGCAACGCCGCTCATATCGAACACGAGAACGCTGAATCCACCTCCCTGGAGAATGAGATCGGCTACGCGGAGCGCCTGTCCGACTCGTGACAATGGCTTATTCGGCGAAACCACCCTGCGTCTGCGTCTCACGTCTACCTGGGAAATATTAGGTTCGAAGGTCTCTTTCGCGGGGCGTTCTTTGTGTTGCGACTCGGCACATCGAGGCGCGAAGGATTCTGGTTTCAGCAAGCCACTGACTGCATCGGAAAGCCCTTTGACTTCATTGCGCGGATGCGGCCCCAACCCTCCGCCATGCAGTCCCTTCTTGAAGGGTGGCGGAACGAGGTATTTCTCAGGAAGAGAAAAAGCCCGTTGCATTGGTGGCTGGACGTGAGATGAAGCCTGCACTTCGCAGCGTACCCAGAGAAGCCGGGAAAGATCCACGCCCGCCGCTGCCACCGACTCTGGATCAAGAGTGTCGGACACATCGATCCAGGCGCACACTTTTTCTGTTTGCGTCATTTGAGCCAGAAAGGAGAGCGCAAAGGAAGTTCTCCCGGAACATTCGGGACCAACAACCTCGGTGATGGCTCCCAAAGGCAGTCCGCCTTCCAGCAATTCATCAATGGCCCGAATTCCCGTAGCCGTAACTGGTCGTATGGTTCGTGGCGCAGGTGTAAGCGCCGAAGGAATCCGGGTGGCGAGGTCGGCCTCGATCTGACGGCGAAGTGTCGCGGCGGAAGACATATAACTATCTTCGTCTTATATTCGCCATATAGATACAGGCTGTCAATCGAATGCTGCCTCAATCGCAGTGCAAATAGTCAACTTTTCATTGAAAATAAGAGGGTTATTTCTTCAAAAGATCTGTGGCCCGTCGCAGGTCATCAATGAAGATCTTGGTGTCCCGTTCCCGATCTTCGTCTGTCCTGGCGCGGAGGATGGCAGACGGGTGCAGGGTGGCAATAATCGGAGGGAAGCCTTCAGCCTGTTGCACCTTGCCGTGCGATTGCGTGATTCTGAAATTCGAGCCAAGCAACGATTGCGCTGCGGTCGCCCCGAGACAAACAATCAGTTCCGGGCGGACAGCCTCCAGTTCGGCTTCCAGCCACGGCCTGCAGGCATGGATCTCCTTCATGCTCGGTTTCTTATGAATACGGAGTTTGCCGCGAGGCTCCCACCGGAAGTGCTTCACCGCGTTGGTGACATAGACCTTTCGCCGGTCGATTTCCGCTTCTTCGAGGCACTTATCCAATAGCTTCCCGGCAGGCCCAACGAATGGCCGCCCCTGCTTATCTTCCTGGTCGCCAGGCTGTTCCCCGATCATCATGATCGCAACCTTGGGCTTCTTTGCCGCGGCTCCAGTCTCCAGTTCCCCAAACACGGCTTGGGTTGCATTCTGATAGAGATCACAGCCTCGACAGTGCTGAATCGCTTCCTGCAAAACAGGCAGCGTCCGGTCATCCGGTACAAAAGGAGCCGCACTTTGTTCCGCGCCTACAGGCATGAGAGAAACTCCTTCCTGTTGCGCTTAGATGCCTGGAGAAGCTATTTCCGTTTTAGGGCTTCCAGTTCATCCAGAGTTCGAGGCCAGTCCTTTCCAAGGAGCCGGGACAGGCTTCGGTCTGCCAACACTTTGCCTCGGGTCTGACACTGAGCGCAGTAGTTCGTTTCATTGTCGGCATAACGAATTCGCTGTATCGGCTGGCCGCATCGTGGACAGGGTTGCTCAAAGCGTCCGTGTACAGCCATGTCTTTCCGAAAGGCCGTAACTTTCTCTGGAAAGCCCTTATTGGCTTCCTCTTTAAGCCTGTCGATCCAGAGTTGCAATGTTTCACGGGTTGCCGTGAACAGTCGCTTCCATTCCTCCGCGTCAATTTGTGCGTTTGCAGGATGGGTGAGAGCTGGGCTGTGTGCAGGATCTCATCGGAGTAAGCGTTGCCGATGCCACTCAGGATGCGGGGTGAAATGGGCCGGACGAGAACCCACTCGTCGCTGCACGACGTGAGTTTAAAGAGGAGACCGGCTTCCACGCGACCGGAAAATTTTTTGACCTCGGCTCGATCAAGCAGAACGGTGGCAAGTTTGTGACGGCTTGGGCATTTGAAGGCGATTGCGATCCCTCTCTACTGATAAGCAATACCTGTGAGATCGAATGGCCTCCGCGTTCCGGCGTCGTCTCGAAATCCCCGAAGTGGATCGTGGCCGCTGGTTCTCAATCAGCGAGGCAATTGAATATATACGTGAGGAACAACGGGAACTCCTGCGGCAGCTCTCCGAGATTGTCTAGTCGTGTGAGCTAAACCGATAGCTCCGCAATCAACCTCGCGTCTTCGTTCTCAAAAAGTGGAGACTCCATATCGAGTTGAAAATTGCTGAGTCCGATGCCGACCAACCGGAAGAGCTGTTGCGGTCCGAGTTCGACTCGTTCTCGTAGAGCCAGTGCAATCGTAGTCAGTTCATCACACGATGATGGCGGCACGGAGGGAATGATACTTCGTGTGAGCGAATTGAATTCCTTCGTCTTGAGCTTCAGGACAACCGTCTTTGCTCCACGAGCATTCTCACGTGAAGCCCGCCACACCTTTTCCGCAAGCCGTCGAATCTGCTGCTCGGTCTCCACGAGAGGTATATCGACTTGAAAGGTATCTTCCGCAGAGATTGATTTGCTCATCCGGTTCGCAACAACGGGATTGTGGTCGATGCCACGTGCAAGCTGGTAAAGGCGAATGCCGTAACCACCGAAGTGGCTCTCGAGATCAGACAATTCAAGATGATAGAGGTCGCCGACTGTATTAATTCCAACTGCCTTCATACGGCTTTCAGTGACCTTCCCGACGCCAGGGATGCGTCCCACCGGAAGAGGAAGAAGAAAGCTTTGTACTTCATGAGGCTGAATGACAAAAAGTCCGTCCGGTTTTCGCCAGTCCGACGCAATCTTTGCAAGGAACTTGTTTGGAGCAACACCTGCCGAGGCTGTCAGATTTAGTTCCTCACGGATTTGCTGACGGATGGTCTTCGCCACGCGGGTAGCCGTGGGCAAGCCAGTCTTATTCTCGGTTACGTCCAGATAGGCTTCGTCCAGCGATAATGGTTCAATCAGATCGGTATGGCGATGGAAGATTTCTCGCGCTCCTCGGGAATAGGCGCGTTTATGAGGAGCGATCCTCACTGTTTTCATCGTGGCAATAGATTCGTCAATTACAAAACGTGCAAACTTCAGAATCCAGGACCGGGAACCATACGGCACCTGCTGCGTAGCTCTCACTTCTGCATGTCCAATGGACTGCATCTTGCAGGTATCAGCTTCGGCTTCCGCTTTACCCCTCTGGGGGTGAAGACATGGATGGTGGGATCGCAATGCGTGCAGTACCCCAGAACCTGTTCGGTGCAGGCCCCATATTTAGCACAAGGACTGCGCCATCCTTGATGTCGGCGTGACGGAACCATGTTCTGGTCCACGGCTTTCCGTTGAGCGTAGCCGACTGAATGTACATGTTCTTTGGCGAGTTGTTATGCGCAATGACCTCCAGCTTCTTCCCGTTTGCCATTGCGACGGTCACTTTATCGAACAGGGGTGAGCCGATGATGTACTCGTCGCTTGAGGGATCAACCGGATAGAAGCCTATAGCGCTGAAGACGTACCAGGAAGAGGTTGCGCCCTGGTCGTCCATGCCTGGATATCCATAACCGGATGCGTCGCTGCCATACATCTCTGCGAGTATCCGGCGAATGAGCTTCTGCGTTTTCCAAGGCTGTCCGCCCCAATCGTAGTAGTAAGGGGATTGCTGATCGGGCTGATTGCCTTGGACATACTGGCCGATCAAGCCGGTGCAATCGCGGCAGATGCCCTTAGGGTGGTATGGCGTGGAGAAGAACTGGTCGAGCTTCCGGTTGAACGCGTCGCGTCCTCCGAGAAGGTTCATGAGGCCTTGCACGTCATGCGGCTCGAGCCAGAGCGTCGACCATCCGGATGCTTCCTTCATCATGAAGTTGTAATAAGGCTCCTGCGGATCGAAAGGGGAGATCCAGGCGCCGTCTTCGGTGCGGCCGCGAATGAAACCGACGGATGTATCAAAGACATTCTTGTAGTTGGCCGCACGCTTCAGGAAAAGCTGCTCATCGTCTTTCTTGCCGAGCAGTGCAGCATACTGCGCCATGGCGTGGTCGTCCCACGCGTATTCGAGCGTCGTAGCGGCGCCTGCCTTTCCCCCGGCATACGGCGGGCTCGGATTGTTCTTCGGAATAAAGTCGGAGATCCAGCCGTTCTTTTCGTACTCGGCGAGATAGTGCCGGGGACCGGCTGGGTCCGTTGCGTTCTTTCTAAGGTATTCATAGGCGGCGGCGTAATCGAAAGGAATGCCGCGCTTCCACGAGCCCAGGAACATGAACACCGCATTGTCTCCGTGGAAGGAGGTGTTCATGTATCCCTTCTCGCGCGCCATGTCGAGTTCGGAGGCCATGATGTTGCGCATCCGCTGCGGGTCCAACAGCTCAAGCAGCACGATTTGATTGCGTCCGGTGTCCCAGAAGGGCACCGGGCTGTAACGATCGTGAGTTGCGGTCTGCACCTTGCCGTTCGTGTCGGTGAATGGCTCGCCCTTGGCGGCGATCAGGCGCGGACTGGCAAAGGATTGGAACAGTGTGGAGTAAAACATGGCGCGCTGTTTCGGCGTGCCACCCGTGATCTGTACGCGGTCGAGCAGCTCTGCCCACTGAGTGCGGGCGGCCTGGTGAATACCGTCGAAGTTCCAGCCCGATATCTCATCGTGCAGGCGCTGCTCTGCCTGCTCGTAGCTGGTGCCGTGAGCGATCTTCATCAGCACCGGCTCGCCGCCTTTGGTGCGGAAGGTGAGATATGTGCCTGCAAAGGTCCCTTCGGCTTGCCGGCCTCCGGGATCGACACTCTTGTCGCCGATGCCCCAGCCCTTGTTATCGCCGGACGCTTCGTGAAAGGTTCCGAACGAGCTGAACGGCGCGGAGAACTCAGCCACAAAATAGGCGCCATCCACCGCTCTGCTGTCCCGCGCTATGCCTCGGACGGTGTGGTCGCCGACAATCTCCATTTGGCCGCCATGCTCGGAGAAGTTCACCAGAACTCTTGCTTTATCGGTTGCCGGGAAGGTGAAGCGCATCATGCTGGCCCACCGGGTTGCGGTGAGTTCGACCCGCGTTTGGAAGGTGTCGAGATAGACCGAGTAGTAGCCGGGCGAAGCCTTTTCTCGCTTCTTGTCGTAGTAGCTTTCACGGTAGGCCGGCGGCATCGACCAGTTGCCGACCACGGGCGAGAAGACCGGTTCCGCACGGCCGCCATACGTTGCGCCACCGCCTCCCGTGAATCCGAGCATCGTGGGATTCGTGTAGTAGTAGGGGACGGGCACTCCATTCGGAAAAGACAACGCGATGTTGTTGTTGACCGGTGCAGCTTCGACGGAGCTAAAAGGGACGCGCGCGCCCGGCGAAGTCTGCCCCGAATAGACTGGCTCGCCCGGCGGAGGTGCATTGCCGATCAGTTCCCGCTTGTCTAAAGGAGCGGTGCCGACCAATGGGTTCGCCAGATCGACGGCCTGGCTTCGTGATTGCGCTGACGCTGTCCAACCTGCACTGACGATCATGAGCGCGATCGCGACACCGGGTAACCATCGTTTCGTTTGCTGAGACTTCAAGCCTGTTCCTCCAGAGCACAAGGCAACTTCCAATTCCCACATTCTATTCGCGAGAGGTCGTGCGCCAATTGACTTCATTGCAATAAGACAGAGTCAGCGGAACACGACAGGGCGACTCCTTTCTTGATCAGGGCGCATCGCTGACGGGAAGCGCGTTTATCAGGACAGACCGGGCGCCTATACACTACTTGAATGCGAAGGCCGTCTTATCTTGGATGGAACTCGGTGAAGGTGCTGGCTTGCGCCGTGGCCGCATGCTGTTCGATCCATTCGAGCGCGAACGCGCAATCTCTCAAGTCAACCAAAGTGATTGATCTCGCGAAGGTCAAGATTACTGGTTCGACCTGTAAGGTGAACCTTTCTTCCGAATTCTCAGACATTCAATGGGTAGATGACTCTCGTTTGCTGGCCTCTACATACTGGGCGCACTGTGATGATTCAACCTCATCCAGTTCGAAGAAATTCGAGACGGCTGCTGTCTTATTCGATATCAACGGCGCCATTCTTGCGACGGACCATAGTGAGACAGGAATGTATACGAAAGGCCCGCACGGAACTGTCGCCGCATTCCAGACGGGCAAAGTTAACCTTCTGGATGCCCAGATGCGTGCCGAGCAAACAATACCTTGTCCGAACAACTCAAATACATGCGGGATCACAGTCGCACTCTCATCGACAATTGATTCTGACTTCGCGCTGTGCGCATCTTTTGATCGAACACAGCGTATCTGTGACTTCTACACGGGATGGCCAGCTACAAAGGCTCGTCAAGCGTCTTTTCCTGCGGGAGAAGACCCTTTTAGTCGTCTTCCAGGCAATGTCTGGCAGGCCTCCCCTAATGAGAAATGGCTCTTTGAGGAGTTGACGGAAGCCGAGCTTTAGTCAACCCTACGAATTTTGTTGGGAACAACGGTGGAGATTGTAAGGGGCAGATCTCAGATGCATCGCCACGGCGATTCCTTGCAACTTGTGTGGGCACCCACTGGTATTCCGATGGCATGTTCGATAGTCTTTTCGGTTTCAGCCACACTTTGCTCTTCGACGTTTCCACTAAAAACATCATCGGAAGAATTGACGGGAGCGCCTTTGTCTCAGCGGCGCTATCTCCATCAGGTCGAAGAATAGCAGTTTTGAAGGGGGCGAAAGTGCGACTATATGATGCCCCATAGGTCAGGCCCATTTCGCGCACTACAGCGGAGGACGCAATTGAATGCGGAGACAGTGCGAGTCAAGGGCATTCCAAGCCTAAGTGGTCATTCACTGCATCGCGAAGCCGCTGCTTGCAGCCAAGATAACGCTCGGTTGTCTGAACTGAGACATGCCCAAGGAGGAACTGGATCTGCTCCAGCTCGCCTCCCGCTTGGTGGCAGAGGCGAGCGCAGGTTCGCCGGAGATCGTGTGGCGCGATTACACCAAAGCCACAATCTAATGCTGCTTCGCGGACGATAGACCAGATCACTTTCGCGGTGAATCCGCTGCCTTGGACGTCTATGTGATTCCTCCAAACGCGCTGATGGCCTTGACCGGCGGCGTCTTTCAATTGTCACCGCGCGGTAAAACGCCAGCCCAGCATCTGGCGGTCAATTTCTTCATGCAGTCCCTTGCGCAGGAGCGCAAAAGCGGCGCAATTGCCATTGTCCTTTCCGGCACGGGAGCGGATGGCACATCCGGATGGAGGAGGTCAAGGCGGAAGGAGGTATCACCTTCGCTCAGGATCCCGGCGACGGCCAAATACGGCGGAATGCCGCGCAGCGCCATCGATTCGGGGTGTGCGGACTTCATTCTTGCGCCCAAGGATATGGCGAAGGAGATTCGTTGCATGACTATGCAATCTACTTGAAGGAGCATTCCGAAGAGGGAGAGAAGTTATTTGACGACGTTCTCATTCCCGTGACCAGCTTCTTCCGCGACTTTGAAGCTTTCGAGGCGCTGAAAACCCAGGTTTATCCCGCCATCGTGAAGGATAAGGGCAACAAAGGGACCATCAGAATGTGGGCGCCGGGCTGCTCCACGGGCGAGTAGAGCTGCTCGCTGGCCATGACCCTGTTGGAGTTTCTGGGCGACCGGGCTTCTAGTTTCCAGGTGCAGATCTTCGGAACCGACCTGAACGAGAAGGGCATTCAAAAGGCGCGTGCCGGGATATACCGGGAAAGCATTGCGGAAAAGATCTCGCCGGAGCGCATGGCGCGCTTCTTCGTCAAGGTGGATGAAGGCTAACATCCCACGATCTTGAGTTGGAGATCACAAAGGTCCTGGACAGCCTGCAGCCGGTCTCACGCGAAGTGCGGGACCTGGAAGGTTGCTGGCACGAATTGAGCGTCCTGCCGTATCGGAAAAAGTGCTGCCGGAGCACAAACTGGTAAAGGACTTCTCTGTCACGCACGAATTTCCGAGAATCGGACGGAAGACCAAGCTGGTCAGCGGCCGGAGAATTGAAGACGTCATCGGGCAACGCGCCCCGCTGATATTGCTGACCATCGAAGACGTCACCGAGCGCAAGGACGCAGAGATTGCCCTCGCAAGGCTGGCCGCAATCGTCGAGTGCTCAGACGACGCTATCATCGCTAAGAACCTTGATGGAGTTATCGAGACCTGGAATCGCGGCGCAGAGCAGCTCTTTGGATATACAGCGGAGGAAGCTATCGGGCAGTCCGTCACGTTGCTAATGCCTCCCGACCGCGTCGACGAGGAAGCAATCATTCTGGGCCGCCTCCGCCGGGGGGAGCATATCGAACATTACGAAGCCGTCCGCCGGCGCAAGAACGGTCGGTTGCTTGATGTCTCCTTAACTATTTCGCCCATTGTCAATGAACATGGTCAGATTGTGGGCGCATCGAAGATCGCACGCGCTATCGGCGAGCGAAAACTCACGGAAGCGGCTCTCATCAAATCGGAAAAGGTAGCTGCCGCGGGACGCCTGGCGGCCACGCTGGCTCATGAAATAAACAATCCCTTGCAAGCTATAGCGAACCTAGTAAGCATATGGGCACAGTCTCCGGGATTGGATGCGCAAGTCAGGCATGTGCGGCGATGGCGGAGGGCGAGTTGCGTCGCGTCACACATCTCACCCAACAATCTCTAAGCTTTTACCGCGAATCAGCTTTCCCTACACTCGTGAACATTGAAGAAATGATCGACGGTGTCTTGACCATTTATGACAAGCGCGTCAACGCTAAAGGGATTCGGGTAACGAGACGGTATCAATTGGACGGGGTGACGATCAAAACCCAGCCTGGGGAGATTCGCCAGATATTCTCGACTCTACTTCTGAATGCGATGGAGGCCATCGAAGCGGGCATTCGATCCGAGGTGTCCGGGTTACCGTTTCCGATACCGGGATGGGCATTCCTGCAGCCAACATTCCTCGGATCTTTGAACCATTCTTTACCAGCAAGGGAGAGAATGGAACCGGGCTGGGACTCTGGGTGGCGAGCGGAATTGTAGACCGTTCCGGTGGCTCGATCCTGACCCGAAGCAGCGTTGATCCACGCAGGCACGGAACTTGTTTTTCGATATTCCTACCCGCCAAATCTTAAACTAGACGTTCGTAGCTCGTCAGACCAACGACCACCAAGCAGACTTCTGCTATGAGAAATAGGTACTGAAAATAGGAGAGGTAGGCACAGTTTGGTTTGCTTATTCGAGAGTCGAACGGGACCTACGATAACATCCGAGAATCCGAATACTACGCTTGGCACTGCGGGCAAAAGTAGACGTTCTATTGAACTATTCAACTTAGAGATGCATATTCGCGGGGCCCTGACACTGCAGGTACGCCAAAAAGGGCGCGCCATTCTTTATCACGACGGCGCGCCTGTAAGTCAATATTTGTCAGGCGACGGCGCGAGAGATGTTAGGTTCTGCGGTTGTATTGACACTATCCGAAATATCGCAATTGGTCCGCTTTCCTCTCCTCTTCGAGGATACTTTCCGGAACCGCAACGGCTTCTGTCTCCCCAAGCAACTCGGCCCAGGTGCGGAGGGTTCCATAAACAGCAATTTCATGATGTTCGACCTGCTGCGCGGAGGCGATAAGAACAATGTCCCGAATGCTTGTATCTCCAGCATCTTTGATATGGTCCTCTGCTTCGGTGATGAGCGCGGAGATAGCTTTGCATTTCGAGGTATCATCCAAAGACCACAATCTTCTTCTGTGGCTGGCCGCCGCTCGTCTGCAGAGGTGTCCACACTGGCCCCGGCGCAACGCAATTGACGCGGATGCCATCTCCGGCCACTTGACGCGCGAGCGCACGGGTAAACGCTAGAATTGCAGCTTTGGTCGGCGCATAATCCAGAAGACTTGGGCTCGGATGAGTTGCCTGAATGGACGCCGTCGTAATGATGGAGCCACTCGGAGGCATCAGCGGCAATGCCGCTTTCACAATCCAAAATAATGCGAAGACATTGACTCGATATGTGTCCTCGAATTGGGCTGTCGTCAGATCTGTAATTTTATCGACTGCGTGTTGCTTTCCAGCCATACAGGCAAGAATGTCTAGTCCACCCAGCTGTTTATGAGCCGCTTTGACTAATTTCGCACAGAACCTCTCATTGCTGATATCTCCCGGCGATGCGATTGCCTTACGCCCTTCCTGCTCTATCAAAGCAACTACTTCCCTTGGTAAATAACTGATCGCAACGTCAGATCCCTCGCGCGCATAGGCAATCGCTACTGCGCGGCCTATGCCAGAATCACCACCGGTCACAAGTGTTTTTCGGCTTGTAAGCCGGCTGCTGCCGCGATAGCTGGCCTCCCCATGATCTGCCCTGGATTCATTCTTTTATCAAGGCCCGGGGCTGCCTGCGGCTGCCTTTTGAACTTCGACTGTACATACTGCTTGGTGGGGTCTTGTAGTTTGTAAAGATCGGTCATATATTTCCTATTTCCTCTCGATTTGACTTGGGGCAGTTCAAATGTCCACATACCTGTGATTGTCTTCTTACCGCAAGTAGCTCGAGACAGCTAGATTTGAATCAGCGCTATTCCTGATTCAGGATCAAACTTCTTGTGGAGATGAGCCGGGCTCTCTATTAGGATCAGTTCGCACGTAGGCCGGACATGGGCCTCAAGGAGATGGCCACCGTGAGCAGTTCCATCGCAGCGTCCGACGACAAGGTGCGCATGTACCTGAGGTTCTCCATCCTTGAGTGCGACGTCGCCGATCAGGGACAGCAACTCCACCTGTTCCTCGAGGACGCTGGCTGGCTCATATTTCTATAAAGCGCAATGGAGCCCGATCCTTATCGCGCCGCTGCTCGCGATAGCAGCATTTGCATCGATCAAAAGCCGCCGCGTCGCCTTCACTGCACTCCCTGCGCTCTCGGCGGTCGCAGGCGCGGATGCAGCGGTCGGCTTCTTCTATCACGCTCGCGGAGTGTTGCGTCGACCTGGCGGCAGCAAGCACCTGATCTACAACATCATGTACGGGCCGCCCATCTTTGCTCCACTTCTGTTTGGCGCGGCCGGCATGCTTGGAGCGCTTGCGTCTCCTGCGGCGGGGACGCTCGTGAACTCGGAGCAGAAAGAGGCAGCCAATATATGAATCCAAACGATCCAGACACTTCCCTACTACCGCGCGACGCAACCACGGGCGAGCCTCTGCTCCCGACCAATCAGCCCGGCTACTATCGCGGCTTCAGCACCATGTCGCAAAAGCCGTATTGGGACGAGACTACACGCGATGTCGCAACTATGCGCGTAGAGCGGCCACCTAGCCTCCATCACTTTAATGTTGAGCAAGGCCGCTTCTGGAGAGCAGTTTTCGATCACCTCCTTCCCCAGCATGACCGAACACCCGAGCGTCGCATTCCAATTATTGAGCCTCTCGACGAACGGCTCTATCAAAATCGGGGCATCGGATACCGTTATGAAAAGATGCCACCTGACCGCGAGGCATATCGGCTCGGCGAGCAAGCCATTCAGGAAGAAGCGCAGGCGCGATTCGGTGGCGAATTTATCTACCTTCCTCATCGTCAGCAAGACCTCGTCCTTCAGGCTCTGCACGATGGCAAAAATATTGCGGGGAAAAAAATCTGGAAACAGATGTCGATCCGGCGTTTCTGGCAGCTTCTGATGCAGGACGCTCTGGAAGCCTACTACTCTCACCCCTGTGCGTGGGATGAGATCGGCTTCGGAGACCCAGCCTACCCTCGCGCCTACACATGCCTTGAGCGCGGCGAACCCGAACCATGGGAGGTGGAGGAAGACCGTCATGAATGGCTTGCCCCTCTCTACGCAGTCTCCGACATCATCGAGGACACCCTCGACCTTCATCTTGAATCCGATCAGAGTAATTATTTTTTGGAGTGAAGCTTCGTGAAAAAACCACTACTTGGTTCATTCGAGGCTCCAAAGAGCCGCGCTCACATGCTGGGTTCGTTGCAGAAGATTCATCTGCCAATGAAACGCTTTTCTGAGTCTGATGAAGTGGACTACGTAATTGTCGGCTGCGGATCGGCGGGCGGCGTTCTCCTTCAGCGTCTTGCCCGGGCAGGCTTCAACGTCGTCGCACTTGAAGCTGGCCCGTTCTGGGATACAGAACTCGATTGGGTCTCCGACGAATCTGGATCGCATCAACTTTACTGGGAAGACCCACGCGTCACCGGCGGCTCCGATCCACTCGCGCTTGGGGCTAACAACTGCGGCAGAGGAGTCGGCGGCGGATCGGTCCACTGGGCTGCCTTCACGCCGCGCTTCCATCCCTCGGACTTCGAGGTCTATACACGCGACGGCGTCGGCGCAGACTGGCCCATCGATTACGACATCATCCGCCCTTACTACGAGCAACTTGAACTGGAGATGCCTGTCGCCGGTCCTGCTTATTATCCATGGGGCCATCCGCACGGCTATCCGTATGGGCCACATCCCATGGGAGGCGTCGGCAACGCACTCATCAAAGGCTGCACCGCATTGAACATCCCTGTCTCTATTGGCGGGCCTGTCGCCATCCTCTCCGGTTCACACGGCGATCGTCCGCACTGCATCTATCGCGGGTTCTGCATTCAGGGTTGCAAGGTCGGGGCAAAGGCGAGCACGTTAGTCACACATGTTCCAGACGCGCTCGCCAGCGGCGCCGAGATTCGAGATAACTCCATGGCCTCACGCATCGAGCTCGGAAAGAATCGCCGGGTCACCGGCGTCCATTACTTCGACCGCGACGGCAACGCTCATTTTCAGAAAGCAAAAGCCGTCATCATCGCTGGCTACTCCATAGAAACGCCGCGGCTACTTCTCAACTCCGCCTGTCCTGGATTTGAAAAAGGTCTCGCCAACTCCAGCGATACTGTCGGCCGCTACATGATGGCGCAGGCTGGCAATGTTGTTCTGGGTCGCTTCGATCAACCCGTTCACATGTATAAGGCTCCGCCAGCTCACGCGCTCACCGAGGAATTCTACGAGACCGATCCTAAGAATGACTTCGCACGCGGATTCGCCATCCAGACCGTCGGTCCTCTCCCTATCGCCTTCGGCAAGGAGATGGTTGCCGCGAAACGAGCCTGGGGCTGGGGCCTGCGTCGCGAGATGATGGACTACAACCACTGGGCCACCTTTGGGCTCTTAGGAGAGATTCTCCCCTGGCCGGACAATCGTGTCACCCTCGCCAACGAGACTGATCACTTCGGCCTCCGCATCGCCCACGTCTCATTTAATCTGCACGACAACGACAAGAGGCTCATCAAGACAGCCAAAGAAAAGACCACCGAAGTCATGTATGCCGCTGGAGCAACGGAGGTCATTCAGGAGGCGCGCTTCGCTCACCTTGTCGGCGCCGCTCGCATGGGATCTGACCCGCGCACCTCAGTCGTCGACAAGTTCGGACGCACCCACGACATCTCCAACCTCTTTGTCTGCGATGGGTCACGCAAGGCTCTGCCAACCCCGCCTCACCATTCAGGCACTCGCCGCTCGCACGGCAGACTACCTAATCTCTCAACGCGATGCCATCTTTACGTCTGACCAGCGCGAGATGACAGAGCCAATTCTCCGCAGAGAACTGGCTCCCCCCGGAACCTATGGCCGCGGAGTTCCTCATCTAAAGTAATGACGATGGAGGTTTGCATCAGCGAATACGAGTCGCTGAGCTTCTGATGCGCCTGCTGAAGACAATATCTCGATCAGTAGCCAACTCAGACTCAATGCTGCCCCATGCCAGGCAACCACTCGTTAGAGTCGACCACGATTTCTCCCAAAAAGCAGGTAGATAATGACCACGGCCACAATAAGGCTTAACCCACCGCCGCCGTAATATCCGACACCCGGGCCCATGTAGTAACCGCCGCCGCCAAAGAGGAGAAGTAAAATAACGAGAATAACAATGAGCATATCTACTCCTGGGTACGGCAATTGCAAGATGTTGATCGACCAAACCATTGGATTGACTATTGCTATTGATGAGTTGCATGACTTCAAAGAAATGGCAGGCATCCAGGGCTCCGCAGTCCTGAGCTAATAAAGAATTCTCGCGGATCGTTCGAGCGGACCACGCTCGGTCTCCATGAGCCTAAGCAACTCAGTGGATTTCGAGCGTATCTCTCTAAACACTAGGTTTTGGCAATATTGAGGAGCACCTCAATGAGATTTCTTTCGAATCCAGTAAATCTGAAGCCACTGATGAAGAAAGACAATCTTCTTCAGGTCATTATCGAAACCCCGGCCGGGAGTCGGAATAAATTCGCCTTCGATCCTGAACAGTGCATATTTGCGCTTAAGAAGGTCCTTCCCGCCGGAATGGTCTTTCCCTACGATTTTGGCTTTCTACCTCAGACGATGGCCCCGGACGGCGATCCTATCGACGTCCTTTTGCTGATGGACGAACCGACATTTACCGGCTGCACCGTGCGGGCCCGTCTGATTGGTGTCATCGAAGGCCAACAACTGGATGGAAAGAAGAAGGTAAGAAATGACAGACTGATCGCTGTAGCGGAGGCCAATCACATTTACGCCAATGTCAGCACATTGAAAGATCTGCCTGAGAAATGGCTCGAAGAACTTCAGATATTTTTCGTTAATTATCACAACCTGGAGGGTAAGAAATACGAATTGCTCGGATGCAAAGATGCTGAAGCCGCTTTCATTCTTATCAAAAAAGCACAGAAGGCGGTATAGTACCGGCTGAACTATGCGGGCGATCATCATGCGAGCGTTTGGTCGGAGGACGTTCGTTCCTACTCTCCCGCTCCACGGCGGGTAACCGAAACTCTTAACAACGGTGAAAAAGGAGCCCACTATTCGGCCCTATTTCTGCCGCTGGCATGAGAAAACGAATTATCAGGGGGCTTAGGAAGCAAACGAGGGTTAGATGGCGCTAAAGTGCAGGAATGGCGCGGTCAAATCGCTACTTTCGGTTTTCTGACCTCCGTCGGCGAGGCCTGGCTGGAGAACGGCATCGCCAGGCTGCGTTGTATTTTCCGCAGCAAGGACGTGATTATTTGAGAGCACGCAGACCTGGCCGGTAGTACGGTCACGTACGAAGGCTCCGAGGGTTCCTGCAGTCAGGCTGTAATGGGCAATCGAGGAGCCTATGAGCAGGGGGGCGGCACGTGTCCTGGTACCACGGAGCCAAAGGGCGGATATGACCGACGAAGCGGATTTCGACTTCGCCTCGGGCGCGTTTAGTCAGTCGGGTGATGAGCGTGGATTTTCGTAGCGCCGGGTGCTGAATGCGGATAGCCAGTTTAAAGCCATCCGCATCGTTGCTGTGCGCTGTGAGGCCGAGGCCAAGTGTGCGGGGGGTTGGGGAGCGGGAAGCACGGCGCGTACGAATGCCGAGGGTGCTTTTTTCGTGAGCCTCGGCTATGAAGGGAGCCAAGACTTCCGAGCGCAGTTCTTCTTTGAGGGCACGGACCGATTCCTTCTGCATGGCAGCCTCCGAGGGTTACGGTTTGGGCTTGCGTTTGGGCACGGGCCATTGGGCGATGGTTTTGGTCTTTTCGTTTTTGACGGTGTAACCGGTGGCCTGGCCCGACTCAAGCATGCCGATACATCATCTGAGGAATCCTTTGGAACAGATTGCGGCTTCCAGTTGAGCGCCTGACGGAGTCGTGCGACGATCTTATCCTTGCCCTCCGTTCCGTCGAGCCGTGCCACGATGCCCACCGAGCGTGCTTGAGGACAGTAGTCTGAGGCCCTTTTATTCAGAGGTGTCGATGATCTGCCGGGCTTCTTCCAGATACTTCGCATTGATCCGCAAATCTCTCTGCGCGAGACGGAGCTTAGACTCGAGCTCGTAACGATCATTCGAGGAGACACCGAGTAAGATCGGCAAGGTATGGCGGATTGCCTGTGGTTAGAACTGTTCGTTCTGCCTGTATAGCGACTTGCAACCGACGCCAGATAGACAGCCAAGCGCTGGACAACGGAGTCAATGTGTCGAGGTGGCCCGATGAGTCCGCAACCATAGGGCGAGCGATAGAACAACAGGTGGCTCACAAAGGACGGAGTGGCCTGTTCAGCTTGGACCTATCGAACGAATCCGAATCCTGATGTACGCCTAATGTACGTCGACTAAAGTAGCCACTCTCGGAGCTAACTAATCTTTTTAGAATGTGTAGCATAGACAAAAACGAACCACCGACGCCAGCCTATTAGCGGCGACCGCCTCCTTATTACTTTATGTTATTGATTATAAATGCTTTGTAGGACGGTGATTAAGCCTCCCACTTCGAGAGGTTTAGAATTGGCGGCTTGTAAGCTATTGATTCTAAAATGGTGGCCAGAGACGGGATCGAACCGCCGACGCCGGCCTTTTCAGGGCCGCGCTCTACCACTGAGCTATCTGGCCTTGGCATGAAACGCTTGTTTGCCGGGGATCGCCAAGAACGCCCGCGCGCCGCTGCTACATCTTTGCCTAGCCTATATAAGGGAGCCAGTTGCCGGCAAGGAACCGGCAACACAAACGCAAATCAAGTATAGCAACCTGAAGCCTTGCCGCCAACTGGCGCGCCCCGCGCTATCCTTTTTCATCTCCCAACGCCGAGGGCTTCATGCTCCGTAGCATTCAGATACTCTCTTCCGCACTCCTGCTCTGTCTTGCCTCCACCGTGTTCGCACAGACTCCGGCCCATTCCACGTCAGATCGTCGCGCTATTATCGCAACGGAGCAGGAGCGGCGTGCAATCCGCGCATTTGACATTGCAAAACGAAACCCACTCGAACTCGCCGCCTTCCTCGACCGTATGCCCAAGGGCGGAGATCTTCACATGCACCTCGCAGGCGCGGTATATGCCGAAACCTTCCTGAAGGACGCTGCCGCCGACGGTCTCTGCGTCAATCTTTCCACTCTCAGCTTTTTCAAACCCGCAGCCACCACTCGCAGCCTGCCACCGCAGCCTGTCTGCGGC
>Ga0157370_10002009_pt1 | contig 25018 bp, 19 predicted proteins | sample C35metaG_FD_113463 | JGI IMG/M metagenome (GOLD analysis project Ga0157370, IMG submission 113463) | Corn rhizosphere microbial communities from Kellogg Biological Station, Michigan, USA - C3-5 metaG | ecosystem: Host-associated > Plants > Roots > Rhizosphere > Soil | place: USA: Michigan...
CCCCGCGGATGGCAGGAGGCGCTGGCGTGCAACCGACCGATATCCGCAACCCGCAGTACTTCCACAAGGTGGTGGACTGCCAATGGGCGTGCCCAGCGCACACGCGGGTTCCAGAATACATCCGCCTGATCGCTGCGGGTCGCTACGACGATGCCTATCTCCTGAACTGGGACTCCAACGTGTTTCCGGGGATCCTCGGGCGGACGTGCGACCGACCTTGCGAACCCGCCTGTCGACGTGGACGCGTCGAAGAAAGCAATGGCGAGAAACCCGAGCCAGTCGCGATCTGTCGCCTGAAGCGCGTTGCCGCCGACAACCGCAGCGAAGGCATCGAAGCGCGGATGCGTTCGCGCTTGCCCGAACGCATTCCCGGTGTCGAGAAATTCCGCGTAGCTTGCGTGGGCGCGGGACCCGCTTCGCTTGCGCTGGCGCGCGACCTTGCGCCGCTCGGCTACCACGTCACGATCTTCGAGGCCGACGCAAAGGGCGGCGGCTTCATGCGCACCCAGGTGCCGCGGTTTCGTTTGCCCGAACACGTGATCGACGAGGAGGTCGGCTACATCCTCGACCTCGGCGTGGAACTGGTCGGCAATCGCCACATCGATTCGCTGCGCAAGCTGCTGGACGAAGACCTCGACGCAGTGTTCATTGGCTGTGGCGCACCCCGCGGGCGCGACCTGCACATTCCCGGACGCGACGAGGACACCAACAAGATCCACGTCGGCATCGAGTGGCTGGCCTCGGTGTATTTCGGACACGTCAAGCAGGTCGGCAAGCGCGTGATCGTGCTAGGTGGCGGTAACACCGCGATGGATTGCTGCCGCAGCGCGCGCCGGCTCGGTGGCGACGACGTCAAGGTGATCGTGCGTTCCGGTTACGACGAAATGAAGGCCAGTCCATGGGAGAAGGAAGACGCCGAACATGAGGGCGTCGAAATCCTAAATTGGCTGAACCCGAAATCGTTCGTGCACGAGAACGGCAAGCTCACCGGCATGTGGTTTACGCCCATGCGCGAAGAACACGACGCCAACGGCAAGCGCAAGCTGCTGCCGACCGGCGAGCCGGATCGCTTCTTCGAGTGCGACGAAGTGCTGATCGCGGTGGGGCAGGAGAACGCCTTCCCATGGATCGAACGCGACCTGGGCATGGAGTTCGACGAGTGGGGCATGCCGAAGCTCGACAAGCTCACGATGCAATCGACTAATCCGAAGGTGTTTTTCGGCGGCGATGCGGCGTTCGGCCCCAAGAACATCATCTGGGCGGTCGAGCATGGTCATCAGGCCGCGGCGTCGATTCACAATTTTCTGCAGGGCGAAGATGTGCGCAGGCGGCCGCCTCCGCTGACCAATCTCGTTTCGCAGAAGATGGGAATCCACGAGTGGAGTTACGACAACGACATCTCCCCGGACGAGCGCTTTGTGGTGCCGTGGGCGCCGAAGGAAAAAACGCTCAGGAACATCAAGCAGGAAGTCGAACTTGGCTTCGACGTGCAGACCGCGTGGAAGGAAGCGCAGCGCTGCCTCAATTGCGACGTGCAGACCGTGTTCACGAAAGATGTCTGCATCGAATGCGACGCCTGCGTCGACGTGTGCCCGATGGATTGCATCACCTTTACGCAAAACGGTGACGAGGCCGACCTGCGCACGCGGCTGACCGCGCCTGCAAAAGATGCGGAACAGGATTTGTATGTGTCGGAACCGGTCAAGACCGGCCGCGTCATGGTGAAGGACGAAGACGTCTGCCTGCATTGCGGGCTCTGCGCCGAGCGTTGCCCGACCGGCGCATGGGACATGCGGCGGTTCCTGTTCGCCGAATCCTACGCGGGGCGCGGGGAGGATTATTCGGCGCTGCCGTCGAAGAAGAAGGTCGCGGCATGAAATTCATCGAAGCCGTCAACGACTTTGTCGTCAAATTCGCCAACATCAATGGTTCGGGTTCGGCCTCCGCCAACGAACTGTTCGCCAAGTGCATCCTGCGCATGGGCGTACCGGTAAGCCCGCGCAACATCTTTCCGTCCAACATCCAGGGCTTGCCGACCTGGTACGAAGTGCGCGTCAGCGAGGCTGGCTGGCTGGGACGGCGCGGCGGCTACGATCTGCTGGTGGCCATGAATCCGCAAACGTGGGAGGCGGACGTCAAGGGTCTCGCGCCCGGCGGCTACCTGTTCTACGACAACAGCAAGCCGCTGCCGAAGTTCAAATTCCGCGAAGATGTCACCACGATCGGCGTACCGCTGACCGACATCGCCAACCAGACTTGGGACGATCCACGCCAGCGGCAACTGTTCAAGAACATCATGTATCTCGGCGTGCTGTCGATGCTGCTCGGCATCGAACGCGACGTGGTCGTCACGTTGATCGGCGAGCAGTACAAGGGCAAGCAGGCGCTGCTGGAGCCCAACGTGCATGCGCTTGATTTGGGGCGTGAGTACGCATCGCAACGCTTGCAGCCGATCGGACTCAAGATCGAGCGCCGCGACAACGTCGGCGACCGCATCTTCGTGGACGGCAACAGCGCGGCGGCACTCGGCATGGTCTACGGCGGCGCCACCGTGTGCGCGTGGTATCCGATCACGCCGTCCTCGTCGCTGGCCGAGGCGTTCCAGAAATATTGCGCGAAGCTGCGCGTGGACAAGGAAACCGGCAAGCACAACTACGCGATCGTGCAGGCCGAGGACGAAATCGCCTCGATCGGCATCGTCACCGGCGCAGGCTGGAACGGCGCGCGCGCGTTCACCGCCACCTCCGGTCCCGGCATTTCGTTGATGAACGAGATCATCGGGCTCGCCTATTTCGCCGAAATTCCGGTGACGATTGTGGACGTGCAGCGCGGTGGCCCTTCCACCGGCATGCCCACCCGCACGCAGCAGTCGGATGTGATGTTTTGCGCGCATGCTTCGCACGGTGACACCAACCACGTGTTGCTGTTTCCGGAAGATCCGCACGAGTGTTTCGAGTTCGCGGCCATGGCGCTGGATCTTGCCGACCGCCTGCAAACGCCGGTGTTCATGCTGAGCGACCTCGACATCGGCATGAACCATCGCCTGTGCAAGCCGTTCGAATGGGACGAGGCGCGCCATTACGATCGTGGCAAGATACTGACAGCCGAGGAACTGGAGGCCGGCAAGCCGTTTGGTCGCTATCGCGACGTCGATGGCGACGGTATCCCGTATCGCACCTACCCCGGCACGCACCCGACGCGCGGCAGCTTCTTCACCCGCGGTACCAGCAAGAACGCCGATGCGAAATATTCGGAGCGGGGCGAGGATTACATCGAAAACATGCAGCGGTTGCAGCGGAAACTGGAAACCGCCAAGGCGCTGCTGCCGCAGCCGGTGCTGCACCGCGCGCCGCATTCGGCGAAACATGGCGCCATCTACTTCGGTTCCACTTCGCCGTCGATGGCCGAGGCCATCGAGAAACTTGATGCAGAAGGCATGCACATCAACGCGCTCCGGGTGCGCGGCTACCCGTTCACGGATTCCGTGCTCGAATTCATCGGGAAGCACGAGCACGTATTCGTGGTCGAGCAGAATCGCGACGCCCAGTTGCGCTCGCTGTTGATCGAGCAGTTCGAAATCGACCCGGCACGATTGGTCCCGATCCTGCACTACGACGGCACGCCGATCACCGCGCGCTTCATCGCCAACGCAATCGGGGAGCGGATGGGCAAGGCCGAGGTGATGGCGCTGCGCGGCGGCAAGGTGGCATAGTTTTTCCTTCTCCTTTCGGGAGAAGGTGGCGCGAAGCGCCGGATGAGGGTCCGTTACTTCGCGAATGACAACATTGAGGCGGATTTCGTGCGACCGCTTCCCGGACCCTCACCCCAACCCCTCTCCCGGTGGGAGAGGGGCTCAAAGCGATAGACCGAATGACTTACCTACCCAAACCCAAACTGCATCACCCCTCGCTGCAACGAAACGCGGTTGGTTTCACCCGCCGCGACTACGAGGGTGCGATCTCGACGTTGTGCGCGGGCTGCGGCCACGATTCGATTTCCGCCGCGATCATCCAGGCGTGCTGGGAACTGGACATCGAGCCGCATCGGGTCGCAAAAATTTCAGGCATCGGTTGCAGCAGCAAGACGCCGACGTATTTCCTGTCGGCCTCACACGGCTTCAATGCGGTACATGGGCGCATGCCCTCTGTGCTCACCGGCGCCAACCTCGCCAATCGCGAATTGCTGTACCTCGGTATTTCCGGCGACGGCGATTCCGCATCGATCGGCATCGGCCAGTTCGTGCACGCGATCCGACGTGGCGTGGATATGGTCTATATCGTCGAGAACAACGGCGTGTACGGGCTCACCAAGGGCCAGTTCTCCGCGACTGCCGACCAGGGCAGCAAGTCCAAGAAGGGCGCGGTCAACACCGATGCGCCGGTGGACATGGTCGGGATGGCGCTGCAACTGGGCGCAAGTTTCGTGGCACGCAGTTTCTCCGGCGACAAGGCCCAACTGGTGCCGATCCTGAAAGCCGCCATGACCCACAGGGGGGCGTCGTTCGTGGACGTGATCAGCCCGTGTGTGGCCTTCAACAACCACCCCGGCAGTACCAAGAGTTACGATTACGTGCGCGAACACAACCACGCGTTGTGCCGGATGGATTTCATCTCGCCGCGCGAGGAAATCACGGTGGACTATCCAGCCGGTGAAGTGCGCGAGGTGCGTCAGCATGACGGCAGCGTGTTGCGCTTGCGCAAGTTGCCCGACTCGCACGACACCGGCGACCGCGTCGCGGCGATGAACTACCTGCACAAATGCCAGGCCCGCGGCGAAATCGTCACGGGGCTGTTGTACGTCGATCCGGAAGCGCCGGACCTGCACGCGCATCTGGAAACCATGCCACGCGCGTTCAACACGCTGGGCGAGCGCGAGCTTTGCCCGGGCGCGGCGACGCTGGCAAAGATCAACGCCGGTCTGCGCTGAACCCGAAGCGTTCCGGTCCGGCCCGCGTTCATCCACGGGATGCCCTGTCATGGCAACGTAGAGTTGTGGTCGACAGGAACAAACGAAGGCTGAACCTGCACCTGGACCGCTGGCAGCGACTGCTCCCGGGCTGGGCGGCACGCATCATGGCATGGTTGCGCAGACCGTCGTCCCGCGCGGTTCGCATTCCGGTCGGCCTGCTGTTGGTGGCTGCGGGATTGTTGGGGTTTCTTCCGATACTCGGCTTCTGGATGCTGCTTCCAGGCTTGTTGTTGCTGTCGCTGGATCTGCCATTCCTGCGCAAGCCGATGCGCGTCGTCATCGTGCATGCGCGATACTGGCTGCGCCGCGTGCGATCCCACCGGCGCGAGCGCCGCGGCTGACTGCGCACATCCGCTCCAAGACGGGATCCGCGGCCGGTGTCCGTCCGGCCAACATTCATTGGGTCGAGCCGGGTGCCTCCGCTGTCGAGGTGGGCAGGGGTGGAAGCTTCGGATGGTAGTTGCGCCACGGCGGACGCTTGTAGACCGGCGGCGGGTTGGCTTTCAGTTGCTGCATCGCGATTGCCACGCCGCGCTCGAGCTGCGGATCGTGACCCTCGCGCACGAGCTTCGGGTCCTGCCAGACCTCGACATCCGGTGCGACGCCACGATTTTCCACCGGGAAGGTCCCGTCCAGGCCCTCGACTGCAATGCGCGGCGCCGTCACGCCACCACCGTCCATCAGCGGAGGATAGCCGCCGATGCCGACGAGACCGCCCCAGGTGCGCACGCCCACGAGCGTGCCCGCCTTTGCCATCTTGAAGTACCAGGGCAGCGCGTCGCCTCCGGAACCGGCGAACTGATTGACTATCATCACTTGTGGACCCGGGATCACTTCCGCCGGCGCTGGGGCCGTCGTGTGCTGGCCCCAGCGAACGACCAGCAGCGCCTTGGGCTTGCGGGTCAGATACTGGACGATGTAATCGGACAGGTCGCCCCCGTGGTTGTAGCGCTCGTCGATGATCGCGCCCTGCTTGTCCACCTGCGAGAAGAAGTAGCGGTTGAAGTTCGTGAAACCGCCCCAGCTCGTGTCGGGCAGGTAGATGTACGCGAGCTTGCCGTCCGACAGCTTGTCCACCATTTCCATGTTGTGGTCGATCCATGCCGTCTTGCGCAACCTGGCCTCGCTCGGAATGGTGTTCACCGTGATCTCATGCGAACCCTGCATGCCGGGATTCGGGCCCACGGTGAGTTGCACCGTCTTGTCGGCCAGGTCCTCGAAATACTTGTAGAGGCTCTGGTTTCCGGAAATCGGCTGGCCGTTGATCGCCAGCAGGTAATCCCCGGACTTGACCTTGAGACCCGGCTGCGCGAGAGGCCCGTACAGCGTCGGGTTCCACTTGCCAGCGGTGAAGATGCGCCTGATCCGGTAGTGGCCGTTCTCCACCGCGAAATCCGCGCCCAGCAGCCCGACCTTGATTTCATCCATCTTCGGCTCGTAACCGCCCCGGATGAACATGTGGCCGACCGCGAGGTAACTCAGCATTTCGCGGAACAGGAAGCTCAGCCCGTCGCGGCTGGCGATACCAGGGAGGTAATGCGCGAATTCCTGTTCGGCTGCATCGATATCCAGCCCGTCGAACGTCGGGTTGTAGAAAAACGCACGCTCGATCCGCCACGCGTCGTGGTACATCTCGACCCACTGCGCGTGCGGCACGACATACACGCGCATGTCCTTGGTATCGAGCTTGTCGGACTTGGCCTTGGGTTCGGCATCGGAGATGAACCAATCGTTTTCGCCTTTCTCGTACAGCATCCGCGTCTCATCCGCGGCAAGCACGAACTGGGTGACGCCGTCCTGCACCGTTTCGGTCTTCCTGTCCTTCAGCGCAAAGCGCTGGATATCGAAGCTGGGACCGTTCCGACCGGTGTTGTCCGGCAGCATCACGAGCGGACCTTTCTCCAGGTACAACACACCGCTTTTGCCGGCTGTCATGCCGAGATAATTGGCGGGTTCGATGGGCAACGGAACCGCGCGCGCCTCGAGGCCTGCAAAGTCAATCGCGACCTTCGGTTTCGCAGCGTTCTTCTTGTCCTTGCCCGCTTGCGCGGGGGAGGCACTCGAACTCGATGTGGCCGGCTCGTCGAAGCCGGCCTCAGGAGCCAGCGGTGATGCCGCATCCGCTTGCAGGGTCAGCGCGTAAATATGGTACGTGACGGGGTGAGCGAGCGTGGCCAGGTCGGTTCCGCTGGAAGGGCCGGAATCCGTGCTGGCGGCAAAGTACAGGTACTTGCCGTTGGCGTCGAACTGCGGGTATTCGCAGTCGCTGGATCCGTCGGTGACCTGTGTGGCCTTGCCGTCAGCGAGCGAGTAGATGAAGACCCCGTTCATGTAGTTGGACAGGGTTTTCACGAACGCGATCCAGCGACTATCGGGCGACCATGCCGTCTCGAAACTGGCGTTTCCGAAACCATTGATGAAGCCGTTTGCCGAAACCAGGGTGGGCTTCGGCTGGGCGGCGGCAAGGTTCACCAGCCACAAATTGTCCTTCTGGTCGTTGAACACGATTTGCTTGCTGTCCGGCGACCACGTGGCGTTGTAATAGAAAGCATCTTTCTGACCGAGCGCGATCTTGCGGGCCGACCCGCCCGCCTGCGGACGGACGTACAAGTCATACTGGCCGTCGCGATCCGAAAAGTACGCGATGGATTTGCCGTCAGGCGACCAGGCGGGCTCGCGGTCCATCGAGCCGGGGCTGCCGGTGATGTTTTCGACGCTGCCGTGTTTGGTGGGCACGGTGAGAATGTCGCCGTGTGCCTGGAAGACTGCGCGCACGCCGTTCGGCGAGATGCCGGGATTCATCAGGTCCTTGGCGACATCCTGGAAATACGGGCGCCGCTGCGGAAAATCGCCATTGAGCGTGACGGACACCGCGCGGGTCTTGCCCGTCGCGAAATCGTAGATGTGCAGTTGGCCGAACTGCGAGTACACGATTCCGCCCGGGCCGGCCGACGCCGAGGTGATGTCGAAGCCGGTGTTGTCGATCAGCTTGGTGACCTTGCGGGTGTTGACGTCATAGCCGAACAGGGTTATCGGGCCATCCCGGTCGGACAGGAAATAAATGGTATTGCCGACCCACATGGGATCGTTCTCGTTCGAGTCGAGATCGGGAATGCGGACGGTCTGCGAGTCGGAGAGCCCCGCGATCCAGATCTGCGTGTGCTGGCCGCCCTTGTAGCCTTTCCAGAACGGTTCCCACTGGAAATTCGGCACGTAGGCGATCTGGCTGCCGTCGGGCGAATGGCTTCCCGATTCCGCCATCGAGAGCGGCAATTCCTGCGGGAAACCGCCCGTGGCCGACACGGTGTAAAGCTGGTCCGGATCGGAATAGGAATAGCGATGCGAACTGAACAATACGTCCTTGCCATCCGCGGTCCAGCCCACCGCGATGTCGGGATCGGGATGCCAGGTCAGGCGCTCGGGTTGTCCGCCGGAGGCCGATACCACGTAAACATCGGTGTTGTGGTCGAAGGTCCCGCTGAACGCCACCTTCGTGCCGTCCGGGGAAAAGATCGGCTGGGTCTCCAGGTCCATGCCGGTCGCGAGCACATGCGCCTGTCCGCCGGCGCGTGGCACTTCCCACAATTCACCGCCGTATTCGAACGTGATTTGCGTTTTCGACATGCTCGGATCGCGGAGCAAAAGAAGCGCATTGCCCGTGGAGGGCGGCTGGGCCGCGACCCCCGTTGGCGCATGTTCCGCACCTTTTGCCTGCGTCTCGGTGGTTGCGGGTGGCGTGCCCGTTGCCGCTGCGCTCGATGACGCATGGTTTTGCGAGCCGCCCTGCTTGCCGCACCCGGCAAGGATCGCGATGACAGTGATACCCAACGAAACAAGCACTGCGCGCATCAGACCCGCTTTGCGTTTCATCGTCGCCTCCGATCGATTGCCGAGATATCGCGGAATCCACGATCCGGCGAGCGTCCGCCTGACCACGAGGCACCGACAGTGCCACTGGTCATGGACCGCGTGTAGTCAGGGCGGACGGTTGTCGCTATTTGTTGCGGCGCAACATCGCCGCGACTACCATATCCGATGACGAATTCCGGAGAAGATCCTCATGGCCAAGGGCCCTGATTCGACGCGGGCGCACGACGACTGGCAGGCGCTTTCGCAGCAGTACTGGAACGCATGGAGTGACGCCACCCGCAAGGCGTTCGGGAACGCGGCGGCCGCCACGAATCCAGGCAAGACCCCTTGGCACGAAGGCCTGGAACAGTGGTCGCGGATGTTCGATGCCGGCAAGGCGCAGGGCTCGCAGAACGAAGTGGTCGAACGCCTGCTGGCGGGCGCGCGCAGTTATTTTTCGCTGCTGCAGACGCTTGCCGAAACAGGCGCCGGCGGCAACGCCGATCCGCAGGCGTGGACCGACGCGGTGCGGCAGTCGTTCAATTTTCCCGGCGCCGATGCGGCCTTGATCGACAATCCGCTGGCGTGCGCGCTGCGCGAACTGGCGGGCCAGGGCGCGAAAGGCTTCGAGCAAATGATGGAAGCCATGCAGCCGGCGATGCGCGAAACACGGGCGCTGCTCGATCTTCCCGCGTTCGGCTACGCGCGCGAGCACCAGGAACATTACCAGCGCATGGCCAAGGCCTGGCTGGATTACCAGCATGAAACCAACCGTTACAACGCGCTGATCGCGCGGGCGAGCCGGCGCGCGTTCGAGGTGTTCGAAGACAAGCTGGCGGAACGCGGCGAGCCCGGGCGTCAGATCGATTCGGCGCGCGGCTTGTACGACCTGTGGGTGGATGCGGCGGAGGATGCATATGCCGAAGTCGCGCTGTCCGACGAATTCCGCGAGGTTTATGGCGCATTGGTCAACGCCCAGATGCGCGTGCGGCAGAACGTGCAGCGGGAAGTGGAACGCGTGGCGACCGATCTCGGCATGCCCACCCGTACGGAGATCGACAGCATGGGCAAGCGGTTGCACGCGCTGCACCGCGATGCGAAAAATCATGCCGAAACCCTTCCCGAACTTGTCGCCGAAGTCGCTGCATTGCGTGCAGAAATCGAACGGCTGAAAAATGGTGACGTTGCGAAGAAAGCGAAGCCAGCGCGCAAGACCTCACGCAAATCCGCCGAGCAGCCAGGCAGGGAGTGACCGCAATGGAACCCATCCGCATCGACCCCCGGCGCGCGTTGGATGATGCAATGCGCGCCCAGCAGAAACTCGCCGCCAGTTTCAAGACGCTGCGTGAAGTGGAAGACGTCGATTACGGCGCCACCGACAAGGAAGAGGTCTATCGCGAAGACAAGGTGGTCGTCTATCGCTACAAGGGCAAGAACAAGCCGACGGCCAAGGCGCCGATCCTGATTTGCTATGCGCTGGTCAATCGCCCCTACATGGTGGATTTGCAAGACGACCGATCGCTGGTGAAGAACCTGCTCGCACTGGGCGAGGACGTTTACATCATCGACTGGGGTTATCCCGATGGCGCCGACCGCTGGCTGACGCTGGATGACTACATCAACGGCTACATCCGCCGCAGCGTGGATGCAGTAGCGAAACACACCGGCGTCAGGAAGATCAATCTGCTCGGCATTTGCCAGGGCGGCGCGTTTTCCCTGTGCTTCACCGCGCTGCATCAGGACAAGTTGCAGAACCTGATCACGATGGTGACGCCGGTCGATTTCCACACCAGGGAGAACATGTTGTCGCACTGGACCCGCGATATGGACGTGGACCTGTTCGTGGACACGCTAGGCAACGTGCCGGCCGACCTGATGAACTGGTGTTACCTCACGCTGAAGCCGGTGCGCCTGAACCAGCAGAAATACGTCGCGATGCTGGACATCCTGGACGACAAGGCGGAGCTCGAGAACTTCCTGCGCATGGAAAAGTGGATCTTCGATTCGCCCGACCAGGCCGGGGAGGCGTTCCGCCAGTTCATCAAGGATTTCTATCAGGGCTACAAGTTGGTCAAGGGCGGGCTGCAGATCGGCGGCAAGGACGTGAGCCTGAAGAACATCACGATCCCGGTGCTCAACATCTTCGCCGAGCAGGATCACCTGGTGCCGCCGTCCGCTTCGCGCCCGCTGGGCGAGCACGTCGGCACCAAGGACTACACCCAGCTCGCCTTCAAGGGCGGCCACATCGGCATCTATGTGTCCGGCCGCGCGCAGCGTGAAGTGCCACCAGCCATCCACGAGTGGTTGGCGAAACGTACGAAGTGATGCGCTAGAGTGTCGTCGCAAAGGAGCACGACATGGGTACCCATCCACCGCTTCGACGTTCCCGCCATGACCGCATGATCGCCGGCGTGGTCGGCGGCTTGGCCGACTACTTCGGCCTCGATCCCGGCCTCGCCAGGATCGTGTACGTGCTGGTGTCGATCTTTTCGGTGGCATTTCCGGGCATCCTCGTTTACATCATCCTGTGGATCCTGATTCCGCAGGAAGATTGAAGGGCGCGCGGAGTGGAGCGCATCCGTCGTTGCGGTGTAAATCATGGGGAGCGTGCTAGGCTTCCGGGATTGCATGGATACGCCCATGGAATACCCCGAATCGCCGCCGCCATCCTCCGATCACGACAAGGTACGCGCGGTGCAATGGCAAGGCGATCACCTGCGCCTGCTGGACCAGCGCAAGCTGCCGTTCGATGAAACCTGGATCGATTGCCGCAGTGCCAGCGAGGTCGCGCAAGCGATACGCGATCTGGTGGTACGCGGCGCGCCTGCCATCGGAATCGCGGCCGCATGGGGCGTGGTGCTGGCGGCACAACATGGTGACGATCTGAAAACCGCGCTGGCGACGCTGCGCGTGGCGCGTCCTACTGCGGTGAATCTGATGTGGGCGCTTGACCGGATGAAATCGCGCGTCGAAGCCGGCGCAGATGCGGCCGGGCTCGCGCATGAAGCCCGGATGATCCAGGACGAAGATCTCGCTGCCAATCGCGGGATGGGCGCGATGGGCGCGGCGCTGATCAAGCCCGGCAGCGGCGTGCTGACGCATTGCAATACCGGTTCGCTGGCGACGTCCGGCTTCGGCACGGCGCTGGGCGTGATCCGCGCGGGTTACGCGTCGGGAAGCATCGCGCGCGTGTACGCCGGCGAAACGCGGCCATGGATGCAGGGTGCGCGGTTGACAATGTGGGAACTGCAACGCGATGGTATTCCCGCGACACTGATCGCGGATTCCGCGGCATCCCATTTGATGAGAGCGGGAAAGGTCCAGTGGGTGATCGTGGGTGCCGACCGTATTGCTGCCAACGGCGACACCGCCAACAAGATCGGAACGTATCAACTCGCGATCGCGGCGAAACACCATGGCGTGGGATTCATGGTGGTGGCACCTTCCACCACGGTCGACCTGGCGACGCCGTCGGGCGATGCCATTGACATCGAGCTGCGGGACCCGGCGGAACTGCTCGGCCATGCCGGCCAACGCACGGTGGCCGAGGGCGCGCAGGCATGGAACCCGGTCTTCGACGTGACCCCGCACGGGCTGATCGACGTGCTGGTGACCGAGCGGGGCGTGATCACCCGCCCGGACGCGGCCGCGCTCCGCGCGATGTTCGGGGCCTCGGGTTCGCACTGAGATGTGGCGCCTGCCGAAGCAGCTCGCGTGGTTCGGCGTCGGTGGTTTCATCGGCTTCATCGTCGATGCCGGCATCGTGCAATTGCTGGTCAGCAAGTTCGACGTCAATCCGTACGTGGGGCGCCTGTTTTCGTTTCTCTGCGCGGCTACCGCGACATGGTTGTTCAATCGACGCTTCACCTTCCATGGGCGCGGCGATTACACGTTGTTCGGCGAGTGGTCGCGTTATCTGGTCGCGATGTCGGCGGGATTCGCGCTCAATTATTTGACTTATGCACTGGTCGTGTACTTCTCATCCTTCGTGCAAGCGTGGCCCTCGATAGGCGTGGCCGCGGGTTCACTGCCGGGCTCGGCCGTGAACTTTCTGGGCGCCCGGCAGTGGGTGTTTTCGCGCGGCAAAAAGGAGCCTTCCGGCGAAACCCGGCATCATCCAAAAAACACGCTGTAAATACCTGTGTTTTAAAGGATTTTTCGGGCAGTTTCCGCACGCGTTGTGATACAATTCCAAGGTTGATCTCGAGGCGCGGACGACGTTCGGAATCTGCGCTTTTTTGCGTTCACCAGACATGGGAAATCGACGGATGGCGGAGCCGGCCAGTGAAGTAATTCGCGTCAACATCGAAGACGAGATGCGCCAGAGCTACCTCGATTACGCGATGAGCGTGATCGTGGGTCGCGCGCTTCCGGACGTGCGCGATGGCCTGAAGCCGGTGCACCGCCGCGTACTGTTCGCGATGAACGAACTGGGCAACGCCTGGAACAAGTCGTACAAGAAATCCGCGCGCGTGGTCGGTGACGTGATCGGTAAATACCACCCGCATGGCGATTCGTCGGTGTACGACGCGATCGTGCGCATGGCGCAGCCATTCTCGCTGCGCTACATGTTGGTGGACGGGCAGGGCAACTTCGGGTCCGTCGATGGCGACAGCCCCGCGGCGATGCGTTACACCGAAGTGCGCATGGCGCGCCTCACCCACGACCTGCTGGCGGACATCGACAAGGAAACCGTTGATTTCGGGCCGAACTACGACGAGAGCGAGCACGAGCCGCTGGTCTTGCCGACGCGCGTGCCCAACCTGCTGGTGAATGGCTCCGCCGGCATCGCGGTGGGCATGGCCACCAATGTGCCGCCGCACAACATGGGCGAGGTGATCGACGCGACGGTCGCGTTGATCGACAACCCGGATTTGAGTATCGATGAATTGATGCAGCACATGCCGGGTCCGGATTTCCCGACGGCCGGCATCATCAACGGCGCGGCCGGCATCGTGCAGGCGTATCGCAGCGGGCGCGGCCGCGTGCTGGTACGCGCCAAGACCGAGATCGAAACGAACGAGCACGGTCATGAAGCCATCATCGCCACCGAGTTGCCGTACCAGGTCAACAAGGCGCGGCTGATCGAGAAGATCGCCGAGCTGGTCAAGGAAAAGAAGGTCGAGGGCATCAGCGGCCTGCGCGACGAATCCGACAAGGACGGCATGCGCGTGGTGATCGAGGTGCGCCGGGATGCCGCGGCCGACGTGGTGCTGAACAACCTGTTCCAGCAGACCCAGTTGCAGGTCACCTTCGGCATCAACATGGTTGCGCTGGTGGATGGCCAGCCGCGCCTGTTGAACCTCAAGGAAATCCTCGAGCATTTCATCCGGCATCGTCGCGAAGTCGTCACCCGCCGCACGATCTTCGACCTCCGCAAGGCGCGCGCACGCGCCCACGTACTGGAAGGCCTGACCGTCGCGCTCGCCAGCATCGACGCGATGATCGAGTTGATCAAGACCTCCGCGTCACCGCAGGAAGCGCGCGAACGCATGCTGGCGCGCAAGTGGGAACCAGGCATGGTGCGCGCGATGCTCGAGGCGGCCGGCGCCGCCGCAACCCGGCCGGAAGACCTCGATCCGCGCGCGGGCCTGAAGGAAGACGGCTACCAGCTTTCTGAAGTCCAGGCCAAGGAAATCCTGGAAATGCGCCTGCACCGCCTCACAGGCCTGGAGCAGGACAAGCTAACCGACGAATACAAGCAGTTGCTCGAAACCATCCGCGGCCTGATCGCGATCCTGGAAGATCCCGACAAGCTGATGGCGGTAATCCGCGGCGAACTGGTCGAGATGAAGGATCTGTACGGCGATGTACGTCGCACCGAGATTCTGCACACCCAGGAAGATCTGGAAGTGTTGGACCTGATCGCGCAGGAAGACGTGGTCGTCACGCTGTCGCACACGGGTTACGTGAAACGCCAGTCGCTGGACATTTACCGGGCGCAGAAGCGCGGCGGCAAGGGCCGCTCCGCGGCCAGCATGAAGGAAGAGGATTTCGTCGAAAAGCTGTGGATCGTCAATACCCACGACACGCTGTTGACCTTTACCAGCAACGGGCGTGTGTACTGGCTCGACGTGTATCGTATTCCGGAAGCCGGCCCCGGCGCCCGCGGCCGCCCGATCGTCAATCTGCTGCCGCTGGGCGAGGACGAGAAGGTGCAGGCGGTGCTGCCGGTCCGCGAATATGCGGAAGACTGGTACGTGTTCTTTGCCACCCGCAACGGCACGGTCAAGAAAACGCCGCTGAAGGAGTTCGAGTTCCAGTTGCAGAAGGGCAAGCTCGCGATTGGGCTCGACGAGGGCGACGGGCTGGTCGAGGCCGAACTCACCGACGGCAACTGCGATGTGCTGCTGTTTGCGTCGAGCGGCAAGGCCGCGCGCTTCGCCGGCAGCAACGTGCGCCCGATGGGCCGCACCGCGCACGGCGTGCGCGGCATGCGCCTCACCGGTGGCGCACAAGTGGTATCCATGATCGTCGCCGACGAGCGCATGGAGAGTGGCGAGTGCGACGTGCTTACTGCCACGGAGCGCGGCTACGGCAAGCGCACGCCGTTGGCCGATTTTCCGCGCAAGGGCCGCGGTTCGCAGGGCGTGATTGCGATCCAGTGTTCAGGGCGCAACGGCGCGCTGGTCGCCGCCGTCGCCACCGATGCGCGGCACGAATTGATGTTGATTTCCAATCACGGAACTCTCGTGCGCACCCGCGTTGCGGAGATCTCCCAAGTCGGCCGCAACACCCAGGGCGTCACCCTGATCCGCCTGCCCGAAGACGAAACGCTTGCCGGGGTGGTCAGGATCGAGAATGGGGATGACGAAACGGTCGCGGAAAGCGACGTCGCGAGCGACGCACCGATTGCGTAGGTTGGGCTGAACGTAGTCGAGTAGGCTGGACTCGAACCCCGGACTTGATTCGCGGGACGCCCAGCGCACCCCTGAGGTTGCTTTGTTGGGCTTCGCTGCGCTTAGCCCAACCCACGCGTTACGCACTTTGCTCGTAGCAGGCGGAGGTGTTGACACCAATTATTCCGAGTGGTACTCATGCACATCATAACCATTCAGAAAAGGTACACCGCGATGTCGAAAACACGAGCGTGCATCTTCGTGATCATCATCGCCTGCGTCAATTTTGGCTTGATGATCTGGCACCTTCAACTGGTTCGGGATTTGGGTCTAGACGCAACTGCCGGGTATGCAACGATGACAATGCTGCCGGTTATTATAGGTTCCCTGTTTCTCCTCGGGGTTCTGTTGCTGTGGACGCGCCTTTTCCGAATCGCGGGATGGCTCCTCATGGCTCTTTTTGCAATTGGATTCATCATAGGTGGTAATGAGCATTTCATAAGCGCGGGTCCCTTCAATGTGTTTACCATGGTTCCGAACAGATGGGTGTTGCCATTTGCAATCAGCGCCGTGCTCCTTGCAGCTGTCGAAATCGTAGGGCTTTGGTCCACGTTTCGAGTCGCAACACTAAAATCAAGCCTCTGCTGAACTTCGCGTAAGCACCTACGATTTCTTGGATCAAACCGCCGCCAGCATCGCTTCGGCGCTGGACACCCGAAACTCGCCAGGGGCTTCGACGTGCAGCACTTTCACCACGCCATCTTCGGCGTAGAGTGCGAAGCGTTTCGAGCGCATGCCCATGCCGTATTTGCTGGAGTCGGATTCCAGCCCCAGCGCCTTGGCAAAGTCGCCATTGCCGTCGGCCAGCATCAGCATGCCTTCGGGCACGTGGCGGTGTTCGGCCCATGCCCGCATCACGAAGGCGTCGTTTACCGCCATGCAGGCGACATCGATGCCGCGCTTCTTGAAGTCCTCATAGTGCTCGACGTAGCCGGGCAGGTGGCGCTCGGAACAGGTGGGTGTGAACGCACCGGGTACCGCGAACAGCACCACTTTCCTGCCCTTGAAAACGTCGTCGGTGGTGAGCTTTTGCACCCCGTCGTGCAGCACGGCGAAGGTGGCGGCGGGCAGGTGATCGCCGGTTTGGATAGTCATGTTTCGCTCCGGGTTGGCGGGCAGTTTTGCATCGTAACGCCGCCACGCCCGGAACGCACTTGAAACGGGATGCCATGTCCTCATTTAGCGGGGAGGCGGCCCGCAGCGGCCGAGATACAGCAGCAAAGGAGGCCATCCAATGAATCATCTCAGTCGTTACCGGCAATGGGGCGGTTACCCCATGACCCGCGAATTTCGTCAGATGCTCGACCGTTTCTTCGATACCGACGAGAACGCGGACCAGTCCAACGTGGTGACCAGCGAATGGGCGCCGCGGGTGGACATCTGCGAGGAAGACAAGCGCTTCGTGATCGAAGCCGATATCCCGGGCGTCGATCCCAAGGACATCGAAATCAACATGGACAAGGGCGTTTTGTCGATCCGCGGCGAGCGCAAGAGCGAAAAGAGGGTCGAGGAAGGCAACTACACCCGCGTGGAACGTTCGCGCGGCGTATTCCACCGGCGTTTCGCCTTGCCGGACAGCGCCGATCCGGATGGCATCAGTGCCACCGGCAAGAACGGCGTGCTGGAAATCTCGATTCCCAAGCGGCCCGAAACCACGCCGCGCAAGATCGAAATCCAGACATGATGCATCCCCGGTCCGGCGCAAGCCGGATTGGATGATGCGTCATAATCCTGGGTCCGCGGTGGAGCGATCCGCCGCGGACCTTCGTGCCGATTGCTGGGGAAGCGAATGGAGTTTCAGGATTACTACAAAACCCTCGGCGTGAAGCAGGGCGCCGGCGACGACGAGATCAAGGCCGCCTACCGCAAGCTCGCCCGCAAGTACCACCCCGACAAGAACAAGGAAACCGGGGCCGAGGACAAGTTCAAGGCCATCAGCGAGGCTTACGAGGTTCTGCACGACAAACAGAAGCGCGCGGCGTACGACAATCTGCGCGCCGGCGGCTATCGCGCCGGCGACAATTTCCGGCCGCCGCCGGGCTGGCAGCAGCAGGCACCCGGCGGTTTCGAGTTCCGGGATTTCGGCGGCGGCGACGCGGGTGGGTTCAGTGATTTCTTCGAATCGCTGTTCGGCGGTCGCGGCGCAGCTCCACATGCGCAACGCGGTCCCATGCGCGGCAACGACGTGCGCGCGGCTGTCGAAATCGATTTGCGGGTCGCTTACGCCGGAGGCAAACAGCGCCTCGGCTTGCGCGATGCAAGTGGCGAACGGACGCTGGAAGTCAACATTCCTGCGGGCATTCTGCCGGGTAAGGCGATCCGCCTGAGCGGACAGGGCGAGCCGGGCTACAACGGCGGCTCCTCGGGCGACCTGCTGCTGGAAGTGCAGGTGCGCGACGATCCGCAATTCAAGTTGCACGGACGCGACATCGAAGTCGAAGTGCCGGTCGCGCCATGGGAGGCCGCACTGGGCTCGAAGGTTCCGGTACCGACCCTGGGCGGTACGGTCGAATTGCAGATTCCCGCGGGTTCACGCAGCGGGCGCAAGCTCCGTTTGAAAGGTCGCGGCATGCCCGGCAAGACGCCGGGCGATCAGATCGTCAATCTGTCGATCCAGATTCCACCTGCCGACGGCGACAAGGCCAGGGCGGCGTACCAGGCATTCGAGAAAGCGTTCGAAGGCTTCGATCCGCGTCAGTGACGATCGCAACTCACTTCGCCAAATTGTCACTGAGAACCTTGGTCAACTCCGTTTCGTTTACCGGCTTGGTGACGTACGCCTTGGCACCCTGCCGCATGCCCCACACCTTGTCGGTATCCTGATCCTTGGTGGTGACCAGGATCACCGGGATATGCGAGGTGGTCGGATCCTTCGAAATCGCGCGGGTAGCCTGGAAGCCGTTCAAGTTCGGCATCACCACGTCCATCAGCACCAGATCGGGCTTGTCGCGCTTGGCCGCTTCGACACCGGCGGCGCCATCGACGGCGGTCAGCGTCTGATGCCCCAGTTTTTCCACCAGGCGCTTCAGGCCTTCCAGTTGGGACGGCGAATCATCGACGATCAGGATGCGTGCCATGCAAGGCTCCCCATGCAACAGACAGCGGGCATTGTAGGGAACCGTCGGCGAAAGCGCCACGCTTGCGCAGGCATGGAAAGGCCTCGAATTCCGGCATCAGCGCGACGCAAACTCGCCAGCGCAATCAATCGTTTGTGGGTGCTACGCGAGACGGTTTCGATCAGGCTTCCGCCGTGATCCTGACCAGTGTGCGGCCGAACGACTGTCCCGCGAGCATCGCCTCGAACACACCCGGTAGTTCTTCGAGGGTGACTTCCTGCGTGCAGATCGCATCGAGGTGCGCGGGTTTCCAGTCGGATGCCAGGTGTCGCCAGATCTCGTCGCGGATGTCGCGAGCGGTGCCTGCCGAGGCAATGCCGAGCAGGCTGACACCGCGGATGATGAAGGGCATCACGGTGGTGTCGAGCTTGCTATCGGCCGCAAGGCCGATGCTGGCCACATTGCCGTAGGGCGCGGTGCTGGCCAGCAGTTGCGCGAGCCATTGGCCACCGGCGCTGTCCACCGCGCCGCCGAATCGTGCGGATTCAAGCGCGTGATTGCCGAGCGCCAGTTCGTGGCGATCCAGCACTTCGCGCGCGCCAAGCGCTCCCAGGAAATCCGCGTGTTCGGGCTTGCCGCTGATTGCGTGCACCCCGAAGCCGGCGCGACTGAAGATGTCGACGGCCAGCATGCCGACGCCGCCGGTGGCTCCGGTGATCGCGATGGGCCCGAGATCAGGCGTCTGCCGGTTGTCGCACATGCGGAACAGCGCCAGCGCGGCGGTGAAGCCTGCGGTGCCAAGGATCATGCTTTCGCGAAGCGAAAGTCCCGGCGGCAGCGGAATGGCCCATTCGGTCTTCAGGCGCGCGTATTCCGCATAGCCGCCATCGCGCGTTTCCGACAGTCCGCAACCGGTGCAGAGCACCGCGTCGCCTTGCTTGAATTTCGGATCGCCGGATTCGACCACGTGGCCCGCGACGTCGATGCCCCCGTTCAATGGAAACCGACGCAGGATCTTGCCCTTGCCGGTACCGGCCAGTGCGTCCTTGTAGTTGACCGACGAGTACGCAGTCTTGATCAGCACCTCGCCGGGTGCGAGATCATCGACACGCATCGACTCGATCCCGGCGCGATAGCCGGCATCGTCGTTGTGGATGCGGAATGCACGGAAAGCCGGGACGGTTTGCATGATTCGGTCGTCTGACGGATGAAACGTCAGGTTACTTCGCTTCGGCTGCGCGACCAAGCGAGGCCATCCATTGCGGGATCAACTGCATGAGCAAATCGTGCCATGGCGCGGCGTCCTCCGGCACGCAATCGAACTCCACAGACCACTCGGCGAAGGTGCGATCACCTTCGGTGATGGGCGCCAGCCGCAACGTCCCGGAATATTCGATGGCAGCTGGCGCCTGCTCACCCGTGGTAGGAAAGCGGAACGGATCGAGACCTGCGTAGCTGAAAGTTCGTTTGTCGTCGGAATGCGCAGTCAGGCGCTGACGTATCCAGGTGCCGCCGTAGCAAAACCGGCGCACCGCGCCGATCTCATCACCGTTCCGTCCGTCTTCGATCAGGCTTTCGCTGACGCCCTCGATGTATTTGGGGTAGTTGTTGAAATCCCGGACCAGATTCCAGACATGATGGACGCGGCTGTTCAATACCGCGCTGTAATAGGTCTTGTGCACGACAAACTCCCGCGTTGAAGGAGTCGCCATTTTCGGGAATGTAAGCGCCGCGCCGCCATCCGGTTCTTGCGGCGGTGCTTTCCGGGGCGAAACTTCATTGATCTGGATCCCATGTCATCGGCCATCCATGGCCTGTCCGGGATGAGTTCATCCTGCAGCGAAAGGCACTGGGCCCCGGATCAATGTACATCCCTGTACTGTCCGGGACGAATTGATCCCTCAATTCGCTTTGTGGATTGCCCGCTTGTCCACCGACAGCGCGGCTTCGTGCACGACTTCCGAAAGTGTCGGATGTGCGTGGACGATGCGGGCAAGGTCTTCCGACGAGCCCTTGAACTCCATCGCGACCACGGCTTCGGCGATCAACTCGGACACCACGGGCCCGCACATGTGCACGCCCAGGATGCGGTCGGTTTCGGCGTGCGCGATCACTTTCACAAGCCCTGCAGGTTCATTCATCGCGACCGCGCGGCCGTTGGCGGCGAAGGGGAAGGAGCCGGTCTTGTACGGGATGCCTTCGTCCTTGCACTGCTTTTCGGTTTTCCCGGCCCACGCAATTTCGGGCTCGGTGTAGATCACCCACGGAATCACGTCGTAATCGACATGGCCGGCGCGGCCGGCGATCAATTCGGCGACCATCGAGCCTTCCTCGAATCCCTTGTGCGCCAGCATCGGACCACGCACGCAATCGCCGATGGCCCATACGCCGTCGACGCCGGTCCAGCAATGTTCGTCCACCCCTATGCGGCCGCGTTCGTCGGCCTTGACGCCGGTACCGTCGCCCAGCACGTCCTGCGTATACGCACGGCGCCCCACCGCGACCAACAGCTTGTCGAAGGTGAGCTTGTGCTCGCCGTCGTTGTCGGAATAGGTGACTTCGACCGCATTCTTTTTGACGTCGGCCTTGCTGACCTTGGCGCCGAGGCGGATGTCGAGGCCCTGCTTCTTGAATTCGCGCGCGGCGGCCTTGGAAATGTCCTGGTCGGCGGCACCTAGGAAATCCGGCAGCGCTTCAAGAACCGTGACTTCGGCGCCCATGCGCTTCCACACCGAACCGAGTTCCAGTCCGATCACGCCCGCGCCGATCACGCCGAAGCGTTTTGGCACTTCGGTCAAATCCAATGCGCCGGCGTTGTCGATGATGGTCTTGCCGTCGAACTTCGCGAACGGCAGCTCGATCGGCACCGAACCTGTCGCGATGATCACGTTCGCAGCTTGCAGGGTCTGCTTCGAGCCATCAAAGCCGGTGACTTCCACCTGATTGCCCTTCAGCAACTTGCCTGTGCCGAAGAACGGCGCGACCTTGTTGGACTTGAACAACAGCGCGACACCGCCGGTGAACTGCTTGACGATCTTGTCCTTGCGGCCGATGAAGGCGGCCATGTCGACCTTGGCATTCTCGACGCTGATGCCATGGGTAGGCAGATTGTGGGTGAGTCCCCAGAACTGTTTCGAGGAATCCAGCAGCGCCTTCGACGGAATGCAGCCCACGTTGAGGCAGGTGCCGCCCAGCGCCTGCTTGCCATCCTTGCCTTTGTATCCGTCGATGCACGCGACCTTCAGGCCGAGTTGCGCGGCACGAATCGCGGCGTGATAGCCGGCCGGGCCGCCGCCGATCACGATGACATCGAATTTGTTGTCAGCCATTTTGGTTCCTTTTGGAATTTCGCTCTCAAAGCCCCAGCAGCATCCGGTGCGGATTCTCGAGCTGGTTCTTGATGTCGACCAGGAACAGCACCGCGTCCTTGCCATCGACGATGCGGTGGTCGTAGCTGATCGCGATGTACATCATCGGTGCGGCCACGACCTGGCCGTTCTCGACCACGGCGCGTTCCTTGATGGTGTGCATGCCGAGGATGCCGCTCTGCGGCGGGTTGACGATCGGCGTCGAGAACAGCGAGCCGAAGGTGCCGCCGTTGGTGATGGTGAAAGTGCCGCCCTGGAGGTCATCCAGGGTGAGGCCACCCTCTCGGGCCTTCTTCGCGAAATTCGCGATGGCTTTCTCGATGTCGGCGAAGCCCATGTCCTGCGCGTCGCGCAGCACCGGCGTCACCAGGCCGCGGTCAGTCGAAACCGCGATCGAAATGTCCTGGTAGCCGTGATAGATGATGTCGTTGCCGTCCACCGAGGCGTTCACCACCGGATGGCGCTTCAGCGCTTCGCACGCGGCCTTCACGAAGAAGCTCATGAAGCCGAGCTTGATGCCGTGGGTCTTCTCGAACTGCTCGCCCATCTGCTTGCGCATCGCGACGACCTTCGAGAGGTTGACTTCGTTGAACGAAGTCAGCATCGCGATGGAGTTCTTCGATTGCATCAGGCGCTCGGCGATCCGCGCGCGCATGCGTGTCATCGGCACGCGTTCTTCCGGGCGCGCACCGGGCGTGGCCGCGCGTGCAGTCGGCGCAGGCGCGGCGGCCGGCTTCCCACCTTTGGAATAATTGACGAGGTCTTCCTTGGTCACGCGACCGCCGCGGCCGGTACCGGCAACCTGCGACGGATCGATCTTCTCTTCCGTGGCGACGCGGCGGCCGGCAGGGGAGAGTTCGTCGGCGACTGCCGAGCCTTTTTCCGCTGCCTTCGCCTTGGCCTCCGCTTCCTTGCTCATCGCCGGGCGCACATCTTCTTCGGCCTTCTTCGCTTCGCGCTTCTGGCTGTCTGATTGGGCGGGTTTTTCCTCGATCTTGCCTGCGCCACCGGTCGCTGCAGCGGCGCCTTCTTCCAGGATCGCGATCACGTCTTCGCTGTTGACCGTGTCGCCGGCTTCATGGCGGATTTCCTTGAGTACGCCGTCGGCGGGCGCGGGGACCTCCAGCACCACCTTGTCGGTTTCGAGGTCGACCAGATTTTCGTCGCGTTTCACCGTGTCGCCCGGCTTCTTGTGCCACGTGGCGATGGTGGCGTCGCTGACGGATTCGGGCAGTACCGGCACCTTGACTTCGATCGACATGGGTTGTCCTTGGATTGAGTCGAGTAGCTCTTGAGATTGAAACCGTTCGGGCTGAACGTAGCAAGCGAAGTCGAAGCGGGTTGCGACGCCCTTCGACTCCGGCGCTACGCGCCTACGCTCAGAGCCTGCCCCGGACTTGATCCGGGGGCGAACGGTGAAGTTTTTTTATTCCAGCGAATGATCGTCGCCCACGGGTTCGACCAGCGCCTGTTGCACCAGCGCGTGCTGTTCGGCGACATGGGTGTTGTAGTGGCCGCAGGCAGGCGCCGGCGAACGCACCCGGCCCGCGTAGTGCAGGCTGTGGTGTCCGTTCACGCAGGCTTGGAGGTGATGACGGATCTGGAACCACGCGCCCTGGTTCTGCGGTTCCTCCTGGCACCAGATCACTTCCTTCGCTGCCGGATACTTGTCCAGCTCCGCGTTCACCTCGATGCGCGGGAACGGATACAACTGTTCAACGCGGACGACGGCGACGTCTTCGATCTTCTGTTTTTCGGCCTCCTCGAACAGGTCGTAATAGACCTTGCCCGAGCACAGCACCACGCGCTTGACCGCCTTGTCGTTCCTGATGCGCTGGTCGGGGATCACGAGGTGGAAAAGGCCATTCTCGAGATCGTCCAGCGAGGACACCGCGAGCTTGTGGCGCAACAGCGACTTCGGCGTCATCACCACCAGCGGCTTGCGGCAATCGCGCAGCATCTGGCGGCGCAGCATGTGGAACATCTGCGCGGGCGTGGTCGGCACGCACACCTGCATGTTGTCCAGCGCGCACAATTGCAGATAGCGCTCGAGCCGCGCGGAAGAATGCTCCGGGCCCTGGCCTTCGTAGCCGTGCGGCAGCAACAGCACCAGTCCGCACAGGCGATTCCACTTCGCTTCGCCCGAGGAGATGAACTGGTCGATCACCACTTGCGCGCCGTTCGCGAAGTCGCCGAACTGCGCTTCCCACAGCACCAATGTTTCGGGATCGGCCGTGGCGAAACCGTACTCGTACGCCACCACCGCTTCTTCGGAAAGCAGCGAGTCGATGACCTCGACCGACACGCCGTCCTGCACATGCGCAAGCGGGGTGTAAATGTTGCCGGTCTTCTGGTCGTGCAATTCGGCGTGGCGATGGAAGAAGGTGCCGCGCCCGGTATCCTGTCCGACCAGCCGCAGCGCATTGCCTTCGGCGACCAGCGTGGCATACGCCATGTTTTCGGCGTAGCCCCAGTCCAGCGGCAGTTCGCCTTCGGCCATCTTGCGACGGTCGGCGTAGATCTTGCCCACGCGCGATTGCAGCACCGTGCCGTCCGGCCACGTCAGGATCTTGGCGGCGAGCTCGTCCAAAACCCGCCGCTTCACGCCGGTTTCGACGGATTGCGCCAGGCTGCCCTTCATGAAGCGCGTCCAGTCGACGATGTACTTCTGCGAACCGGGCGGCGCGAGTTCGGTCACCGGCTTGCCCGCGTCGAGCCGGGCACGGTAATCCTCGAACAGCTTCTTGCCGTCGCCTTCGCCCATGAGGCCGCGTTTGACCAGCGTCCCTGCATAGAGCTCCCTGGTCGGCGGCAGCTTCTTGATCACGTCGTACATGATCGGCTGCGTGGCCGAGGGCTCGTCGGCCTCGTTGTGGCC
>Ga0157370_10002012_pt1 | contig 24966 bp, 20 predicted proteins | sample C35metaG_FD_113463 | JGI IMG/M metagenome (GOLD analysis project Ga0157370, IMG submission 113463) | Corn rhizosphere microbial communities from Kellogg Biological Station, Michigan, USA - C3-5 metaG | ecosystem: Host-associated > Plants > Roots > Rhizosphere > Soil | place: USA: Michigan...
ATGTCCGGCAATGGATTTCATTGGAATGAACATCCGGAAAGTTTTGAGAGAAAATGGTTTTGAGAAAATAAAAATTACTCATCAGCTGTCTCCGGCCTGGACAACAGACTGGATGACAGAAGAGGCAAAAGACAAATTAAGATCCTATGGAATAGCGCCGCCGGTTTCAAAGACTTTTGATAAGAAATATTTGCAGGATCTTCCGGTGGCCTGTCCACATTGTCATTCAATAAATACAAAACTGATCAGTGAATTTGGCTCTACTGCATGCAAAGCTATTTATCAATGCACAGACTGCGGCGAGCCTTTTGATTATTTTAAATGCCATTGATTTTTTTAAATTAATTTTATAACCTTAAATTTCTGATACTGAAGTTTTAAAAGATGGCAAACAAAATGCATGATTAATAACAGGATAAAGATTTTGTGAACTTGTTTTTAGATTAAAACTTAAACATAAGGAGTATTGCTACTCGGTTTTCCCAATACTTTAAATGATAATATAAACATAAAATTATAGAAACACTGCACAAATATCAGGAACAATTACCTGATAATTTTTCCGCATTGTCCCATAAAAAATTACAAATCACATAAATAATTACATGAACCCCATTCTTTTTGAAATAAAAAACTCAATCGCATTTATTACTTTAAACCGCCCGGAAAAATTCAATGCTTTTAACCGTCAAATGTCATTGGATTTGCAGGAAAAATTAGATGAATGTGAAAAGAATATCTCTGTTCGTTGTGTGTATATAACCGGCGCTGGTAAAGGCTTTTCATCCGGACAGGATTTGACAGAAGCGATAGATCCGAATGAGGTGGAAATTGAAAAAATTGTTTCTGAGCAATACAATCCGATTATCCAAAAAATAAGAAATCTATGTAAACCGGTATTGGCCGCAGTAAATGGAATTGCAGCCGGAGCAGGCGCAAATGTTGCTTTATGCTGCGATGTGGTAGTGGCAGCTGAATCAGCTTCATTCATTCAGGCCTTTAGTAAAATTGGTTTGATTCCGGATTGTGGAGGCACTTATTTTTTGCCACGTTTGATTGGCCTTCAAAAATCATCAGCTTTAATGATGCTTGGCGAAAAAATTTCTGCAAAAGAAGCTGAAAGGATCGGCATGATCTACAAGTATTTCTCAGACGAAATATTTTTTATAGAAGCAGAAAAAATTGCAATCACGCTCTCGCAATTGCCCACAAAAGGATTGGCTTATACAAAACAGGCTTTGAATAAATCTTTGGAACAAACCTTAGAACAACAATTGGAAACAGAAGATTCCCTTCAACAAAAAGCGGTTGTTACCAATGATTTCAAAGAAGGCGTTTCTGCATTTATTGAAAAAAGAAAAGCTGATTTTAAGGGGGATTAAAAAAAAGATCTTTTTTTATCAACATTCAGCTCAATCAACTTTAAGCACTGAGCCTTCAACCTTCTTTCTCTTCCTGCTTCCCTCAATGTTGGGCAAAAATCCGGTGATGATTCCAATCAAAGGAAGAAAAGAAGCAACGTGATATACATAGGTGATACTCGTTTTATCTGCCAGATTTCCCAGTAATGCAGAACCAATGCCGCCCATTCCAAAAGCAAAACCAAAAAATAACCCGGATACCAGGCCTATTTTTCCGGGAATTAATTCCTGCGCATAAACGAGAATCGCAGAGAATGCTGAAGATAAGATCAATCCTATCGGAACGACTAAAACGATGGTCCAGAAAAGATTGGCATAAGGTAACATTAATGCGAAAGGCGCCGTGCCCAAAATAGAAAACCAGATTACATATTTTCGGCCAAAGCGATCTCCCAAAGGACCGCCAATCAACGTTCCCCCGGCGACAGAGAATAAAAATACAAATAAGTATATCTGAGAAGTTTGTATGCCTACATGAAATTTATTGATCAGATAAAAAGTAAAATAACTGGTAAGGCTTGCCAGATAAAAATATTTTGAAAAAATTAAAACGAGCAAAATTGCCACAGAAAAAACGACTTTTCTTTTTGAAAAAGAAGGATGAAAAACAGCCTCTTTCTTTTTTTGTTTTGACCGGATTTTTAAGACAATTCCTTTGTACCAATTTCCCACTTTTGTTAAAACAAAAATAGCCAGTAAGGCGATCAGCGAAAACCAGATAATGCTGGTTTGTCCGTGAGGCACAATAATCCACGCAGCAAGCAAAGGACCGATTGAACTTCCGAGGTTTCCTCCCAACTGAAAAATAGACTGCGCCAAACCCCTTTGATCTCCTGCTGCTGCATGCGCCATCCTGGAGGATTCCGGATGAAAAATAGAAGAGCCGATTCCTATCAAACCAACCGAAAGCAGCACAAGATAAAAGTGATCCGACATGGATAAAACAATCAAACCTGACAAAGTAAAACCCATTCCTGTAGCCAGGGAATATGGTTGTGGCTTTTTATCGGTATATAAGCCCACAAAGGGTTGCAGCAAAGATGCAGCCATTTGAAAAGTAAGGGTTATTAATCCTACCTGCGCAAAAGACAAATGATAATTACTTTTCAAAATCGGATAGATAGCCGGGATTAAAGATTGAATCGTATCATTTAATAAATGAGAAAAACTGATGGCGAATAAAATCGGATAAATTGTTTTTCCGAGCTTGTTTTCTAATGTGGTGGCAGGATTCATCTTTCAATTTAAAAAACTGCAAATTTACACAACAAGCAATAAACAAAAATTGCATTTTCCGGTAAAGAGATATTTTAAAGAAGATTCTTCTTTCTTTCTTTCGTAATTTTTTAAAAACATAAAAACTATCTGGCTTCTAAATTGCAGTTGCAAATAATTAATGTAAATGAAATCAAAAATCCTGGCTCCCAATTTTATTTCGCGATGGTTTTAATAAATAAAAAACGTCTTACCATCAATTTAAAAGCTGTGCATGAAGTGAAAAAATTACCACATATTCTAAAAGCTGAGGTGATTCCAATAAAAAATAAAAAGACAATCACAGCCTTTTACAGGAATTTTTTATCTACCCCTTTTTTCTTCATCCTTCTTTCTCTAGTGCCATATTCTATTAGAGCACAAGATAGTTCTCTGAATAATTTACCTCAAAAATGGAGCTTACAGGATTGTTTTGATTATGCTGCAAAAAACAACCTGCAGTTGCAAACGCTTTCTTTGGATGTTGCCATTAACAATCAAAATCTATTGCAATCAAAAGCAGCCGTTTATCCAAACTTATCTGCAAGCAGTACCCAATATCTGACGAATTCAAAAAATGCCAATCCGGTAGTAGGAGGTCTTCAAACACAGGCGAATTTTGCAAGTAACTACAGCCTTAATTCTTCTATGATCCTTTACCAGGGCGGTTATTTAAAAAATAATATTCAATCGCAACAACTATATGTTCGGGCAGCTAATTTAAACGTAGAGCAGGAAAAAAATGATATAACGATCCAAATTACGCAGGCGTACCTGAATATTTTACTGGAAAAAGAAAACATTCTTGCGCTGCAAAACATTGTGCAAACATCGCAGGCGCAGTACGAGAATGGAAAGATTCTTTTTGATGCAGGAAGCATTGCAAAAAAGGATTTGGTTCAATTGGAAGCTACACTTGCAACAGATCAATATAATGTGGTGCTTGCCGAAAACCAGTTGAAACAAAATACACTGACACTCAAACAGATATTGCAATTGCCTTCATCCTACAATATAATGGTTCAGGGTGCAGGAAATGTTACTATACCATCAGGCGCCACTGATTTACAAACAGTGGAAGACAGCGCTTTAAATAACCGACCTGAAGTGAAAAATAGCGAAGTAGCCCTCCAACAAGCCGGTCTTCAATTAAAGCAGGCACATACTGCAAACAGTCCTACTATTTCAGCCGGAGGATCGCTGGCAAGCGGATATTCAGACGATCGGTCCACGAAATATTTAGGGCAGTTGAACAATAATTTTTATCAAAGGATCGGACTGACTTTAGGCATTCCCATTTTTAATGACAGGATCAATAAAACCAATATTGAAAAATCAAAAATAGCGATTGACCAATCACAGATAGCTTTGAAAAATACAAAATTGGTTTTATCGCAACAAGTGGAACAAGCTTATATCAATGTATCTAATTCGGAAGCTCAGTGCCATGCAGCCCAAATTCAGTTTAGCGCAAACGAGGAAAATTACCGGATTGCGAATGAGCAATTAAAACTTGGAGCAGTGAACATGGTAGATTTTTTAGTCCAAAAAAATTTATTTGTACAGGCACAGCAGAACTTAATACAGGCAAAATACAATGTGATTTTGAGTTATGGAATTTATGAATTTTATATGGGTATGCCAATAACATTATAAAGAAATAAAATGAAAAAAACTATCTGGATAATTGTAATTCTTATAATCGCAGCCGGTATTTATTTTTATTTTAAAAAAAGGAATGCAGACAAACCGGTTATATTAGAAACAGAACAAATTCAAACGGGAAGTATATCCAACAGTGTGACCGCGACCGGAACAATTCAACCTGTGGATACAGTTGCCGTAGGCGCACAGGTTTCGGGCACGATTCAAAATATTTATGTAGATTTTAATTCGCTGGTAAAAAAAGGGCAGCTTTTGGCTTCTTTAGATAAGTCATTGCTCAACGACCAGGTAAACCAGGATAGAGCAAATCTGCAAAATGCCCAAAGTAACTTACAATTTCAGCAGCAAAATTTCGAACGGCAAACAAAACTGTATAATGCAGGCGCGATCAGCAAGGCTGATTTTGAAACAGCGCAATCCACATATAACACAGCCCTGGCAACAGTTAGCAGCTCGAAAGCCATATTAGCGGCAGCTCAAAGAAATCTTTCTTATACCAATATTTATTCGCCGATAAACGGAACGGTACTTTCCAGAAATGTGAGCGAAGGGCAAACGGTTGCTTCCAGTTTTAATACACCCACACTTTTTTCTATTGCAAAAGATCTTTCCAAAATGCAGGTGCGTGCGGCAGTAGATGAAGCGGATATCGGAAACGTAAAAAAAGGTCAGGATGTAACTTTTACTGTTGACGCTTTTCCGGATGATGTATTTAAAGGCACCGTACAGGAAGTAAGGCTGCAACCAGTAGTAACGGCAAACGTGGTAACTTATGTAACCATTATCAATGCGGAAAATAATAACCTGAAATTAAAACCGGGAATGACGGCAAATATTACCATTTTCCTTCAACAGGATAACAACGCCAATTTGATTTCAGCAAAAGCCATCAGTTTTACCCCTGATTCTTCGCTTACCAAACAATATAAAATTATCAGGAATGCCGATAATCATTACCCAAGAAATTATGATTCTTCAATTGACAAAAATAGCACCTCATTTCCGGCCAAAATGGAAACCGTATGGGTATTAAAAGGAAATGATATTATCGAAAAAAAAATTATGACCGGAATGAATGACAACATTCATGTACAGGTCTTATCGGGATTGACAAAAGATGATGAAGTGATTGACGGGATACAGCAAGGAGAGAGTGGGAAATCGGCATCCAGGCAGGCAAAAAGCCCATTCATGCCATCCAGAAGAAGGCAAACTCCGGGAAAGGGATCAGGTTCACCAGGAAAAAACCGTAACAGTTAGTTTTAAAAACCACATTAATGGGGAAAAAAATTCTAGACATACAGAACCTGAAACGTGAGTTTATAATGGGAGAAGAAATTGTAAGAGCACTGAAGGGAATTTCCTTTACTGTTGACGAAGGTGAATTTGTTACCATTATGGGGGCCAGTGGTTCCGGCAAAACCACGCTTTTAAATATATTAGGATGCCTTGATAAACCAACCGAAGGTATTTATTTACTGGATGGAGTGAATATCGGAAAACTATCGCGGAATGAACTGGCAAAAATCAGGAATGAGAAAATAGGATTCGTTTTTCAATCCTATAATTTACTGGCACGTACTTCTGCTATTGAAAATGTGGAACTTCCTTTGTTATACAATCCTTCGGTATCAAAAAGCGAACGTGAAAAAAGAGCGCTTATTTCTTTAGAGGCAGTTAAATTATCGGATCGCAAAGATCATCTGCCCAATCAAATGTCGGGTGGACAGCAGCAGCGCGTAGCGATTGCCCGGGCGTTGATCAATCATCCCGTAATGATCCTTGCTGATGAAGCAACCGGCAACCTGGATACAAGAACTTCTTACGAAATAATGGCTTTGATCCAGGAATTAAATCAACAGGGAAAAACAATTGTCTTTGTTACCCACGAACCAGATATCGCTTCATTTAGCAGCAGAACAATTACTTTAAGAGACGGTAAAATAATCCGTGATTCAAAAAATGAAAATATCCGCTCCGCAAAAAAAGCACTTGCTGAATTGCCAGTGAGTGAGGAAGTGGAATAAGAGGTTGAAGGTTTAAAAATAAAAAAATGAAACTGACCAATCTTTTGCAAATAGCCATCAGAGCGTTGCAACGAAATAAATTAAGAGCATTGCTCACGATGCTTGGAATCATCATTGGTGTAGCAGCTGTTATTGCAATGGTGGCCATTGGCCAAGGTTCCAAACAAAGTATCCAGGCGCAACTATCGAGTATGGGTTCCAATATGATCACCGTACGGCCATATAGTAATGTAACTGTAGGTGGTGGTGCCCGTTTAGATCAGTCGGGTCTGCAAACACTTACACTCAATGATATAAAGGCCATACAATCAGGCTCAAAATATATCAGTGATGTTTCGCCGGCGGTATCAGCCAGAGGCCAGGTAATTAATGGCAATAAAAACTGGCCTACAACGATTATGGGTGTCAGTGCTGATTATCTCAGGATTCGTGACTGGCCGTTGAAAGAAGGCGTTTCTTTTAACAATGAGAATATTGCAGCGTCGGCAAAAGTCTGCCTCGTGGGACAAACAATAGTCAACAACCTTTTTAACCCGGGGGAAGATCCGTTGGGAAAAATTATCCGCTTTAATAAAATACCTTTTACCATTATCGGCGTGCTTGCAGCAAAAGGCGAAAATGCTTTTGGATCAGACCAGGACGATATTATATTGGCACCCTATACAACGGTACAGCAACGGATTCTGGCGATTCCCTATATTCAGAATATTTATGCCTCTTCGATCAATGAAAATACTACAGATTCTGCTGTTGCTGAATTGAGCAGAATTCTTCGTCAATCGCATAAGTTAAAACCTTCTGATGATGATGATTTTCTCATTCGCACGATGTCAGAATTGATTAATACATTCAGTTCTACCAGCCAGCTTTTGACCGTTTTATTAACAGCTATCGCAGGCATTTCTCTAATCATTGGAGGAATAGGGATTATGAACATCATGTACGTATCTGTAACTGAACGAACTAAAGAAATAGGCTTACGAATGTCCATCGGAGCGCGGGGAATTGACATTCTCATGCAATTTTTGATTGAGGCAATTGTAATCAGTATTATCGGTGGCATCATTGGCGTATTGCTTGGAATCGGAGCGTCGCGGCTGATCAGTATTTTTTTAAAATGGCCTACACTTATTTCTGTTTCTTCAATTATAATATCCTTTGCAGTTTGTGGAATTACCGGAATATTTTTTGGCTATTATCCTGCAGTAAAAGCATCCAGATTAGACCCCATTGAAGCATTGCATTATGAATAAAAGCTAAGGGTTGAAGGCTTGTTATTGAAGGTTAAAGATTATAAACTCAGAAAACAAAGAAATATTGAGAATTTGATTTTTGGCTTTTATAAAAATTAATAGTGAAGGAGATTCAATTAAAATAAATACCCGCCTAACTTCAAGTTCCATTTGGCAAGCAAATTGCGGTTTTTTAGCAAATAATAAGCTTTTATGAATTCACTATATAATTCAAAAGATCTTGACCCCTTACTTACAGATATTGGTAGCCGCCCGATTGTAATGCTTGGTGAAGCATCGCATGGAACTCATGAGTTTTATACATGGCGGGCACAAATTTCCAAAAGATTAATAGAAGAGAAAGGTTTTAATTTTATCGCTGTAGAAGGCGACTGGCCTGATTGTTATAAAATCAACCGGTTTATAAAAGGATATAAAGACGCAGGCGAGGATATTGAAAGTGTGTTGAGAAATTTTGATCGTTGGCCTACGTGGATGTGGGGTAACTGGGAAGTAGCCGGGCTTGCAGAATGGATGAAGGAATTCAACAAAAATTTGCGGACTGATAAAAAAGTAGGATTTTACGGCCTGGATGTTTATAGTCTTTGGGATTCCATGAAAGCCATGATGAATTATTTGGAAACAGAAGATCCGCAGGCTGCTAAATCTGTAAAAAGAGCAATACTTTGTTTTGAACCTTTTAATGAAAACGAACAGCAATATGCCCGCTATACTTTAAATGATGCCGGTTGCCGCGATGAAGTTCTGGCACTTTTAAAAGAGATCCGTTTAAAAGCACAATTTTTGGATGGTGATCGTGAAGCGGGATTTAATACTGAGCAAAATGCACTGATTGCTGTAAATGCAGAAAAATATTACCGCACCATGATCGGATTTGATAATGAAAGCTGGAATGTGCGTGATCGCCACATGATGGAAACTTTAGACCGCCTGATGAAATTTCATGGAACTAATGCAAAAGGAATTGTTTGGGAACATAACACCCACATCGGAGATGCAAGAGCCACAGACATGAGCCGTGCAGGAATGGTAAATATCGGGCAACTGGCCCGCGAGCAATATGGTGAACAAAATGTGTACCTGGCTGGCTTTGCAAGTTACCAGGGTACTGTAATTGCCGGTGAAGAATGGGGCGCACCAATGGAAGTGATGGAAGTACCAAAGGCAAGAAACGGCAGCATTGAAAGAAGGCTGCATGAAGAAAGTAATAAAAACCGGTATCTTCTTTTCAGTCAGGATATTAATGAGGCATATTTTAATAAAATTCCGCACCGCGCAATCGGTGTTGTTTACGATCCGGCGATGGAAAAATATGGAAATTATGTGCCTTCGCTTCTTCCTCAGAGATATGATGCTTTGATATATATAGATGAGACAAAAGCGCTTCATCCTTTGCCTTTGCATCCCGATAGAAGAAAAGTGCCGGAAACTTTTCCTTCTGATTTTTGAAAACTCTGATGTTCGAAAACCTTACAGGTTTAAATTATGGATATGAATTTGCAAATTGCAATCCGGTAAGCATTCTGCATTTCGCACCTTTTTGCTGTACAAGGACCTTAAACCTGCTTCCCATGTCAACGATTAATTTATTGATTTGAAAAATAAAATTTTTATTCTCCGGATCTTTGTTTTCAATCTCTAATTTTCTTAAATAATTCATTAACCCCAATGAACGTAAAAAATTTGCCTGGGTTGTGAATCCGCAACATGTGACTCCAAATTTTTCACCCCAAAGAGCTAAGGCAGAAAAATTTACATGAGCTGTAATGTCCTGTGCACCGATGTTTTGATAAGGGGAATTGTTTATTTCATGATCTTTATAAGACAGGAGTGTACCTGCATTTCTTTTATCACTATAAAGATCAGCGGATGAAAAACCGTAATCGATGGTAAGAACAAAACCAGATTGTAAATTCTCTGAAATTTCTTTTATCCAGCTTAATGCATCAAGGTTTATTTCTGTGCAATAATCTTTTGGTAAAATGATATCCTGTTCGCTAAAATAATTTTTTAAATCTTCATTTGCCGGCTTTAAAATTTCTTCAAACCCGTTTTTATAATCCACAAAAACTTCCATTAATTCATCTTCCATGATCACTTTATGCACCGGAAAATTATCCAGCAATTCATTTGACAAAACACAACCATTTATTTTAGGAATTTCATTTATGGAATGATACCAGGATACTTTTTCACTTAATAAATTCTTTTGTAAACGCTGCATCTTTTCTCCTTTTTCAATAATGCAATAATCCAGCTGATTATATAGTGCGGTAGTATTTTTAAGATAATGGAGAATGTCAAAAGCAAGCGCTCCAGTACCAGCGCCATATTCCACAATCGTAAAAGGTTTTTTATCCAGCAAAAACCACATTTCCTCTATTTGCTTCCCAATCATTTCACCAAATAAAGAACTCAAAACCGGGCTTGTATAAAAATCGCCTTCTTTGCCGATTTTATTTCTGTCAGAACTATAATATCCAAGTAAAGGATAATAAAGTGCCATATCCATAAAATCATGGAAAGACATCGGACCTTCTTCCTGTATTTTTTCCTTTACAATATCTGAAAGTTCCATATTTTGAACAGTTTTGACCGGCAAAAAAGCGATTAATTTTTCCTGATAAATTTCACAATATCATCAACCAGTACAGGATCTATTGGCAAGGAACCATCAGAATAAGTTTTATTTTGATCTTCACAATCTTTGCCCGCATCTTTTAATGTGTGAGACATTGCAGGAATAATATCCAAAATGCTTTTTTTATTTGCGTTATGAAGGTTATCTGCATCTTCTGTACTTACCTGAATATCACAACCACCCTGGATAATCAGAATTGGGCATTTGAGTTTTTTTATTTCATTTTCTGGTGAATATTTCAACCACGAAATCATATAAGGCTGAATGGATTTTCTAAAAAGCGGCGCGAGCATTTCAGGAAAATTACTTACTTCTTTTCCTTGTTTAAGCTGATTAAAAACCAGCGGTATCTGTTGTTTTACTGAATCAGGTAATGGTTGTTTTTGCATTTGCTCTTCTAATATCACATCTATCGGGCGTCCTGCTCCGGCAACAGAAATATAACCGGCAACTTTCTTTTTTTGAGAAGCAAGCATCGCTATCAAAGAACCTTCACTGTGGCCGATGAAATAAATATTTTTAAAACCAAGCGTATCATGCAAATAATCAAAAATCTTTCCCGCATCGTGTACATAATCCTCAAAAACCATATCGCTTTCTTTAAAATCGGCAGAAATGCTTTTTGCAACTCCCCTTTTGTCATACCTGAATGTGGCTATGTTTTGTGAATCCAAAGAATGAGCAAGCAATTTATATTCATTAGTAGGCGCGCTGATGGCGCTGTTTCCATTACGATCAGTCGGGCCTGAACCTGCAACAATAATTGCTGTTTTTTGTTGATTATTTTTGGATAATAATGTTCCGTAAAGTTTGCTTCCCACAGCAGAAGTAATAGAAATTTCTTTTTCATTTTGATAAACATAAACCGCTTTTTCTGTCTGTTCATTCTTTGTTCTTGCAAATTTTAAAGGAATCTCATGTTCGTTTTGGTTCCAAAGACCTGAAATTGAATCTTTATTTACAAAACTACCGCGATAGGATCCATTAATCATTTTTATTTCCAGGTGAACGCTGTCTCTGTCGATTTTAATGGCGCTAAAAGGTAGTCCATTTGCATTTTGTTTTGGACTGTCCCATTTACCAGTTGTATTTCCTGAATCGTCTTTTGTAAAATGAAAAACAATCGGAAGATGCATACCGTTGATATCAATATTCCCTTTCCAGTCACCAATTATATTTTGGGCAAATAAAGAAGGAGATATATGCATCAGGATTAAAACAAAAAGAGCTATTTTCATTTTTTTTAAAACAAAAGTAGCCTTTTTATTACAGCGGATTTATTCGTGCATTTCGTGTAATTTGTGGCTATACGGTAAGATTCCGGAAAACTTCTTCCAGGCTTTTACTCTTACTTTGCAATGAAAGAATGTCGAGATTATTTTGAATGCTGAATTCCAGGAGAAGCTTTTTTACTTTATCAGGATCAGAAGTCTGAATAGTATATAGACTTTCATTTTCTTCTGCATTCTCAACACCAGCAAGATTTTTTAATAAATCAACATTTATTTTTTTGCCAAACTCAATTATTACAATATTTGCAGATTTATTCGATGATTGCAGATTTACCAAGGTATCATCAGCTACAATTTTTCCTTTATTAATGATAATAATTCTGTCACAAATGCTTTCCACTTCCTGCAAAATGTGGGATGAAAAAAGTACTGTTTTATTTTTACCAAGTTCTTTTATTAGCTGCCGGATCTCAACAATTTGATTGGGATCCAATCCCGTTGTCGGTTCATCCAAGATCAATACTTTTGGATCGTGAATGAGCGCAGCAGCAAGACCAACTCTTTGTTTGTAACCCTTGCTTAGCTGTCCTGTTTTTTTATTGCTTTCAATACGCAAACCGGTAAGGTCAATCACTTCTTCAATCCTTTTCTTCACTCCGTTTTTTAAATGATGAATTCCGGCAATGAATTCAAGATATTCGCGCACATACATCTCATAATAAAGCGGGTTTCCTTCGGGCAAATAACCGATTTGTTTTTTAGCTTCCAGCGGATTCGTATTTACATTAATTTCATTTACAACAGCATTTCCCGAATCCGGGGCAAGATAACCCGTAATGATTTTCATGGTGGTTGATTTTCCGGCGCCATTCGGGCCTAAAAAACCTACAATTTCATTGTTGCCCGCTGCAAATGAAATATCATCCACCGCTTTTTGATGGTCATAAATTTTTGTAAGACCGGAAGCACTGATAGACATGAGGGCAAATGTAAAACAAAATATTACCGGATTTATTTCTAAAAAGCTGCATTTTTACTGTTGTTGTCCTTCGCAAATGAATCCATTTCCCTTACAGTTTTCAAGTAAGTTGAAATATAAGAATCTCAATTATTAATTTATTTACTGCCTTTCTTAGGAACAGTCATACATTCAAAAAAAACCGGGTATAAAGTTATTATACCCGGTAAATCTATATTTATAAACAATGAAAAAACTATTTCACTCCATCATTTTTGCGCATAAATTCAAGAATCTCACGTGCCTGGTCATCAGTCAGGTTTTGATTAGGCATACGCACCATACAAATTTCAAGCATTGCCTGTGCTTTGGGATCTTTATCCAGCATGTCATCCGTATTTGTTACGAAATTCATAATCCATTCAGGTTTGTGTCTCATAGTTACGCCCTTCCATCCCGGGCCCACCAATCTTTCATCTGTCAGCTTGTGACAGGAAGAACATTTTAATTCATAAATCTTTTGCCCTTCTTCTGCCTCATGCGGATCCAGTTTATCACTAAGTTTTACATCGTGAAATTTACCTTCTCCGCGGTTGGGATCGTAAGAAGGATTGCCGTTTGCTGTTTTTCCTGTATCAGTGGCACTGATAGTAGGTTCAGAACCAGTGGTATTTTCCTTATTTCCTGAACTATTGCATGCAAAAAAGAGGACGGAAGAAATAGCTACAGAACAAATGAGAATCATTTTTTTCATAACGATAAGTTTTTATTTTACTTCGCAATATTACAGAAACAAGATACTATTTTTTATGAGATTAATCATAAATAAGAAAAGTATTTGAATGATTTGCATCATATTTCATCCCAGGTGTATTTTATTTATTTGTAACCCGTCAAATATTATATTATCTTGAAGAATATGACAAAAAATATATTTCCTGTAAGAACCTGGATTCAAGTAGCAATTATTAATTTTTGTATAGTGGCGCTTGCGGGAATAACGATGAGGTATAAAATAAATTTCCCCCTTCCTCTTGTAAATCAAAAGCATTTATTATATGCTCATTCCAACTTTGCTTTTATGGGTTGGGTAACCATCGTGTTAATGGTTTTGATGGTCAATTATCTTTTGCGACATGATGTCATTACTAATTATAGAAAATATAATGGCATATTAATTATTGGCTGTATAACGGCTTATGGAATGTTTATCACTTTTATTATTCAGGGATATGGATATTTTTCTATCTCATTTTCAATATTGTCTATCCTGATTTCCTGGGTTTTTATCGGTTGCTATTGGTTCGATTTGAATAAAGTGACTGATAAATCCTATGCGCCTAAATGGTTTAAAGCAGCGTTAATTCTGATGGCAATTGCCAGTATCGGTGAAATTACACTTGCTTATCTAATGGTGAATTTTAGTACCGTTCAGGATTATTATTTTGCTGCTTTGTACTTTTTCCTTCATTTCCAATATAATGGCTGGTTTTTATTTGTTTGCTTTGGATTGTTATTTTCATATTTATTTGAAAAAGGCTTCCTGCCTACATTAGCAATAAACAGGCATTTATTTATTATCATGGCAATAACTGTGGCGCCCACTTACCTGCTGTCCATTCTTTGGTTAAAGTTGCCTCGTTCATTGCATTTGGTTGCAAATATTTCCGGGATTCTGCAATTGCTGGTTTTATTTTATTTTATCAGGTTATTCCCTGCTGTGAAAAAAAATATTCCGCCAAAAATTACGAAAACAACCAGGTATCTGTGGAGCATGGCGGCAATTGCTTTTATTCTGAAAATCGTTTTACAAACATTTTCTATAATTCCTTTTTTCAGTAATTACGCCTTCGGATTCCGTCCCATTGTGATTGGATATCTGCATTTATCTTTCCTCGGGATTATTTCTTTTTTTATCCTTGGGTATATCGACCAGGTTTTAAGCGAACGGGGTGGAAATATTTCCAGGGCAGGAGTGATTATTTTTACAATAGGCGTGCTCCTTCAGGAATTTACACTAATGGCCCAGGGACTTGAAGTGCTTAATTTTGAACCTTTGCCTTATGCAAACATTGTTTTATTTTATTCTGCTATTATTATGGGAGCGGCATTAATCTGGATTGCTGCAACGGTAAAAAAAGAACGCGGGATGAAGCTGGTGAAAGAATAAGAATTTGGAAATTTTCTTTATTTGCTGATACGATATTTATTGCTGATACATTCCAAAAGTATTTGTGTTTTTCTAAAACTTGCTTAACTATTTATTAGCCGTAATACTATTTTGTGTCCATTTCTCTATTTCCGGACATGAGTCATATTCCTTGGCAATATTTACATAAAAAGTTGGAATCATTTTGTTAAACCATTGCTCCAGAACATCATTTTTCTTTTCTTCCAATGCTCTTTGAGCTACCTTATCATAATCATCTTTCAGATTTTCACGATGTGGTTCTGTTTTGGTTAGAATGTCCACAATTCTTACCGCTTTTTTCCTTGCAGATTGGTCCATAAATTCTGTGGGCGCAGAGTATTCTCCTACTTTTAAATCTTTCAGCATCAGCACCAGGTCTTTATCTAATTGATCAATGGTTAAAAAAGTACTACCACTTCCATCCGATGCGGTAATCCGGCCTCCTGTAAATTTGCTATTGTCGTCTTCGCTGTATTTTGCAACGGCCTCGCCAAATGTAATTGTCCCTTTTTGCAGAAGGGTTCTTATAGAATCCAGTTTTTCTTTGGCCGCATTAATTTCTATTGAACTTACCTGGGGGATTTTTAAAATGTGCCTGATTGTGGCATCATCGCCGCGCCGGCTTACCATTTGAATAATATGATATCCGAATTTTGTTTTAAAAACATTGGAAATCTGTCCGTCTTTCAGACTAAATGCTTTTGCCAGAAAAACCGGATCCCATTGTTTTTCATTGCGGTTAATCTCATATAAGCCGCCGTTATCTTTACTTCCCGGATCATCAGAAAAAAGCGAAGCCAGTGTTTCAAATTTTTTACTTCCGTCTTCCACCTCTTTTTTATATTCCTTCAATTGATCTATTGCATAATTTTCCACGTCGCGGCTGGCTTTTGGATAAATTACAATCTGTCCAATCTCCAGTTGTGATTCATAAAATTTAAGACTGTCCTTCGGTATTTTCGAATAATATGCTTCTACTTCTTTTGGTGTAATTCTCACATCGCCAACAATTTTATCTCTTTCTGCCTGCGCCAGCTTCTGATCACGGATTACGGGTCTAAATTCTTCTTTTAATTGAAAAACCGTTTTTCCGGCTATTTGTTCCAGAATTTCTTTGGAGCCATATGTGTTAATATAATAACGGACTCTGTTGTCTATTTCTGCGTTTACGTCTTCATCAGAAACAGGAAGAGAATCTTTATCAGCTTGCAATACCAATGCTTTCATCGCAAGGGCCTGCTGCAAAAGCAGGCAAGAGGCATTCGGAGGAACCTCGATATTCTGGCGCTCCATATCGTGAATGCTGTTTTCAACATCGCTTTTTAAAATTATTTTGTCTCCAACAGTTGCGATTATTTTATCGGCAACTACTTTTTTTGTTTGGGCAAAAGAAGCAAAAGTGATTGCAAGAAAACAAAGAGTAAACAAGCTTTTTTTCATCTAATTTTTTTTATTTGGAATTGCAGGAAAACACCTTCACAATTTTTATAAATGTTTGGTCAAAAATACACCTGTAAATCGTGAGTTATTTTTTTGGAAAGTTAAAAGTTGCGGCGCTTTTGTTAAAGAAATAAGGAACTGTGAATTAAGAACGAATGCTTCACTCCGTGAGCAATCAAATCAATTTAACAATCTAAACATTCCTTCCTACAATGTTCTCTTCACTTCTATTTCTTCAAAGGCTTCAATTAAATCGCCCTGTTTCAGGTCATTATAATTTTTAACGATCATACCACATTCCATATTATTCGTTACTTCTTTTACATCGTCTTTAAAACGTTTCAAACTTCCAAGTTCGCCGGTGTGGATGATGATACCGTCTCTTACCAAACGAATACGGTTGTTTCTGGCAATTTTTCCTTCCACTACCATACATCCTGCGACGGTTGCTTTATCAAATTTGTAAGTCTCCTTAATTTCCGCAATACCCAAAACTTTTTCCTGGATTTTCGGTTCCAGCATTCCTTCCATCGCGCTTTTCACTTCATCTATTGCATCGTAAATGATAGAATAAGTTTTTATTTCCACACCTTCATGTTCAGCAATTTTGGAAGCCTGCAAAGATGGACGCACATTAAATCCGATAATAACGGCATCAGATGCGGTGGCCAGCATTACGTCGGTTTCTGTAATTTGTCCTACGCCCTGGTGAACCACACTTACTGCAATTTCTTCGGTACTTAGTTTCTGCAAAGAGTCGCTCAATGCTTCCACAGAGCCATCCACATCTGCACGTATTAGGAGATTCAATTGTTTGAAATTACCCAATGCCAAACGACGTCCAATTTCATCAAGAGTAATATGTTTCTTAGCACGAATACCTTGCTCGCGCAATATTTGTGCTCTTCTGTTTGCAGTTTCTTTTGCTTCAGATTCGTCTTCAAAAACTTTAAAAGTTTCACCAGCCTGGGGAGCGCCGTTCAATCCCAATATCAATACCGGAGTTGATGGCGGAGCTACGGTAACCCGCTGATTACGTTCATTAAACATGGCTTTTATACGTCCGTAATGCTGTCCCGAAACCAACAGGTCACCTTGCTTTAAAGTACCATTTTGCACTAAAATTGTGGCCACATATCCACGCCCTTTATCCAGCGATGCTTCTATCACCGTGCCACTGGCCGCTTTTGCAGGATTTGCTTTTAGCTCCAGCAAATCTGACTCTAATAAAACCTTATCCAGCAGTTCATCCACATTTAATCCCTGCTTTGCACTGATTTCCTGGCTTTGAAAATTTCCACCCCAATCCTCCACCAATATATTCATCCCGGCCAGTTGTTCTTTTATCTTTTCAGGATTTGCACCTTCTTTATCTATTTTATTTAATGCAAATACCATTGGCACATTTGCGGCCTGCGCATGCGAAATAGCTTCTTTGGTTTGTGGCATTACGGCATCGTCTGCAGCAATTACAATCACGGCAATATCCGTAACTTTTGCACCTCGTGCACGCATGGCGGTAAACGCCTCATGTCCAGGTGTATCCAGGAAAGTAATAGCACGGCCATTTTTTACCGTAACTTCATAAGCGCCAATATGTTGGGTAATTCCACCTGCTTCGCCGGCGATTACGTTTGCATGGCGTATATAATCCAGTAAAGATGTTTTACCATGATCTACGTGCCCCATGATTGTCACAATTGGAGAACGAGGGATCAGATCTTCCTCACGCTCTTCTTCCTCTTCTTCTTCCATATCCTGCTGGTCGTCTATGTCAATGAATTCCACTTCATAATTAAATTCGCTCGCCACCAGTTCTATCACATCGGCTTCCAGGCGCTGGTTGATAGAAACCATGATTCCCAAACTCATACATTTACTAATAACATCCGCAAAACTTACATCCATTAAATTGGCAAATTCGCTTACAGAAATAAATTCGGTTACCAGCAATTTATTATCTGCTACTTCATCTCCCGTATTTTCAGCAGCCTCTTCTCTTTTTTGTTTACGATATTTAGCTTTCAGGCTTTTTCCCCTTCCACCGGTTCCGGCAAGTTTGGCCTGTGTTTCTCTTATCTTATCCTGGATTTCTTTTTGGTCAATTTCTTTTTCTTCACGCCTGGTTTGAGGTGCATTACGGTTGAATCTTCCTCCGCCTTGTCCGGGTGCTACGGGACGATTTTGGCCACCATGTGATCTTGGTGTATTGGTGTGAGGCTGGTGATTTCCCTGTTGAGGCTGATGATTTCCCTGTTGAGGCTGATGATTTCCGGACGGTTTCTTTTCTACAATAATGCGTTTGCGTTTGCGCCTTTCATCTGCAGGTTTTGGCCTGGTATCATTATTTACAGGCAGCACAATTTTGCCCATAATCTTAGGTCCTTCTAATTTCACCGCTTTGATATTGGTAATAACAACAGGAGCTTCTTTTTCGGGCTGAGCAACAGGCCCTATCGGAGCAGCCGGCGGTATTTCCACAGGTTTTACAGGCGGCGTTTCTTTATTAATAACGCCTTTTACTTTTCCTTTTTGTTCTTTATTTTTTGAATCCTTTTTGGGCCTTACAGAAGAATCAATTGTGCTCAGGTCTATTTTATCTATTATTTTCAAACCCTCAACTTCCGGAGCTTCAATTTTAGTTACTTCCGGTTTTACAGGCTCTTCTGCAGGAGCCGGTTCTTCTATTGGTTCTTCTTTTTCCTCTTTGATTTCTGCAACGACCGGAATTTCCTGTGGAGGAATTTCAGCAACTTTTTCTGCTATAATTTCTTCTACAATTTCCTCAGGCTTTTGTTCTTCTACCGGTTTTTCTTCTTTTACTGGTGGTTTTACTGTTTCTTTTTTAGTAAAAGAGAGATCCTGTTCATCCTTTCTTTTCTTATTATCTGCGGGAGTATTTTTAGGCAAATCTATTTGTTCTGCCTTTTGTTTGGCAACCTTATCGGGCTGAAACTCTACCTGCAGTACACGGTACATCTCTTCTGTTAGCTTTGTACTCGGCTTCAGATCATCGCTGCTAAAATTTTTTGATACCAAAAAGTCTATTAAGGTATTGGTTCCTATATTGAACTCTTTGGCCGCAGCCATCAATCGTGGTGTATTTATTTCTGCCATTAAACGTTCCCTACCTCTATTTATAGGAGGTAATTTTTATTGTTTTTATTTATAGTAAACAAACAAATAACTCTTTATTCATTTGTAAATTCTTCGTTTAGAATCTTCTTTATTTCAGCAATCGTTTCTTTTTCAAGATCTGTTCTGCGTTCCAGTTCTTCATCAGACAAGTCTAACACGCTTTTCGCTGTATCACAACCAATCTTTTTTAATTCATCAATTACCCATGTTTCCAATTCATCCGTAAATTCATCCAAATCCACATCATATTCTTCTACTTCGCCTTCGTTATCGCGGAAGACGTCAATCTCCAGACCGGTAAGTTCGCATGCCAATTTAATATTTACACCCCTGCGGCCGATTGCCAATGAAACCTGGTCGGGCTTTAAATATACGCTTGCATGTTTTGCTTCCATATCCACATCCATACTGGTAATTTTAGCCGGAGTAAGCGAGCGTTGAATAAGCAATTGAATATTATTAGTCCAATTGATTACATCAATATTTTCATTTTTCAACTCGCGGACAATACCATGAATCCTGCTTCCTTTCATTCCGACACAAGCGCCAACCGGATCAATACGGTCATCAAAACTTTCGACAGCTACTTTCGCTCTTTCTCCCGGATCGCGTACAATTTTCTTGATTACGATAAGGCCGTCAAAAATTTCGGGAACTTCGATTTCCAATAATTTTGCCAGAAAAGAATTATCAGTTCTTGAAACAATAATTACTGCCTGGTTATTTTTTAGTTCTACTTTTTTTACAACCGCTCTCACTGTTTCGCCTTTTTTAAAATAATCAGATGGAATTTGTTCTGATTTTGGCAACAGCATCTCATTGCCTTCTTCGTCGAGCAATAAGATTTCTTTTTTCCAAACCTGGTACACTTCACCGCTGATGATATCGCCGACGCGATCTTCATATTTTTTAATCAAAATATTTTTCTTCAAATCGTTGATACGGCTTGCCAGGGTTTGTTTTCCGGCGAGAATCGCTCTTCTTCCAAATTCTTTTTGAATATCTACTTCTTCATATAATTCTTCACCTACCTGGTAGTCAGGTTCTATTTTTATGGCGTCTTTATATTCTATTTCCGTCAGTGTGTTGTACAAATCGTCGTCGTCAACGATGGTACGCCTTCTGAAAATTTCAAGGTCACCTTTCTGATCATTTACAATTACGTCAAAATTTTCATCTGAGCCGTATTTTTTGCGGATCAATGTTTTAAAAACATCTTCCATTACCTTCATTAAGGTAGGCCTGTCAATGTTTTCAGCATCTTTGAATTCCTGGAAGGATTCAATTAAATTAATACTTGCCATACTGTTATATTAAAAAGTTATCAGCACGGTGGTGTGCTTTATCTGATTAAATAATATTGTTGTCGTTTTTGTTGTCATTTTATTTCCTTTACCTGTTTTTTGTTCAATTATAATATGTTCTTCATTCACCTCTTTCAATTTGCCTTCTTCTTTCCTGCCATCTGTTAATACCACTTCCACATTCCTGCCAATGTTTTTTTTGTATTGCCTCAATAATATCAGCGGTTTATCTACACCAAATGAAGAAACTTCCAACGAAAAGTTGTTGTCGTCAAAAAGTGCGGTTTCTTCAATAAATTTATAAAGAGCTTTATTAACAGCGGTACAGTTTTCGATGGTAACACCTTTATCGCCATCCAGTAAAACAGTAATTTTATTTCCCGGAGCGCTTTTTACTTCTATAAGAAATAACCCTTCTGTTTTCGCAATAAATCGTTTTACAAATTCTTCAATCTTCTCAGTTTCTGTAATCATTATTCTTTATTCTCTTTTAGAAATAGAAGAAGGGAACGCTTCCGTTCCCTTTCACTAATCTTTTACGAATGCAAAGATAAGATAAATAGGAATTACAGCCCAAATTATGTTTTCATAAAATTAAGCAAAATGGCTTAATGAAATACATTTCTTCTATTTCATTTTTGACAAAAAATACCAATTTACTGCCTTATTCAAAAAAACGCGGGCACAAAACTGTCATTTATAGCCACGTTAAGCATGAGGTGGAAATAAAATGTGAAAAAATGGGCCCGTTTTTATAATTGTTTTTCACTAAACAAGCAAAAGTATGTTTCCCTGTTTTGATAAATTCTCTTTTTACTCAGCTTTTCCCTTTTTTCTTTCCCGGTAAACCCGCAACATTTGCAGTGAAACTGCCAATAGGATTAATGCAAACCCAAAATAAAATCCCGGACCTAAAAATTTATTTTCTTTAAAAATAATAAATGCCAAAATGATGGAGTAAACCGGTTCAAAATTATAGGTAAGATTGGTAGTAAATGCAGAAATATGTTTCAATGCGTGAAGGCTCAGATTAAAAGCGAAAACGGTACAAACGCCGGCAAGAATCAGGAGCCACAACCAATCAGTTGAAGTAGGAATAAAATATGTGGCTGGAAAAAACTGAAGGTAAACGGGAAGAATAAAGCAAAGCGCGATAAAACCCCCGCTCATTTCATAAAGCGTTACAGTATTAGGTGAAAACTGATTCAACAATGTTTTATTAATAATAGGAAAAAGGCACGCTAGCATGGCAGAAATTATTCCAAAAATAATTCCCGTTTTATATTCAGGATAAAAATTAAAAATCAGATAGACACCGGCAATGGCAAGCATTCCGAGAAATACTTCTACAAAATCAACCCTCCTTCTTCTGATTAATGGCTCAAATAAAGAAGTGAAAAATCCAATCGTGGATAAACAGGTAACGGACACAGAAACATTGGAATATTTGATACTTCCATAAAAGCTAACCCAATGCAAAGAAATAATAGCGCCAACTCCAAAAAGTATGAGTGTATTTTTCCATGAAAGTTTTTTTAATTGCTTTTTAAAAAATAGAATAATCGCCAGGATTATAACCGTTAAAAGCATCCGGTAAGCAGTAAGAAGGCCTTCATTTAGCATAATCAATTTTCCTAAAATTGCAGTAAAACCGGCAAGTATTACAGCAAAATGAAGTTGAAGAAATGCTTTTTTCAATGAAATTAAATCCTGTTTTTTAGAGCAAAGAATTTACCAAGTTATTGCTGACTTGTATACTTAAAATGAAATTTAAAAGTCAAAATTAAATGAAGAAGCGACAAAAATAAAATTTACCTTCTGCGAAAATAAACGGTCGTGAGAAGCTTTCCGATACCTTTCCGATGAAAAATAATGCATCATCAGTAGTAAGAAAAAAAAATAATGACGATTTTAGTAATAACAAAAAATAAATAAAAATGATCAGGAATAAAGGCCCGGGTGGCATGCAAAATCAGGAATAAGAAAAAATCCTGACCCACAATTTTAGTAGTAAAAAATAAACCGGTAATGTTGTATCAGTAACAACAAAAAACCCTGACAAGCTAAATTAATATTAACCTCAAAATCTGTCAAGTAATTTTAGGAAGGTGCACCCCATACTCTCCTCATACTCTCCCCATACTCTCCTCATACTCTCCCCATACTCTCCTCATACTCTCCCCATACTCTCTTCATACATAACTCATACACTCCCCATACACTCCTTATACATAACTCATACACTCCCATACTTTGGAAAGTAGATCAGAGATAGCTATGGTGGGTAATAGATGAGAGTGTAAAGTAGATTGTGTAAACCGTTTTAGATTTGGCACCTGTCTTCAAATATAATCATAAATTGATGGAGTATCAACCCCCAATTTGAAATAGGCTTAGTCCATGCTTGTTCAATATTTTTAATTGATAAATAAATAGATTTAGTTGCTGCGTTTTCATTGGGAAACTGTGTTTTTGTTTTTGTATATTTCCTGATTCCTCTGTTGAGATTTTCGATGGTATTGGTGGTGTAAATTATTTTCCGCAGTTCTAATGGGTACTCAAAGTAATTGGATAAGTTGTCCCAATTATCTTCCCATGAGGTGATGGCATATTTATATTTACCCTGCCATTTTACTTTAAATTTTTGAAGCTCTTCCAGCGCTATTTCTTTATTGATAGCGGTGTAAACTGTTTTCAGATCTCTGCAAAATTCTATCCTGTCTTTGAGCACAACAAACCTGCAACTGTTGCGTATTTGATGAACGATACAGAGTTGTGTTACCGCCTGGGGAAACACAGCAGCAATTGCCTGGGTAAAGCCCTTTAAATTATCGGTACAGGCAATGAGTATATCTTCAACGCCTCTGGCCTTTAAATCGGTAAGCACACTCATCCAAAAAGCAGCAGATTCTGTTTTTTCAATCCAAAATCCCAGCACTTCTTTAAGGCCATTAGGTTTTAGCCCAATTAAAATGTAGATGCACTTATTGATCACTTTTTTATCATCCCGGATCTTGATGACTATACCATCCATCAAACGGCAAAGTAAACCGGTTCCAGTGTACGCTGTTGCCATTCTCTGGCCGATTCCATGACTCGTTCTGTGATATTAGACACGGTGGTTTCGCTGATACTCAATCCGTAAATTTCCAACACCTGTTTGCGCACATCGGAGGTTGTCATGCCTCTGCTGTACATACCCAAAATGGCATCCTGGATCTTAGTGCTAATGGTCTCACCTTTGGGAATGATCTGCGGTTCAAATTCACCCAGCCGGTCCCTGGGAATGTTTAATACCACATCGCCCACATTTTCGTGGTGATGGTTTTGGGAAAAGAACCATTTCTGCTGTTGCCGCTATTGTAGCCCTCAACTGAATGTTTGGAATAGCCAAGATGTTCATCTAATTCACCCTTTAGCATTTCTTCGATGCCTTGCTTAAAGAAAGAATTAAAAAAATTCTGGAATGTTTCTTTGTCCTTAAACTGTTTGAAAAAGTCTTTCGGTAATTGATCTGATGGGTCTTTTTTGTTTGCCATGATGTAGTTAAGTTTTAAAGTTATGAAATTTTTTAAGGGCCTTGCGCTGAGTGGAGCGTAGCGGAACGAAGCGCAAGGCCCTTAAATGCGACTCTAAAACTGTTTACACAATCTAATTTATACTACCTAATAGATAAATCCCGAAATAGCTGTACAGGTCGTTTTTTTAATCCTAAGAAAGCTATACAAGAGGTAAATTTTTTAAATTTAAGTTTTTTTTGTTTTTTAGAAATTATGGCTTAGTAAAAGACTTTTGATAATAATTCTTCCATCTTTTTTTAAGTAAGCCGGATTTTTCATGAGCTTGATTTGGAGTAAGATAATCTATCTAATCTGTGCGATCACCCCAGCCATTATTTTCCATGTTTTTTTTAAGCTTCAGTAACAAAGGTTCATTGCCAAAAGACAACTAGCGAAGGCAAAAAGGAGAAAGCGGAAAGCAAAATGCAACTATTTAGCTATGATCTTTTTTAATAGTTAGCTATGATCTTTTTTAATAGGTTATTTTTTATTACATCGCTCTTTCCTTTAAATGCTGTTTTTCCTGTTTTGCAAATATTTCTAAATGAGGCGTCTATAAATTTTTGCGCATTCGTTAAAAAAAATGAAGGTAGAGTACCGGAGAAATATCGTCTTAGGGAAATTTACAGAAAAAAATATCTTTAAAAAAGGAAATGCCAATTAGGTTAAAGAAAATCTATATCCATTTATTATTGGTAAACAGTTATTCTGCTGTGAGCAGGATCGACTGCCATTTGCAACATGAAATAAGCCTTTTGGAATAATTTTTGCCAATACGGCAATTCTTAAAATGAATATATCAAAAATCAGTCGAAATATTTCTAATGAGCCCGATTTTTATCAAGTCATTAAAAGAGAATGATTTAATTTCGCCGCCGATTG
>Ga0157370_10002015_pt1 | contig 24961 bp, 23 predicted proteins | sample C35metaG_FD_113463 | JGI IMG/M metagenome (GOLD analysis project Ga0157370, IMG submission 113463) | Corn rhizosphere microbial communities from Kellogg Biological Station, Michigan, USA - C3-5 metaG | ecosystem: Host-associated > Plants > Roots > Rhizosphere > Soil | place: USA: Michigan...
CATCGAGTAGACGCGATGCGTGGAGAAGATCAGCGCGGTGCGGTCTGGCGTCACCAATCCGCGTTGCACGGCGCGACCCGCTTCCATCAATTCTGAGGCGACTACAATATCGACTTCACCCGGAACCGGCATGAGCGCGAGAACCGGCTTCCGTTCGTCGCCTTCGCTGACCTGTGAGGCAAATAACTCGACATAATAAATCGTGGTGCCGGTACGCTGAGCAACGCCCGGCACGGATGTAGTTTGAGCCAGTAAGCCGTGATGCTCCGCGAGGTCGACAATCCAATCTGAAAGCACACCGCCGCCCTCGCCACCCATCGCGAGTATGGCAATGGTAATCGGTCGGGGAGCTGTGAGTATACTCATTTAATTCCGTCGCAACACTATTGTCACCCAACCGGGGCTTAAGCCGAGATGCCGACCAAACGCCGGTCCGCACGGCGCTGTAATGCGGCGATGACCGCGGCCGCCAATTTCGCCTTGCAGCGCTCCCAAAAGGCTGGGTTGGTGACAATCTCCGCCCGGAAGAAAGAAGGACACAGGACTGCGGCGTGGGCGACTTCGCCGCACAATCCGCAGCCAATGCAGCTATCGAGCACGGTTGCCACCGGGTCTTTGCGCAACGGGTCGGGGTTTGGTTTGATGGTCAGGGATGGGCAACCGGAAAGCCGGATACAGGAGTGGTCGCCGGTGCACGTATCGGCGTCCACGCCAAATCGCTCCCGGACCACGCGCTTGCCGTCGGCGGCCATCTGGCGGCGCCGGGGCTTTTCGCGCCGCTCGCGATTCAGGGCGCATTCGCTTTGAGCCACGATCACTTTGGGCCCTTTTTCCTTGGAGGTCAAGGCGTCGCGCAGCGCTTCGCGCATTGCCGCCACGTTATAGGTTCGGGTGATTGTGCGGACCCATTTAACGCCAACCCCGCGCACCGCGGCGACTATGGGAATGTGAGTGGTGCGGATGGGGCTGGATGCCTCGGAGGACAGAATATCTTGACCGCCGGTGGCAGCGGAGTATCCGTTATCCACAACCAGTAGCACGTTGTCGTTCTTGTTGAATACCGCGTTCCCAACGCCACTGGTGAGCCCGTTGTGCCAGAAGCCGCCGTCTCCCATGATGCTAATCGTCCGCTTGCTGGTCTCATCGGTATTGAAAGCGGCCGCACCGGCCCAACCGAGACCGTAGCCCATAGTAGTTGCTCCAATGTTGAACGGGGGCAGGATGGAAAACAGATGGCAACCGATATCCGCGCTGACGTGGTGTTGACCGAGTTCGCGCTCCACGAGTTTCATCGCGCTGAAGATCGGCCGTTCCGGGCAGCCGGTACAGAACGAAGGAGGACGCGCATGAACCTCCTGCTTGAGAATGGGCAACGAGACCGGTTTCGGCGGACGGGCCACCGTGGGTAACATCGCCGTATTCAGCAGATGCGCCCCATAGCGTTCTACGAATTGAACGATTCCGCGCGTGACCACGGCGGTGGTGTATTCGCCAGCCAAAAGCAGAACATCTTTGCCGTGAACCTTCGTGGAGATCTCGGCTTTGCGCAGGATGGAATGGAGATTTTGTTCGAGGAAATCCGGCTGCCCTTCTTCGATCATCAACACAGCGCGTTTCCCAGCGCAGAATGTCTTTACTTCTTCGTCGATGAGTGGATATGTGACGTTGAGCACGTAAAGCGGGATCTGGCTATTACCGAAGATATCGGAAAGTCCCAGTAGCTGAAGCCCCCGTATGACGCTGTTATAATGACCGCCCTGAAGGATGATGCCAAAATCTTGAGCGCCCTCAGAGAAAAACTCATTTAGGCCTTGCTGCTGAACAAAATCCTGCGCGGCTGGCCACCGCTTTTGAATTTTTTCCTGCTCGTGCACGTAGCTTGCTGGCGGAAGCACAATACGGCTCAGATCGCGGACGGGGTGCTCCATGGCATCCTTCAGCGTGAACGCCGGGCGCAAATTATCCTTGGCGGTAAACTGCCCATAGACGTGACAGGCGCGGATGCGGAGTTCGAGCATCACCGGTGTGTTGGTCGCTTCGGAAAACTCAAATCCTTGTTCCACGGCACGCACGATAGAAGGCAGATTGGGGCGCGGGTCGAGCAGCCACATCTGGGACTTCATGGCGAAGGCATGCGAGCGTTCCTGCATAATGCTGGAACCTTCTCCGTAATCTTCACCTACAATGATCAGCGCTCCGCCCTTGACTCCGCCCGAGGCCAGGTTCGCCAGCGCATCGGAGGCGACGTTGGTTCCGACGGTGGACTTAAACGTGATCGCACCGCGGAGCGGGTAGTTCACCGACGCAGCGAGCATCGCGGCGGCGGTTGCCTCGGAAGCGCTGTGTTCGAAGTGGATTCCGAGTTCCCTCAGAATTGTGTCGGCATCAGTCAAGACATCCATAAGATGCGAGATTGGCGCGCCCTGGTAACCGCCAACGTAGGAAACGCCCGATTGCAGTAGGGCTTTAGTAACCGCCAGTATTCCCTCGCCCCGAAACTGAGCACCCTCACTTAGGCGCAGCTTGAGAACTTCCTTGGCAAACGAGCGTTCCGCCATTACTGATCTCCCTCGTTTAATACTAGCGCATCTAGCGCGAGGCAGCCAAATGTTCGTCACAAACTCAGGCCAGCTATGAATGATGCGCGCCAGCGACTCCCGAGCTGCCTGCGGTTTGAGCCACGCTGTGCGGCTCATTTGGTCGGCGGAACAAAGGAGCGACGAATGGATAGGGTCTGAGCCATGTCCGCCCCGATCCTTTCCCAAAAAAATATACAGCGACTTAACAATATGAGTATACTCATATCAGAAATGGCTCTCCGATTCAGAGCATGACGCCTCAGCTACATCCATCTTGAAAGTCGAGGTCTATTTGCCGTGAATACATCAAACGATGTTGTCATCGTAAGCGCTTGCCGCACTGCCATTGGAGGGTTTATGGGGGCGCTGAGCGCTATCTCTCCCGTCACGTTGGGTTCAATCGTAGTGAAAGAGTCGATCCGCCGAGCGGGAACCACCGGCGCCGAGATCGACGAAGTAATTCTGGGCAGTGTATTGACCGCCGGTTGGGGACAGAACGTGGCCCGGCAATCGTCAATCGAGGCCAATGTCCCAAATAGCGTCCCGGCAACCACCATCAATAAGGTTTGCGGTTCTGCGCTAAAAGCCGTGATTCTTGGTGTGCAAGCGATCAAATGCGGTGACGCCGAAGTGATTCTGGCCGGAGGAATGGAGAGTATGTCTCAGGCCGCATATGTCCTTCCGGGCGCTCGCAAGGGCTTCCGGATAGGCAACACGCCATTGATCGACAGCATGATCAGCGATGGACTCACCGATGCGTTCTCTCTGATCAACATTAGGGCCACCACCGAGAATATTGCCGAGCAGTATAAGATCTCGCGCGGGGAACAGGACGAGTTCGCTGCGCGCAGCCAGATAAGAGCGGAGGCTGCTATCAAGGCGGGCCGGTTCGTCGACGAAATGGTTCCGATCGAGATCCCGCAGAAGAAAGGCCCGCCGGTCCTGTTTGCGCAGGATGAAAATCCTCGTTTCGGAACCACAGCTGACACGCTGGCCAAGCTGAAACCGGCGTTCAAAAATAGTGGCACCGTTACGGCCGGCAACGCGTCGGGACTCAATGACGGGGCAGCCGCGGTCCTGCTGATGAGCCGGAAAAAAGCCGGCGATCTTGGAATTGAGCCCATCGCCACCATCCGTGGTTATGGCTCTGCCGGCGTAGATCCTGCAGTAATGGGCATGGGGGTAGTTCCTGCTTCACGCCGTGCTCTGGAGCGCGCAGGCGTCACTGTAAAAGATATCGATCTCTTCGAGGCGAATGAAGCGTTCGCGGCGCAGGCGCTCGCCGTCGGGCGGGTAATGGAGTTTCCGGACGACAGACTTAATGTGAATGGCGGAGCCATCGCGTTAGGTCATCCAATCGGGGCGTCCGGAGTTCGCATTTTGGTGACATTACTTTACGAAATGAAGAAGCGCGACGGGTGCCTGGGGCTAGCGACTCTTTGCATCGGAGGCGGCATGGGGACGGCGATCGTGGTGGAACGATAGCGAAAAAGCAGACGCTAATCCGGAGTGCGTCAGCCGCAGTGCTGAGAGCCGGTTCCTATACCTTGAGGAGGACTATGAACCACACGGAGGTCGTAATCGGACTGACTGATACTGTTCGCGCGGTTCTCGACCATAAGGAATTGGCGTCTGCGCCGTTGGGCCGGACACACCGGTTTACCAAGCCGTGGAAATCATGGCGGATAAAAACATTGGCGCGTTGCTAGTGATGGAGGACGCCGATCTATGCGGAGTTTTTTCGGAACGCGATTATGCGCGCAAGTTGATTTCGCAGGGCAGGGCTTCGCGCAAGACTACTGTCGGTAAAATTATGACCAGCCCTCCTACCGTCGTTAGTCTTGAGCAGAGCGTTGATGATTGCCTGCGGATGATGACGGACCGGCGCGTGCGCCATCTGCCGGTGGTGAGCTACCAGGCAGTGATTGGAGTGCTATCGATCGGCGATCTAGTCAACAGGGTGATTCTCCGGCAGGAAGACTACATAATTACATAGCCGGCAGTTAGCGGCGTGGTTAACGTTGGCGTTAACCCCGAAGTGCCCGCGGGCGTTAGATCGCACCGCTCGCGTCTAAAGGTATCACGCAATGCCGCGTGAGGCTCAGAAGTTGCAGCATGTCCACGAGCTTCCCGCCTGGGGAGTATGGTCGCAAGGCTGAAACTCTATGGGATTGACGAGGGCCCGTACACATGTAGTTGCCATGCAGATCATGCGCGGGTCGCGGCGCTTTACCGTGCCCCCGCATTGGGGCGGGCTCTCGTGATCGTCGACCGGAAACCGGCCCGCGCCAGCATTCCGCGAGCGGAACCGGCGGGTGGCGCGAAATGACACACCGAACATTTCTGAAAATCCGCGTTGAAGCGCCGCGAACGGCTATGAATTGAGTGAACGCGGACGTCCAGCGCGTTGTCTGGCTCAAAGGAGAGTGCGATATGGCAGGCGAAACAGGCGCGGCGGTCGGAGACGCCGTGCAGGATGTTTTCAAAGCCGGCGGCACCTTTGTGGCACCCATCGCAATTTCCGGTCTTGGGAGCGAATTCTGTGGATTCGGTGGTGCCCACCTGAAAAGTAGTAACCGCCGCCCGATTCAAAGCCTCGCCCCCAAAGATGCGCCGCGCTTTGATCGCGGCGATGTAGGTTCCCGGAAGAGCGTCCATGGGCACGTGCAGCGATACGATGTCTGAAACCGGCTGGTCCGCCTTCGCGGGCGGTCCAAGGGAGACGGCAAACGAGGGCAGCCCCGTGAATACGGCGCTGTAGCCGTCGCTCGCCACGTTTGCCACCACCGATTCCTCTTCCTGTAGTTTCGCTCCGTCCAGCACGGATTTGGCCAAGGCGAGTTTATTTGTGGGTCCGGAGATTGCAACTAGGATGTTGGCCTCGCGATGCTTGAGTGCATAATAGAGCGTGGAGTTGATCTTGCCGTTGTAGTAGCTGAGTCCACTAACGGCATCGTCGCGTCCGACCTCGCCGTAAGTGGGCAGATGGCCGGGTTCGAACAGGCGGCGGCTCTGACCGTCGCGAAAGACGGGTCGCAGTTTAACCTCTTCCCCGGGCGTAAAGAAACGGCCATTCTTGGGAGGCGACACGTCCAAGGATATCTGGAATCCATAACCGAACGGCAGACTGTCCGCAGCGGCGTGTTTCACGGCTAACCTATACCGCGCGCCAGGCTGCTCGGACCATTCGAGTTCAAGTGCCGCGGTTTGCGGAGGAAGAACCAGTGTGCGGGAGGCTTTATTCCGGTTTTGACGCAACTGGACCAGCGTCTGCAAGACGAATTGAGCTCCCGTGCAGTCCCCTTGTTTCTTGCATCCGGTCGCGATTTGCCGCGCCACGAAGCGCCGGATAAAACCGTCATCATGATCGCTAGCTTGATCGTCACGCCCGGCTGTCATGATCAACGGAGCGCCCATACGGCGGCCCTGCGCGTCGGTCGCGTATACCGTAAATTGGCTGGCGGCATTCATCCAGGCAGCGTTACGGTAGAAGCGTTCCCGCTGGAACGTGTCGCCTGTCCGCCGCCAATCCTCGTCCACCATCTCCACGCCTTTCCAATCGAGCGCCGCAGTGTCTCCCGTTTGGACAAGAGGAGTGCTTCCGCTGTCGATCGCCTGCGGCAGACTGCTAAAGACCAGATCGATTTCGTTCAGATACCGCGGCGGATTTCCGTAGAATGTGAGCGGTTTCATGGAGGCGTTTTCGAACAATAGGCTCAGCCCCACGCCGGTTCCGGAGGGACCTTCTGATTGCGCGAAAGTGAGCAGACCCAAATTCGACGCGATCGCAAACACGCAGACTATTTTCAAAGAGACTCTCCCTACGATTTTGATCCCACTCACTTCCATCCGGCGCTCGTACCGCTTTATGATCACGCCCATTGCAGCGCTTAGCATCTCGTCCGAACTCTAGCCAACCCTCCGCACCATGGCCGTCGCATCGGGGTTCCTGGGATTGTTCGCCGAATTGTCCGAGCGCGCGGTGTTTCAATCCATGTGCCGACCGGTAGCTGAAGAGATTTCTCCAGAAAGCAAACAATCCCCCAATTAAAGTCATAGCGAGGCACGGCCAGAATCGCCATGCTCGCTATTATAGCGATTACTGCACGCCGCTCAATGCCTATCTGGCTCGCACTCATTACTGAGTAGACTCACTCTACTTGGGTGTAGCCCAACTGATTACTTGAAAAAACGAGCGATGGGCATTACACTGAGGGTGGTTCACGCATGACACAAGAAAATTTGGCAAGTCCTCATCGAAAAACCGGGGACGCGCATATTCCCACTCGGTTTGCGTGGGCGAAACAAGCTTAAACGAATTTCACTTTTTGCAGTGTCTTTAAGATCGGGAAAGGTATCCCGGTGAAATAGGGAGGCGTAATCCAGTGCCAAGTTTGTTGACCGAGTTTGTCCGTGCTGTAGCGTCCGGAACCATCCGCGTGGTCGATCTGTCTCAGACTTTGGAACTAAGCACGCCGGTCATTCCACTGCCGCCTGAATTTGGCGCTTCGTGGCCTTTCCGTCTGGAGGAAATCTCCAAATACGACGCACGCGGGCCGGCCTGGTACTGGAACAACTTTTCGTGTGGCGAGCACACCGGTACTCACTTTGACGCCCCAATTCACTGGATCACCGGCAAGGATTATGCCAACAACGCAACCGATACGATCGCTGTGAAGGAGTTTGTTGCGCCTGCTTGCGTCATCGATGTCTCCAAGGAGGCCGCAGTGGATCCGGACTTTCTACTGACACGCTCGCATGTGGAGGCTTGGGAGGCAAAGCACGGCCGCATCGAGGCGGGCTGCTGGGTCCTGATGCGGACGGATTGGTCGAAGCGGATTGATCCTGCCGCTTTCCTCAATGCCCGGGAAGACGGCATGCACGTGCCGGGTCCGCATCCTGAACTGGTGCCGTTTCTGGCGAAGGAGCGGAACATTATCGGATGGGGATCAGAAGGCGTGGGTACGGACGCTGGGCAAGCGTACCGCTTCGACCCTCCGTTCCCGTGCCACAGCGGCATGCATGGTAGTGGCAAATTCGGCCTTGCCAGTCTTGCTAATCTAGATCAGCTGCCGCCAAGTGGCGCGATTCTCATCACGGCGCCCCTAAAGATCGCCAGCGGTTCCGGGAGCCCTTGCCGAGTGCTTGCGCTCATCGCATAAGCGGCCCTGTCGCCAGCGGCGAGGTTATTGTAGCGACTTCATTCTGGGTCCTATCTATAGGAGAGCAACCATGCGTTACTTAAGCGGCGAGTCGCACCAATTTCCTGCGGCCCGCAAGGAACTCGGGAACTATCAAGCCAAGCATTTCCTGTATCAGGCCGAAGGAAAACTTGCCACTATCACGCTAAACCGTCCCGACCGCAAGAACCCGCTGACATTCGATTCTTACGCCGAACTAACGGATCTGTTTCGATTCATGGCCCACGCCGCGGATATTAAGGTCGTGGTCCTTACGGGAGCGGGCGGAAACTTCTGCTCGGGTGGGGATGTTCACGAGATCATCGGTCCTTTGACCAAACTGGATGTCCCTGGCCTGCTGGCGTTCACGCGTCTAACAGGAGACCTTGTGAAAGCGATGCGGGCCTGTCCGCAGCCCCTGATTTCCGCCGTTGACGGCATCTGCGCGGGCGCAGGAGCGATTCTAGCGCTTGCCTCGGACATTCGTCTCGCCACCGCGCGGAGCAAGACGGCGTTCCTGTTTTCGCGTGTCGGGTTGGCGGGATGTGACATGGGAGCCTGCGCATTACTGCCACGAGTCATCGGTCAAGGCCGCGCGGCCGAACTGCTGTATACTGGACGATTCATGCACGGCGACGAAGGCGAGCGCTGGGGCTTTTACAATCGGTTGTGCTCTCCGGAATCGCTTCCGGCCGAGGCTCGGACACTGGCTCTGGATCTTGCGTCGGGACCTACCTTTGCGCACGCGATGACCAAGCGGATGCTGCACCAGGAATGGAACATGGGCATTGATGAAGCGATCGAAGCCGAAGCCCAAGCGCAGGCCCTATGCATGGCGACCAATGACTTCCATCGCGCTTACCACGCATTCGCGGCCAAACAGACTCCTAACTTTGAGGGCGATTGACTGGGAAGTGACAAGGAGCCTACTTTGATCAAACGCCCTGAGTTGGACTGGCCGTTCTTTGAAACGCGGCACAAAACACTCGCTTTCGAGGTGGGCGGTTGGGCACAGTCTAACCTGGAAGCGCAGCATGCAATCGATGTCGACGAAACTTGCCGCCAACTGGTGAAGCAACTCGGCACAGCAGGCTGGCTGCGGCACGCCGTTGAAGGAACTGCTCACGGCGGCGCCACCGATACCATCGACACGCGAGCGATTTGCCTGATCCGCGAGACCCTGGCTTATCACTCTGGTCTTGCAGATTTTTCGTTCGCGATGCAAGGTCTTGGATCCGGCGCCATCTGCTTATTTGGCGATGAAGATCAAAAAGCTCGGTATCTGCCCGGCGTGTCCTCGGGTTCAGCCATCGCCGCGTTCGCGCTTTCAGAGGTCGACGCCGGATCGGATGTGGCCGCCTTGCAGTGCCAGGCGACCCTAGACGGTGATTGTTATGTTGTTGACGGTGAGAAGACCTGGATCTCAAACGGGGGAATCGCCGACTTTTATGTCCTCTTCGCACGGACCGGAGAAGCTCCGGGTTCCCGGGGAATATCAGCGCTGATCGTCGAACCTAACGATCCCGGATTTGAGGTTGCCGAACGAATCGAAGTAATGGCGCCCCATCCCCTCGCGCGTCTGCGTTTCAACAAATGCTGCATACCCGTTAGCCGGAGGATCGGTGAGCCGGCGCAAGGCTTTAAGATCGCCATGTCCACGCTGGATGTCTTTCGCACGTCGGTTGCCGCAGCCGCCCTGGGATTCGCCCGCAGAGCCATGGCGGAAGCACTGCGGCGCGCAACGTCGCGGAAGATGTTTGGCCAGACTTTGGCGGATTTTCAATTGACGCAGGCCACACTCGCTCAAATGGCGACGGAAATCGACGCTTCAGCGCTGCTCACGTACCGGGCTGCATGGCTGCGAGATCAGGGGCGGCGTGTCACCGTGGAGGCCGCGATGGCGAAGATGACCGCCACCGAAACGGCACAGCGTGTGATCGATGCGGCTGTACAGATATTCGGAGGTTTGGGCGTGCGCAGCGAAGAGACTGTGGAGCGCCTCTACCGGGAGATCCGTCCGCTCAGAATCTACGAGGGCGCCACTGAGGTCCAGCAAATGATTATTGCTCGTGGCATCCTGAAAGAATTCCAGGGAACATGAATCAGTCTCCAATCGAACACCAACCAACCACGCCATCTCGCGAGCCGCCCGAGGTCTTTCGCACCCAAATTCTCGTGCGCTTCCGCGACTGTGATCCTGCGGGAATGGTTTTTTATCCGCGCTACCTTGAAATGTTCAATAATCTGGTTGAGGATTTTTTCCGTGACAGATTAGAACTGTCTTTCGAGGACTTACTCGCGCGAGGGTGGGGTATTCCCACCGTTCATTTGAATGCCGATTTCTTCCAGCCGAGCCGCATCGGGGAAACGCTCGATGCTTCGCTCGCCGTAACCCGCTTGGGCCAGAGTTCGATTTACCTGGAGGTTGTCATGAAGGGGCCCGGCGATGTGAACCGCGTCCGGGGTAATGTGGTGCTGGTCTTGACCGATCAGGCAGCGAACCGGGCCCAATTGATTCCCGATGATCTGCGCGCAAAGTTAGGTCGCTACGTAGAGCCGATATTAAAGGACAAAGTCGATGCAAATTCTTCAACCTCCCCGATGGACGCGGCCTAAGGGTTACGCGAATGGAATCGAGGCGCGCGGCCGGCTCGTTTTTGTCAGTGGAATGACCGGTTGGGATGAAAACTGCCAATTCGCCGATGACGATTTCCTTGGGCAGGCCAGGAAAGCCCTCCAAAACATTGTCGAGGTTCTTGCGGAAGCCCAAGCAAGGCCAGAACACATCGTACGCATGACTTGGTACGTGGTAAATAAGCAGGAGTACCTGAATTCCGGCAGGGAACTCGGTGTGGCGTATCGCGAGATCATAGGCCGCCACTATCCGGCGATGACGGCCGTCGAAGTCACGGCGCTTATGGCGGACCGGGCCCGCGTAGAAATTGAAGCGACGGCCGTGGTCCCCGAGCCGTAAAGCTGCTTACCTGCAATCGAGCCGTTGAGCGATCAGGATCTGGTCGCCACGCTACCCTTTCCTGAGCATCCTCAGTTATCATAAAAAGAATGCCGTCCTTTCCAGGTGTAGATTATCTTCATATCGATTCTCTGTTGAACGAGCAAGAGCTGTTGGTTCGCCAGTCGCTGCGCCGTTTTGTTGACGAGCGCGTTCTACCGCTTGTGTGCGACTGCTATAACGCAGCGCGCTTTCCCTCGGAATTGATTCCCGAGTTGGGCGCGTTGAGCGTGTTCGGCGCGAACCTCGAAGGCTATGGTTGCGCAGGCATGAGCAACGTAGAGTACGGTTTGGTGATGCAGGAACTCGAGCGCGGCGATTCCGGTCTGCGCAGTTTTGTCAGCGTGCAAGGCGCGCTGGTGATGTATCCGATCTATACGTATGGGAGCGAGGAGCAGAAGGTGAAGTGGCTTCCGCGGCTGCAATCGGGCGAAGCGATCGGGTGCTTCGGGCTGACCGAGCCCGGGTTCGGTTCGAATCCGGGCGGGATGCAGACGAGCGCCAAGCGCGACGGGAAATCGTGGATTCTCAACGGCGAGAAGACGTGGATCACCAACGGTAGTGTGGCCGAAATCGCCGTGGTGTGGGCGCGGACCGAGGATGGCGTGCGCGGGTTTCTGGTCGAGAAAGGCGCGCCGGGTTATTCAACGTCCGATATACACGGGAAACTGTCGATGCGGGCGTCGGTGACGTCGAGTTTGGCGTTTTCCGATTGCCGTGTGGATGAAGGCGCGATGCTGCCGCTCGCCAAGGGATTGAAGGGACCGCTTTCGTGTCTGACACAGGCGCGTTTTGGAATCGGATGGGGCGTCCTGGGCGCGGCGATGGATTGCTATGAGACGGCGCGGGCGTACAGCGTGACGCGCAAGCAGTTCGACGATCGTCCAATTGCTTCCCACCAGATGGTGCAGGAGAAGCTGGCATGGATGATCACCGAGATCACCAAGGGGCAGTTGTTGGCGCTCCAGTGCGGGCGGCTGAAGGACAGGAAGAAGCTGGAGCCGGCGCATGTTTCGATGCTCAAACGCAATAACGTGTCGATTGCGCTAGAGTGCGCGCGTCTCTCGCGAGACCTGTTGGGCGCCAACGGGATCATTGACGAATACCCGATCATGCGCCATATGTGCAACCTCGAAACGGTGAAGACCTACGAAGGCACCGATCACGTGCATGCATTGGTGATTGGAGAAAGGGTCACGGGGGTTGGGGCTTACAAATAAGGTATAGAGAGGCTGTTTGATCAGTTCGCTCCGTCACAAACGGAAGGACGCCGCCATTCGCCGTAGTTCATTGCATCGTGAGGGCAGAACATGAGTGAAATATTCGATGCGGTCTTTGTCGGGAGCGGAATCAACTCTCTCACGGGAGCCGCCCTCCTGGCTAAGCACGGCTGGAAGGTGTGCGTGCTAGAGCGCAATTCCTGGTTCGGCGGCAATATTCGAACCGCGGAACTAACGGAGCCCGGCTTTCTGCACGACGTCTATTCCGCCTGGCACCCGCTGTTCACCGGTTCGGAAAGCTATCGCATCCTGAAACCGGAACTGGAAGCTCGGGGGCTCAAATACTTGAATACGGAGTATCCCACCGCGACTCTGTTCCCGGATCAAAGCGCCGGTTTCCTGTCCACCTCGGCGGAAACCAATCATCAGGAATTCGAACGCTACGCCGCGGGAGATGGCGAGGCATGGAACGGGCAGGTGCAGGATTTCCTTGGACGCGCCGAACTCGCGTTCGGACTGCTTGGGACGGAATTATGGTCCACCGCCGGCGCGCGCTTGGTCTGGCGCTGGTTACGGCGAATGCGGGTCCAGGGCTCGCTGCAGTTTGGGGCTGAACTTCTGACCAGCAGCCGGGACTGGCTCGAGACTACCTTTCACTCGCGCCGCGTTCACGGCCTGCTTGCCCCGTGGGTCCTGCACACGGGCTTAGGGCCGGACGCCGCCGCTTCCGGATTCATGAACAAGCTGATCGCTGTCGCCTTGCAGTTGGGCGGCATGCCAGTGCCCGAGGGTGGAGGAGCGCGCCTGGTCGATGCGATCGTCCAGCTGATTCGCGACTACGGCGGAACCCTTGAAAATGACACGCATGTGGAAGGAATTGAAATGCGTGGGAAGCGCGCCGTGGGGGTCCGCACCAAGCAAGGCGTAATCGAAGCGCGCCGCGCGGTGATCTGCAACGTGACCCCCCAGCAGCTTTATCTTCAGCTGCTGAGATCCGAATTCGTGCCCGACTGGGTGCTTTCGGGTGCTAAAAAGTATCGTTACGGCCGCGCGGACATGCAGATACACATTGCCCTTTCCGAGCCGCCCCGCTGGAGTCATGACTCCGAGCGCTTAAGCAAAACCGCGATTATTCACGTCTGTGACGGCATCAACGGTGTTTCTCGGGCGGTCAATGAAGCCGAACGAGGCTTACTTCCGTCTGATCCTACGGTGGTGCTCGGCCAGCCGGTCATACTGGACCCGTCCCGTTGCCCAGAGGGACGGTGGATTTTCTGGATCCAGCTGCAGGAATTACCGAGACGGCCCGAGGGCGACGCCGACGGGGAACTGGATGCATCAAAGGGCGAATGGACGGAGGCACTGAAGGAGGGATTCGCGGATCGTGTTCTCAGAAAACTCGAGCGGCAGATCCCCAATCTTGGTTCTGCGCTTCGAAAGCGCCACGTAGTTTCACCGGCAGATCTAGCGCGGACCAATCTCAATCTGGTAGGCGGCGACCCATATTCCGGCTCATGCGATCCCAGTCAGTTCTTCTTATGGCGCCCTCTTCCGGGGCTGCCCCATCATCGAACACCAGTGGCCCATCTCTATCACATCGGCGCTTCCACTCACCCCGGTCCGGGACTCCATGGTGCTTCCGGTCTGCTCGTGGCCAAGGAACTTCTGGGCCGGTCCTTTGAGAAAAGGAACTAGCTGCGATCAGATCAGCGAGGGCGACTGCGATCGTGAGTGTCCTCATTCTGCTCGAATGCGTTAGCAAATAGGGCTGCTTCACAGTCGAAGTTGAAGATGGGCCGCGGCCGCACTAGAATGGTTAGAACTGATGAATCTAAATAATCTGATGGAAATGGACCGCCCACCCAAAGGCGGACTTCGGTTGTCGTCGCCATTGGGGCTTCGCGAGCGGAACAAAGTCGATAAATTGCGCAGAATTAAGGCTGCAGCGGCCGAATTATTTACGAAGAAAGGCTTTGAAGCCACTACAACCGCGGAGATCGCCATACACGCGGGCGTCGGCGAAGGGACGCTTTTCCTCTATGCCAAGGATAAGCGCGACCTCCTGTTTCAGATCCGGTTGGAAGATCTCGAGCAGACTAGAGTCAACGGTTTCGCGAAAGTGGACCCTAACACCCCTCTCCTCGAGCAGTTGATCGTTCCGGAGGTTGCGATGTACCGCCATGTGGCTAGGAACATCCGGCTGGAACGGATCTTCTTTGAAGAAATTTCGTTCTGCTCCGGAGAGCAGGCAGCCCGTTTCCAAGAGAACCGCGCCCGGGCGATCGCTAGAATTGAGAAGCTTCTCGTCCGGGCCGAGCAAGCCGGACAGATCCGTTGCGATGAGGACATCGCCTTTGTCGCCCGCCATATGTTCTATTCGTCGATGGGTGCAATGCGTTGGTGGATAGCGGAGCCGAAACCAAAACTCTCCGAGGGAATCGCCGCCGTGCGGCGTGTTTATGCGCTGCATCTGCGTGCCCTCAATCCGCATCCGTGTGTTTTTGGCCCAGATGGACGCGCGACTCGAAGGAACACGGGCATCAGCCAATAAGGGTTCCTGTCAGATAACGGGAACGAAGCCGCCCTCGAACAAGAATCGGCGGCTACTTTTTCCCCGGCTGCTCGAGCGGCTGGATCACTTCGAGAACCAATCCGTCCAGGTTCTGAACGAACATAGCCTTGCACGTGCCCTGGTTCAGTGGCCCTCCCCCGATCGTCAGAATCTTGGTCTGATTATTTTCGATTAAAGACTTGCGTCCTGCCGTACTCTACTCAATTCCCCGAACCTTTTGTAGTGACGGTAAGTACCTTGCCGTCAGCCGAAACCACCAGGGTCGCCGTTTCCGTGGCTTGAACGCGAATTTTACCGGTGCGCACCACGGTGGTGGAATTCACGCGATTCAAGGCCATTGTGTCTAGTACGGAACTGTTGATTGGCACATCCTTTTCGTCGTAGGCGGCTGTGAATCCTACCTGGACGGTATGCCCGTCCAGTAGCACTGTATCCTGAACGAACTTGATTCCTTTTTCCGGCTGCTTCCATGGTGAGGATGCGGCTTTGCAGCATAGTGTCGGGCTGAAACTCCGACTTTCCCCCAACCAACTCCCACTTTCCTAGCAACGAATCTTTGGTTTGAGTGAATGCGGCTGGTACCAGGAGGGCAAAAGCACGTAGGAAGCGTATTTGCTAAGCATAATATCTTTTACAGCAAACGCTGAGGCCCGTCAAACGGTAACCGCTCAATAGGTTTATGGGGCGGCTGTGGAACGCGCGCGAACCGCTTGCGACGAATCGTGCGCGCTATGGGCAGTTCGCGCCATCGCCGCTACACTGCTGAAGGCCGCCGTCAATCAGACGCGCCAGCGCTTCCGGCGGCTGGGCTCCGGAGGTGAGCGGCTGTCCGTTGAGCAGAAACGAAGGCACACCTTGAATGCCAAGCGCATAGGCGCTGTGCTGTTCGAAGATCACCTCCTCGGACCCTTCGTCGCCTGCGAGAAGCGCGCCGACATCTTTCTCATCTAATCCCGCTTCGGCGCCGATCCGGATCAACTCTTCTCGCCTTCCCACATCGCGCCCATCGCAGAAATAAGCGACGTATATGGCTTCCACGACCTGAGCCTGCAAATCCCGCTGCAGCGAAAACCAGATCAAGCGGTGCGCATCGAGAGTATTGGGCAGGCGCTGAATCTTATCAAACCGCAGCGTAATGCCGTCCTCGCGTGCGGCTGCGGCTACATTCGCCTCCAATCGCCTCGCGTAGGCCGAACTCCCGAATTTGCGCACCATGTGTTCTTCCCACTCAAATCCTTCCTTCGGGGTGCCGGGATGCAGATCAAACGCTCTCCAGCGGAGTTGGAGATCGCTGCGGCCGACCAATGCAAGGGCACGTTCTACCCGGCGCTTTCCAACGAAGCACCACGGGCAAACAACATCAGAGAAAATTTCAATCACATTAGAATTAGGCATCGGGGTTGCGATAGTCCTTGGACGATTTTCAAAAGGTTATAGCAATCGCGCGTGGGCAGAATTACTTAACGGAGCACGGGGTGGGATGCCATGTGGCTGGATTTGTCTCCTTTCGGAAGTGGGCACTAGTGATGAAAATCCCGTTCAGATTGGCTGGGTCGTCCACGATGGCGGTGACGAGCAGCCAACCATCGCCATTCGCCTCAGTGGTGCGATCGAAGTATTCCGTGAGGACCGCCTTGTCGCTATAGGGCACACCGTTCCTGCGCAGATAACCCGGTTTCATCTTGGTCGTGACGACGGTCAAAGAACCGGTGGGCTGGGGGCCTGCGCGGCCTACATAATTGTTGCCACCCCTTGCTTCCCCGCGAATCGTCTCCCACGAAGCCATCGAGACACCTTGCAAGTCGCCCGCCTGGGATTTTGGCTCTTTGAAATAAAACATGCGAGTTTGGGTTCCAGCGTCTGTTTCCAGCTTGATTGTGTCATCATCGGCCCAACTGATCCGAAGCCGCCCCGGCTCGCGCATCACGCCCGGCGGCCCGAATGCCTTGCATGCATTACCGTCAGCTTCATCCTTGGCTGGGTCCCAGGCATCGGCCAATTTTCGGCCCGCGGGAGTCAGGGGCACGCCAGCGTAATCGCCTTTGCGCGGAGTAACCATCCGAAAGCGCCAATCCTCGGTGACCACGCTCACCCACTGGCCCGTAAAATCAACAGGAGCGCCCGCTTTGGCGTTTGCAGGCGGGGGTACAGCGCCTCCTCCGCCGCCTTGCGCAAACATTCCTGCAGGTATCAACAGGCCTGCGACGAGAATCGGAACTACCGGTACGCCTCTCCGTTGCCCAACCTTCATATTGTCCTTTCGTTCTTGAACGGGCTTTTTAAGTCTTGCGATAATACTGAGCGAACTCAGTTTAAGGCGCTGACCACCGCGTTGTCAAGCAATCGTGGCAGCTTGAGGCTGAAGCCCGCACGTGCCAATCCCCGAACGCGCCGGGATTCACCTAAACGGCTGGCGGCTTCAACGCCGTACACGCAAGACGTTCCTCGCGGAACGGGTCATTGACGGCCTTGCATTCGTTATTGAAAATCATCGTGGCTCGCTGAGTGGTATCGAACGGCGCCCACTTGGGAATGCCTTTATGATTCGGATTGCCCGAACGCGCAAACGCAACCCACGCGAAACTCATCTTATCTGCCAGGGGTTGAAGTTCCGGTCCATTGCCCACCATCGAAGGGGCAAGAGCAACGCTGTCGAAGGCAAAGGGGATGTCGAGCGTGTGGAAAGCGCGCAGCTTTCCTTCTCGCACGGGGGAATACCACTGGAAATAGTATTTGTACACGGACGCTTTGCCTTGAGCTGCTTTGCGTTCCGCCTCCAAGTCGGTGCCGCCGCGAAAAGCGGAAAGCTCAGTGGCGATAATCAACGCAATGTCTAAATTGCTCGCCTTGGGTCGGTCCTTCTTGAACACCGCAATCAGCCGGTCTGCGCCCGCGTCATCGGTTTTAACGGTATCTCGAACGCGGGCACGCAACGCGGCGTCGTCCAAGGGATCGAGCTTGATCGTGTTGCTCCACGTCACTTCCGTTTCGGTGGACCCAATCATCAATGGAACATTGGAGGAGAGTTCACTCGCGGCCGGATCGAAGACATGAGCGGGCAGGCTGCGTCCGTCCACGACCGGTCCCAGCTGGAACATGACGCCGCCGCGCATTGCCTGGACCAGTTGAGCCGCGGGAAGCTTCTGCAGTTCGTCCACCTGGTTCGGCTTCAGACCCAATTTCGCCATATATGCTGCGGCATCGCGGGTCGCCTGATCGGCCGTAACTCCGCGCACGGCGGACCCGCTCTGAGCGATGGCCCGATGGAACAAGCCTTTTGCCGCTGGCATGCCCATAAGCGTGCTCACCTTCCCGCCACCGCCGGACTGGCCGAAAATCGTGACGTTGCCGGCGTCGCCTCCAAAGTTCGCGATATTGTCCCGAACCCATTCGAGCGACGCAATTAAGTCGAGCATGCCCACATTACTCGCATTGGAGTATTTCGGGCCGCCGAGTCCTGCCAGATAGAGATAGCCGAATACATTGAGCCGGTGATTCACGGTGACAAGCACAACCTCATGCTTGTTTGCCAGATTGACGCCATCGAACATCGGCCAACTCGCCGAGCTGGCTGCGTAGCCGCCGCCGTGAAACCACACCATGACCGGCCGTTTGCCACGAAGGTTGCTGGTCCAAACATTCAAGTGCAGACAATCTTCATTACCGGTTCCTTCGTCACTCGGTACTTGCGCCATGGATTCCGGAATGAGACTAGCCAACAACTGTGGTGATGCCGGGCCGTAGATTAAGGCATCGCGCACGCCGGTCCATCGCTGAGGTTTAACCGGAGGAAGAAAACGGTTTGCACCCTCGGTGGAGGCGCCATAGGGAATGCCTTTGAAAACAAGTGCCTTATTATTGACAAAACCACGAACCATTCCGGCAGTTGTTTCCGCGGCTGGATTTGCCGGGTCCCGTTTGGGGGCCGCCCAGATTCTGGCACCCGTTGCAAGAAACGCCGCCAGCGGACCCTTGCCAAGGAAGGAGCGTCGGTTTATCGTTGCTCCCTTCTCCTCATCAAAAGAGCTATTCCGTTCAGAATTCATAAAGTAGCCTCCATGTAGACACAATTCATGGTCTCGACTTTGCTTAACTCTTAGTTCCTCACGTTTGATCGCTTCACACGCTTTCCATTTGACATTCACACAAAACGGCAGAAAATATAGTATGGTATACTGAGTAAACTCATTTTTGATTTTATGTGCGACGAATCGGTGCTGTCAAGTGCGCTTAAGCCTTGGAAATGCACTAAATGGCCGATTCCGCACCACGCGAAATGAAACTGCGACGAGCTTGAGCCAGCTTGTTCTGTGGTTTTGAGGTTGCGTTGAGATCGGAAAATATGATGACGAACAAGAGCCGCCGGCGTCTCCAAGTGATCGCAGCGTTGGGTTGTGTGGCGATCCCCTTTCCTTTACCTGCAACCGATTGGTGTGACTCGCTGAGGCACTGGGGTTTGCCCACCGTGACCGTCAACGCTGTCACAGCGGTTGATGCAGCGCCAGAATGGACCTTGCCCGGCGTCGCAGGGCGCCCGGTCACGGTCAGTAAGCCCTTCTGTAGAGTCGAGGGCAATATTGAAAAGGAGATAGGCTTCGAGGTTTGGTTGCCCCTGGCGGCGACGTGGAACGGCAGGTATCTCGGCACGGGGCAAGGCGGTAATGCCGGCGTCGAGAACTACCGTGATATGGCCCGGGGATTGGATCGTGGATACGCTACGGCGAGCACCGATACAGGGCACAAGATTGCGGACAGTCATTGGGTGCTAGGCGATCCCCAGCGCCTTGTAAACCTCGGGTATCGATCCAACCACTTGCTTCAAGACGTGGCGAAGAAAATGATTGCCGCATTTTACGGAGCTCCGCCACGCCACTCCTACTTCATCGGATGCTCCGGCGGTGGCCGCCTCGGAATGAAAGAAGTGCAACAGTTTCCCGAGGATTATGACGGCGTTATTACGGGAACCCCGGCCCCCGTGCCCTCCATCATGACGACTCGAATTCTGTGGCAAGGCGTTCAAATGCTTAAGAACTCCTCCGCGAAAATGACGGCAGCAGACTGGCGGCTTGTGGCACAAGCAGGCGTGAGCGGATGCGACGCTCTGGATGGCGTAAAGGATGGCGTTAGTGAGGATCCGCGGCGGTGTCACATCGATTGGGATAGCCTCCACTGCAAAAGCGGAATGCACGCGGACTGTCTGGGCGCTGAGCAAATCAAACTCGCCCAGTCGATCTTCGCTCCTTTCCGCGATGAAACCGGCAAACAGCTCGATCCCGGGTTGATGCCGGGATCGTTGCCAACGATTGCGATTCCCGGGCCGGGCGGAATGATCGGCGAGATGGTGTATCGCGATGCGAATTGGGATCCGCTCACGCTGCGAGTCGCCGACGCGCTTCCCGGTCTGCAAAAGGCCTTTCCAGACTTTGATATTAGCGGCACAGATCTTAGTTCGTTCAAAAATCACAAGGGAAAGATCATTGGCTATCAAGGGTGGCTGGATCCTACGGTGCTTCCTCTGAATACGATCAATGGTTATGAGGCTGTTGAGCGTGCCATGGGCGGCGAAACGCAGACCCAGGATTTCTACCGGCTATTTATGGTCCCGGGGATGGCGCATTGCGGAGGTGGTCCCGGCGCGAATGAGTTCGGTGGATCTGGTGCGGACGCGCCCATTGTCGATGCCGACCACGATTTGCTGAGCGCCTTAGAGGCTTGGGTGGAGAAGGGTACATCTCCGTCGCGCATCACTGCCTCCAGGGTCGAGCAAGGGAAGGTTGTGCGCACGCACCCCCTCTGTGCTTATCCCCGGCAGGCTCGCTATCGCGGAAGCGGTACTACCGAGGACGCGGCAAGCTACGAATGCGTGGTTCCGGCAAAGAAATAATGAAATAATGAACGTCCGCTCTTTCGCCTTGCCTTTGGTTCATAACGGAGAGTATTTATGACTAATCGTCTCTTGCTAGCGTCGTTGTGGTGCGCTTGGATGGCCATCGCTCATCACTCCTTTGATGCGGAATTCGACGCCAACAGACCGGTGACCCTGCAAGGCGTCGTGACTAAATTCGAGTTCATCGACCCTCATGGTTGGATCTATCTAGAGGGTAAGGATGAGACTGGTAAGACGGGCACATGAGCGGCGGAAACGGCGAACGTTAGCCTCAGCTCTGGCAATGCGCCGCAGGATGACTCTGTCGGCTGATCCGCAGGCCAAGTGCTACATGGCAGGAGTTCCCCGCGCAACCTATACACCCGGGCCTTTTCAGATTTTTCAAAGTGCAGGGATGGTGATTATCGTTTACCAGAATCTGCACACATACCGGTATATCCCGACCGCACCTCGACCGCAGATTGATGGCGCCGATTTCTGGATGGGATCTTCCCGTGGACATTGGGAAAGGGATACGCTGGTCGTCGATTCCATTAGTTTTAACGATCAGACGTTGATAAAGCCGGTAACTTCCATAGCGACGACCCTCGGCGGTCCCAAGACGCTTCAATACGAGGCTCGCATCGAGGATCCAAAAGTATTCACTAGGCCGTGGTCCATGAGGATGATTGCGGAGCGTCATTCCGAACCTGGATTCCGAATAATTGAAGACGAATGTATTCGCAATCCAGGCGGTGTTCTGGAACCTACTGCGCAGGTCGCTAAGTAGTGGACGAGCGGCAAAGTGCGTTTCTGGCGCCCCCGCTTGAAAATGCGCTAAGTTAGTGTGCTACCTGACCTTGACACTAGGCGCGGTGGGCACGTAAACTGAGTTGACTCACTATTGGGCGGCGCCGAGGGCCCGCCGGAGGATGCCATGATTCGTATCGATCGAACTAGGATCTCGAGAGCTTTAGCGCTTTTTGCAGGGCTGTTTTTCGGAAGATTGGCATTCGCCCAGATCGATCTGTCCGGGGACTGGGCAGTCCGCATTCACATGGATCAGGCGTGGCGTGGTCCCGGCGCCGAGATCGGCGAGTATGAAGGTCTGCCTCTCACCGCCGCCGGCCGCCTGAGGGCCGAGAGTTGGAGCGCAACGTCGATTACGATGCCCGAGCGCCAATGCAATCCGCTCCCAGCCGATGATTTCACCGACATTAGTGGCATGCGGATCTGGAAGGAAACCGATCCAGCGACCCAGAGCGTAATCGCCTGGCACGAGTACACCGAGTGGCAGGCACAGGAACGGGTGATTTGGATGGATGGCAGGGCTCATCCGTCCGAATATGCACCGCACACCTGGCAGGGCTTCTCGACAGGAAAGTGGGAGGGAAATCAGCTGGCCATCACGACCACCCATTTGAAGATGGCGATGTATGAACGCCACGGCCTGTTTCGCAGCGACACCGGCACGCTGTTTGAGCGGTGGATCCGGCACGGCAACTATTTCACGGTGATGCTGATTATTACGGATCCCGTGTACCTCGCTGAACCCCTTATCCGCACCCGTAATTACGAACTGAGTCTGAGCCAGAACCTGGGTGGCTATTCCTGCGTGCCCGTGGCTGAGATTGCAGGCCGGCCCGACGGATACGTGCCGCATTATCTGCCTGGGAAAAACCCGTTTTTGGCGAACGGCACGGAGCGATTCGGCTTGCCCAAGGTCGCGCTTGTGGGCGGTCCGGAGAGCATGTATCCGGAGTTTAAAGCGAAGCTGAACGATCCCTCGGCTTCGGTCACGATGCCGTTTCCGGCGACGAAGACTCCGGTTTTGAGCAGACGAGTGGTTCCGCCTTTAGAGAGTGTCGAGATCACGGTTCTTCCAGTACAGGGCAATGTGTACCTGCTGGCGGGAGCGGGCGGCAACACGACAGTGCAGGTAGGCGAAACGTCCGTCACCGTGGTCGATACGCAGTACGCAGCGCTCAGCAGCAAGATTCTCGAAGCCATCCGCAAGATTTCGAACAAACCGATTCGCTACATCATTAACACCAGTTTTGATCCCGATCACACCGGCGGGAATGTGCCGATCGCCAAGGCGGGAAATTCGGTCGGCGGTTCCAATATCTCGCGGGATCTTGCGGGGGCCAATTCAGGAGCGGCAATCGTCGCGCATGAAAACACTCTGAATCACATGAGTGTGCCAACCGGCACGAAGGCCGCCGTACCCTTTGCTGCATGGCCCACTGAGACCTACGCCACGCCGAAATACGAACTCTTCGACGGAGAGGCCATCCAGGTGATTCACGAGCCAGAGGCTCATACCGATGGCGATAGCATCGTGTTCTTTCGGCGTTCCGACGTAATCAGCGCGGGCGACATCTTCTCCACGGTCAGTTATCCCGTTATCGACCGCGCGAACGGCGGTAACATCACCGGAGAGATCGCCGCGCTTAATCACATTATCGATCTGACCGTTCCCAGGGATAAGCAGGAAGGTGGAACCTACGTGATTCCGGGCCACGGACGAGTGGCGGACGAAGCCGACGTGGTGGAGTATCGCGATATGGTCACGATCATCCGCGACCGTATCGCGGATCTGCTCGCCCAGGGGAAATCTCTTGACCAGGTCAAGGCCGCTCAGCCGACGCTCGATTTTGACGGGCGCTATGGCGCACCGACAGAAAAATGGGACAAAGACAAGTTCATCGAAGCCGTATACGCGGATCTGGTTGCTGCGAAAAGCAAGAAGCCCTAATTTCATCCGTGATCGCGCAAGTCAGGGTAAAAACGTGACCAGGACAGTCCTTATTTCGCTCCTTTCCATGGTTTTGTGCGGCATCCTATCGGCGCAACAGCCCAAACCGATCGCGCTCAAGATCGACAGCCCCGCGATCAAGCAGCACGTTGAAAAGGCGAAGAAAATCGCCGGAACAGAATGGGCTATGGCGGAGCGCTATTTCTGTGAGGCCCCGCGGACGGATGCTCCCGATGACCCAGTGATAGAGCCGGCGAAAATCTTCGACAACGTCTATGTGATTGGGAACTCGGGGACCGTCGCTTACGTGATCAGCGTGCCGGAAGGCCTGATCATGATCGATTCGCTAAGGCCGAATCAGCTTGAGACGCAATTGCTTCCAGGATTTCAGAGGCTGGGCCTCGACCCCGCGAAGGTCAAGTGGGTACTGATCACTCACGGTCATGCAGATCACTTCGGCGGCGCCGCCTACTTCCAGGAACACTATGGCTCGCGAATCTACGTTGCCGAGGGCGATTGGAATCTGATGGAGCATCCCCCCGCTCGGAACGGAAAGGCTGGAACTCCTGCCCCCGTAGGGCCGAAACGCGACATGATCCTCACCGACGGGCAAACGATCGTATTGGGGAGCGAGAGCATCACGCCTTATTTGGTGCCCCCCCACACCCCTGGATCGATGGGCTTCATTTTCCCGGTGAAGGACGCAGGCAAAACACACATGGCTGCTCTGTTCGGGTCTGTTCTGCTGATCACTACCCTCACCGACGATGCGGGGATGCAAAAACATCTGAAAGCCATCGCGCATTGGAAGCAGGTGACGAAGCAGGCTAAGGTGGACACGGAACTTCAGAATCATCCGCTAATGGACGATTTCACGGAGAAGCTCGAAAAGCTCAAACAAAGAAAACCGGGGCAGCCGAATCCGTTCGTGGTCGGGCAGAACGGCTACTCCAGATTTGTAGGTGTGATGGAGGAGTGCATGAAGGCCGAAGTCGCCCGTCGGCAAGAGGCCTCGCCACACTAAAGGGGAAACGCCCGGCGGTGGCCCTAGTCTCATTCCCATGAGCGGGCTTCGGGAAGAATTTTAGCCGACTCCGCTCTCTCGTTTCAGCAATGTCGTCTCTAATCTGTCCTCACGGCGTTACCGCAAGCTATACGACTTAGGGTCCGCGCCTACAATGAAACGGGTTTACTTCTTGAATACCGCGTCCATTCCAGCTTGAGCGCACTGCTCATCCGGATAGGTGCCACTCGCTGCGTCAGGAGCCATACCACCGACGCCGATCGAGCCGACCAGCTCGCCATCCACAAAAATCGGCAGTCCGCCCACCGACGAATAGCCGTGCAGGAGCACCAGCATCGCTTCTCCCGAGGGATTAGGGGTCCCCGCGGGAGTCTTCGCAAAGTTTGAAATCGCTCGGGTGGGACGGAAGAGGTAGAGCGCTGATTCGGCTTTCATCCGGCCGGTCTCGATACCGACGCGATTGGCGCCATCGACCCGCTTCATACGGCATCCAGGGTCAAACTCGGCTGCTCAATGATCGCTTGAGCCGATGCCGCAGCGCTTGCGACGAGGAAAGAAAACGCCGGGAACAGAATATTTGCCATTCGCACTTAGCCACTTCCCTATCGCGGATGCTTACGCCTTCGCCGTCCTCAGCACAGGACCGAGGGAGCTGAACGTTTTGCCCTCCGTCACCAACTTGATCAGCAAAGGTGCTGGCGCCCATAGATCGTCGCCATGGGCGGACCGGAACTCTTCGATGCGCGCCA
>Ga0157370_10002017_pt1 | contig 24951 bp, 22 predicted proteins | sample C35metaG_FD_113463 | JGI IMG/M metagenome (GOLD analysis project Ga0157370, IMG submission 113463) | Corn rhizosphere microbial communities from Kellogg Biological Station, Michigan, USA - C3-5 metaG | ecosystem: Host-associated > Plants > Roots > Rhizosphere > Soil | place: USA: Michigan...
GAGCCTGGCACTGCGGCCCGAGGCGACGGCGGGCATCGTGCGCTCCGCGATCGAGCACAACTTCCTCTACAACGGGCCGATGCGCGTGTGGACCGCGGGCGCGATGTTCCGCTACGAGCGCCCGCAGAAGGGACGCTATCGCCAGTTCCACCAGTTCGACGTCGAGGCGCTCGGCTTCGAGGGGCCCGATGTGGACGCGGAGCAGATCGTGATGCTCGCGCGGCTCTGGAAGGAGCTCGGGATCGAGGGCGTGGAGCTGCATGTGAACTCGATCGCGGATGCGGCCGATCGACGCGCGCATCGCGAGAAGCTGGTCGCGTACTTCGAGCAGCATGCGAGCCTCCTCGACGAGGACGCGAAGCGCCGCCTGCACACCAATCCGCTGCGCATCCTCGATTCGAAGAACCCGGCCATGCAGGAGATGATCGAGCGCGCGCCGCGGCTCCTCGACCACCTGGGCGAAGCCGCCGCGCAGCACTTCGAAGAGCTGCGCTGGCTCCTCGAGAAGGCCGGACTGGAATACGTCGTGAACCCGCGCCTCGTGCGCGGCCTCGACTACTACAACCGCACGGTGTTCGAGTTCGTGACGCCCAACATCGGCGCGCAGGCGACGATCGCGGGCGGCGGGCGCTACGATGCGCTCTTCGAGCAGCTCGGCGGGAAGGCCACGCCCGCGTGCGGCTTCGGCATGGGAATGGAGCGCGTGCTCCTCGCGATGCAGGCGGCCGGCGCGAAGGCCGACCCCATGGTGGACGTGTTCGTGGTGCATTCCGGCGAGGAGGCCCAACTCGCCGCATGGCGGCTCGCGGAGCATTGGCGCGACGCCGGGAAGAACGTGGTGCTGGGCGCGGGAGGCAGCTTCAAGTCGCAGATGAAGAAGGCGGACGCGAGCGGCGCTCGCTATGCCGTGATCATCGGCGACGACGAGGTCGCCTCGCAGCGCGTCACATTGAAACCGCTTCGCGGCGCGGGCGAGCAGCGCACGCTCGATCCGCCCGAAGCACTCGCGGAAGTGAGCTGAGATGACCGGATCGTACGATTTCGAGGAACAGGAACGCATCGCCGAGCTGAAGGCGTGGTGGGAGGACAACCGCTGGTACGTCGCGGCCGCGATCGTCGCCGCGATCCTCGTCTTCGCCGGATACCGCGGCTGGCTGTGGTGGAGCGCGCGCCAGGCCGAGGACGCGGCGGCCATGTTCAAGCCGGTCGCCGACGCGATCAAGAGCGACGACCTGAAGAAGGTCGCGCAGGCGGCCGATCCGCTCATCGCGAAGCATTCGCGCTCGTACTTCGCGTCCGAGGCCGCGCTGGTGGTGGCGAAGATCGCCTTCGACAAGGGCCAGCTCGGCGAAGCGCAGAAGCGGCTCGAATGGGTGATGGAGCACGGCGCCGAGACCCATCGCGGCGTCGCGCGCCTGCGGCTCGCCGCGGTGCTGCTCGACGAGAAGAAGTACGACGATGCGCTCAAGGTGCTCGACGGCATCAAGGACGAGGCGTACGCGGCGCCGGCCGCGGACGAGCGCGGCGACATCATGCTCGCGCAGGGCCGCCTCGACGAGGCCCGCGCCGCCTACAAGGCCGCGGTCGACAAGTCCGGCCCGGGCAGCCCCGTGCGCAGCATCGCCGGCACCAAGCTCGAAGCCCTGGGGGGATCGGAATGAAGCTCGCGCTTCGCGCGGCGGCGATCGCCGCCCTCGCGCTCGCCGCCGCCTGCGGCTCGTACAACCCGCTGCGCTGGATGGGCATCGTCTCGGCTCCCGCGCATCCGCCGACGCCGCTCGCGCCGATCGATGCCAAGCTCACGCCGCAGGCCGCGTGGACGGCGAGCGTCGGCAAGTCCGCGGGCCTGAATCTGCGCCCGGCGATCGTGGGCGGCCGCGTCTATGCCGCCTCGGCCTCCGGCACGGTCTCGATCCTCGGCGAGGACGACGGCCATCTCGTCGGCCGCTTCGAGTCGGGCAAACCCATCTCCGGCGGGGTCGAGGTCGCCGACGGGAAGATCTTCGTGGGCACCCTCAAGGGCGAGGTGCTCGCCACCGATCCTTCCGGAAAGGTCCTGTGGACCGCGCAGGTCGCGGGCGAGGTGCTCGCGCCGCCGGCGGTATCGCGCAACGTCGTCGTCGTGCGCACCGCCGACGGCCGCATCTTCGGGTTCTCCCTGGCGGACGGCAAGCGCCTGTGGGTCTACCAGCGGCCGACGCCGCCGCTGCTCCTGCGCAGCCCCGCGGGCGTGCTCGCGATCGGCGGCGACGTGGTCGCGGGCTATCCCAACGGCAAGCTGATCGCGCTCGACCTGGAGGACGGCAAGCTCACGTGGGAGGTCACCGTGGCGCTCGCGCGCGGCGCGACGGAGCTCGAGCGCATCGCCGACGTGGCGGGGCTGCCGGTGATCGACGGCGCCGACATCTGCGCCGCGGCCTACCAGGGCAAGGTCGCATGCTTCGAGATCTCGACCCGCAACGTGCTGTGGTCGCGCGAGATCTCCACGGCCCATTCGCTCGCGCTGGACGAGAAGAACCTCTACCTCGTCGACGATACCGACGCGGTGCACGCGCTCGACAAGAAGACCGGGGCGAGCGTGTGGAAGCAGGACAAGCTCCTCTATCGCTCGCTCACCGCGCCGGTCGTGTTCGACGGCAAGGTCGTGGTCGGCGACGTCGAGGGCTACCTCCAGGTGCTCTCGCCCGACAACGGCGCGATCATCGGGCGGCTCGCCACCGACGGCACGCCCATCGTGTCGCTCGTGCCGGGCCTCTCGGGGCTGTTCGTGCAGACCGCGGGGGGAGCGGTCCTGCGCGTGCGCTTCTAGCCGCGCCGTTCGAACGCCTCGCACTTGAAACCGACCCTCGTCCTCGTCGGGCGGCCCAACGTCGGCAAGTCGACGCTGTTCAACCGCCTCACTCGCTCGCGCGATGCGCTGGTGGCGGACCTGCCCGGCCTCACTCGCGACCGCCATTACGGCCAGGGGCGCATGGGCGAGAAGCCCTTCATCGTGGTCGATACCGGGGGCTTCGAGCCGGTGGCGAAGGAAGGCATCCTCTCGGAGATGGCGCGCCAGGCGCGCGAGGCGATCGCGGAGGCCGACGTGATCGTGTTCCTCACCGACGCGCGCTCCGGCCTCACGCCGCAGGACAAGCGCATCGCGCAGCAGCTGCGCGAGGCGCGCGCGCCGGTGATCCTCGCCGTGAACAAGGCGGAGGGCATGCGCGAGGAGATCGCGGTCGCGGAATTCCACGAGCTCGCGCTGGGCGAGCCGCGCGCGATCTCCGCCGAGCACGGCGAGGGCGTGAGGAGCCTCGTGGAGGACGCGCTCGCCGGCTTCCAGGCGCAGCCCGAGGAGGAGCAGACCGACCATCCGCGCGTGGCGATCGTCGGCCGTCCCAACGTGGGCAAGTCCACGCTGGTGAACCGCCTGCTGGGCGAGGAGCGCGTCATCGCCTTCGACCAGCCGGGCACCACGCGCGACGCGATCGAGGTGGAGCTCGAGCGCGACGGGCGCCGCTATACCTTGATCGACACCGCCGGAATACGCCGCAAGGGCAAGGTGTTCGAATCGGTGGAGAAGTTCTCGGTGGTGAAGACGCTGCAGGCGATCGAGCGCGCCAACGTGGTCGTGCTGGTGGTCGACGCGGCCGAGAGCATCACGGAGCAGGACGCGCACATCGGCGGCTACATCCTCGAGGCGGGCCGGGCGCTCGCCGTGGCGGTGAACAAATGGGACGCGATCGACGCGGACAAGCGCAAGGACGTGCAGGACGAGCTCGAGAGGAAGCTCTCGTTCCTCGACTTCGCGCCGTTCGTGCCCATCTCGGCGCTCAAGGGAGCCGGGATCAAGCCGCTCCTCGCCGCCGTGGACACCGCGTTCGCGGCCGCGATGGCGAAGCTTTCCACGCCGAAGCTCACGCGTGCCCTGCAGGCCGCGATCACGCAGCAGCAGCCGCCCATGGCCGGGCGCTTCCGGCCCAAGATGCGCTACGCCCACCAGGGCGGCTCGAACCCGCCCATCATCGTGATCCACGGCAGCGGCCTCGACGGCGTCAAGGCGCCGTACAAGCGCTACCTCGAGAACACGTTCCAGAAAGCGTTCAAGCTCCAGGGCACGCCGCTGCGCATCGAGCTGCGCTCCGCCGCCAACCCGTTCGAGGGGCGGCGCAAGCCCTTGACCGAGAAGCAGGATGCGCAGCGCCGGCGCCGCAAGATCATCTCGAAACGGCGCTACGGCTGAACGGCGAAAAAGGGGTCGGATTCCTTTCCCGATCGCCGTCGGCTGCCGGTCCGCCGGGGAAAAGGGATCTGACCCCTATTCCAGGTAGGAACTACTTGCTTCCGCCGGGTGTCCTTGTTCGGGGCGGGTATACTTCCGTCTGCAGGTCAACGGCCCGGCGTAGACCGGGAAACCCGATGGTTCAAAAAGGGGCAGAACAATGAGCAACAAGGGCCAACTGCTGCAAGACCCGTTTCTCAATACCCTGCGCAAGGAGCACGTTCCGGTCTCGATCTACCTCGTGAACGGGATCAAGCTGCAGGGACAGATCGAATCCTTCGACCAGTACGTCGTGCTCCTGAAGAACACCGTGACGCAGATGGTCTACAAGCACGCCATTTCCACGGTGGTCCCGGCACGCCCGGTCACGGTACCGATTGAGCATTCCCAGGAATCCTGAGCGCTCCGGCGCGATCCTCGTAAGCCTCGACATCGGACGGCCCGTCCAGGCCGCGGAACGGGTCGAGGAAGCCGTGCGCCTGGTGGCGAGCGCCGGCGCCGAGGTCGTGGACGTGATCCGCGGCCGCCGCGACCGGCCCGACCCGGCCACCTTCGCGGGCTCCGGCAAGGTCGATGAGATCCGCATGGCGCTGCGCGAGCACAACGCGCAGATCGTGGTGTTCGACCAGCAGCTGTCGGCCGCGCAGGTCCGCAATCTCGAGAAGTCCCTCTCGGAAGGCGGATCCGGCGTGCGCGTATTCGACCGCACCGACGTGATCCTCCAGATCTTCGCGCAGCGGGCGCGCTCGCACGAAGGCAAGCTCCAGGTGGAGCTCGCGCAGCTCGAGCACCTCTCCACGCGCCTCGTGCGCGGATGGACCCACCTCGAGCGCCAGCGCGGCTCGCTCGGCAAGACCGGCGGCCCGGGCGAGAAGCAGATCGAGCTCGACCGGCGCATGATCGGCGAGCGCGTGAAGAAGCTGCGCGAGAGGATCCGCAAGGTGGGCCGCGTGCGTGCGACGCAGCGCGCGGGGCGCACGCGATCGGGCGTGCTGCGCGTGGCGCTCGTGGGCTATACCAACGCCGGCAAGTCGACCCTCTTCAACCGCATCGCGCGAAGCGGCGCGTACGTGGCCGACCAGCTCTTCGCGACCCTCGACACCACCACGCGCCGCGTCTACCTCGGAGAGAACGCGAGCATCGCGCTGTCCGATACGGTGGGCTTCATCCGCGACCTGCCGCACGCGCTGGTCGATGCATTCCGCGCGACGCTCGAGGAGACCGTGCAGGCGGACCTGCTGCTGCACGTGGTCGATAGCGCGAGCCCCGAGCGCGACGAGCACATCGCGGCGGTGAACGGCGTGCTCGCGGAAATCGGCGCCGCGGAGGTGCCGCAGCTCGTCGTCTTCAACCAGATCGACCGGGTGCCGGGCCTCGCGCCGGAGGTGGTTCGCGACCCGTATGGTAAGATCTTGAATATCAAGGTGAGTGCGTTCACGGGCGCCGGCATCGAAGCGCTGCGCGAAGCGCTTGCGGAAGCGGCTCGGGAAGCCGGGAGCGGTTCGCTCGCCAGTGCTGCTTGAGCACCGGGAAAATCGGGGACAGACCCCCATTTTCGCTTGACGGAGTCTCTCCTCGAAAATAGGGGTCTGTCCCCGATTTTCCACGATCCAATTTCATGCCGCCCAACGATCCCCAGTGGGGGAAGAAGGACAACGAGGGTCCGCCCGACCTGGACGAGATCCTGAAGAAGCTGCAGCAGAAGATCTCCGCCCTGCTCGGCTTGCGCCCGCGCGGCCCGTCCGGACCCGCGGGCGGCGCGCCCAACCACTACGGCGCCGCGATGGGCGGCGGCGCGGCGCTCGTGGTGCTGCTGGTGATCGCCGTGTGGCTCGGGAGCGGCTTCTACATCGTCGACGAGGGCAAGCGCGGCGTCGTGCAGCGCTTCGGCAAGTATCTCGAGACGACGACGCCCGGCGCGCGCTGGCACATGCCCTATCCGATCGAGAGCGTGCAGGTGGTCGACATCGCGAGCGTGCGTCCGGTCGAGGTGGGCTACCGCGGCAACACCAAGAACAAGCAGCCGCAGGAAGCGCTCATGCTCACCGACGACGAGAACATCGTCGACGTGCAGTTCGCGGTCCAGTACAACATCAAGAGCCCCGAGGATTACCTCTTCAACAACAAGGACCCGGACGAGAACGTGCGCCAGGCCGCGGAGACCGCGATCCGCGAGGTGGTGGGCAAGAGCAAGATGGACTTCGTCCTTTCCGCCGGCCGCAGCGACGTGGCCTCCGAGGTGAAGAGGCTGATGCAGAACATCCTCGACCGCTACAAGACGGGGATCGAGATCCTCTCGGTGAACATGCAGAACACCCAGGCGCCGGACCCCGTGCTCCCCGCGTTCGAGGACGTGGTGCGCGCGCAGCAGGACCGCGAGCGCTTCAAGAACGAGGGCCAGGCGTACGCGAACGACGTCGTGCCGAAGGCGCGTGGCGTGGCGGCGCGCCTCACCGAGGAGGCGAACGGCTACCGGCAGAGCGTGATCGCCAACGCGCAAGGCGACGCGGCGCGCTTCAAGCAGATCCTCGCCGAATACGAGCGCGCGCCCGGCGTCACGCGCGAGCGCATGTACCTCGACGCGATGCAGCAGATCCTCTCGTCGACCAGCAAGATCGTGGTGGACAAGGGCGTCGCGGAGAAGAGCCTCATCTACCTGCCGGTGGACAAGCTGATGCAGCTTTCGAGCGCGCAGTCCGCCTCGGTTCCGGTGAACGTTCCCGATACCGCCGCGCACCCGCAGCAGGACAACACGCTCTCGTCGAACCCGGCGCCCACGGATGTCACCGCCTCGCGGCGCGACGCGCTGCGCTCGCGCGACCGGGAGACGCGATGAGGCGCGCCGGCATCTGGGTGTTCGTCGCGGCGATCGTCGTGCTGCTGCTCCTGTCGATGAGCATGTACACCGTCGACCAGCGCAAGGCCGCCATCAAGTTCCAGCTGGGCGAGGTGGTCGCCGTGCAGACGCATCCGGGGCTCTACTTCCTGGTGCCGCTGCTGCAGAACGTGCGGCTCTTCGACATGCGCATCCAGACGATGGAGCCGCGCGAGCCCGAGCGCTTCCTCACCTCCGAGAACCGCAACGTGCTGGTCGACTCGTTCGTGAAGTGGCGCGTGGTCGACGTGAAGCAGTATTACGTGTCGGTGAGCGGGGACCCGGTCAAGGCCGAGGCGCGCCTCGCGCAGACCGTGAACGACGCGTTGCGCGCCGAGTTCGCCAAGCGCACGGTGCACGACGTGGTCGCCGGCGAGCGTGACAAGATCATGAGCACGGTGGCGACGAAGGTGGACGAGGACGCGCGCCAGATCGGCGTGGGCGTGGTCGACGTGCGCCTGAAGCGGGTGGACTTCGTGCCGGAGATCTCGGCCGACGTGTACCGCCGCATGGAATCGGAGAGGAAGCGCGTCGCGAACGAGCTGCGCGCGACCGGCCAGGCGGAGGGCGAGAAGATCAAGGCCGACGCCGACCGCCAGCGCCAGGTGATCATCGCCGACGCCTACCGCGACGCGCAGCGCGTGAAGGGCGAGGGCGACGCGCAGGCCTCGCGCATCTACGCCGAGGCGTTCGGCAGGAATCCCGAGTTCTACAGCTTCTATCGCAGCCTCGAGGCCTATCGCCAGGGCCTGCGCGCCAAGAGCGACGTCCTGGTGCTCGACCCGACCTCGGACTTCTTCAAGTACTTCCGGAGTCCGGGCCGCGGCAAGGCTCCGGCTCCATGACCGGGATCGTCGTCGCGGCGATCGCGCTCGTGCTCGTGATCGAAGGCATCCTTCCGTTCACGGCGCCGAAGCTGTGGCGCGAGATGTTCGCGAAGCTCACCGCGATGAGCGACGGGCAGATCCGCTTCGCGGGGCTGACGTCGATGATGGTTGGGTTGATAATCCTGTTTCTCGCGCATTGACCCTCTCCCCGGCCCTCTCCCAAGGCGGAGGGAGGCAAGCAGACATGAGACGCTGGCTGCTCCCTGAGCATATCGAGGACGTTTTGCCCGCCGAGGCGCGCGCGATCGAGCGCCTGCGCCGGGCGATCCTCGACCTCTTCGAGCGGCACGGCTACGAGCTGGTGGCCCCGCCGATGCTCGAATACCTCGAGTCGCTCCTCTCGGGCACCGGGCGCGACCTCGACCTCGCCACCTTCAAGCTGGTCGACCAGCTCTCGGGCCGCATGATGGGCGTGCGCGCGGACCACACGCCGCAGGTCGCGCGCATCGACGCGCACCTCCTCAATCGCCAGGGCGTCGCGCGGCTGTGCTACTGCGGGAGCGTCCTGCACACGCGGCCCGCGGGCATGACCAAGATGCGCGAGCCGATCCAGATCGGCGCGGAGCTCTACGGGCACGCCGGCCTCGAGGCGGACGTGGAGATCGTGCGGCTCATGATCGCATCGCTGCATTGCGCGGGGCTCGAGCGCTTGCACATCGACCTCGGCAACCCGGCGATCTATCGCGTCCTCGCGCAGTCGGCGAAGGCCGATGCCGAGCGCGCCGAAGAGGTCTTCCATGCGGTGCAGCAGAAGGATGCGGCCGCGGCGGGAGAGCTGGCCGTGCTCACTTCGCTCAACGGCGGCGTGGAGGTGATCGCCCGTGCGCGCAGCGAGCTTCCGAAGAGCGGCGCGATCGCCGCCGAGCTCGACAAGCTCGAGCGCCTCGCGCAGCGCTGCGCCGGTGCCGCCGTGGAGATCTCGGTCGACCTCGCCGAGCTGGGCGGCTTCAACTACGAGAGCGGGCTCACGTTCGCCGCATTCACGCCGGGCAGTCCCGACGCGATCGCGCGCGGCGGCCGCTACGACGAGGTGGGCGCGAGCTTCGGGCGCGCGCGTCCCGCCACCGGCTTCACCATGGACCTGCGGCAGCTCGCCGCGCTCGCCACGCCGGCGCCCGCGCGTGCGCGCATCCTCGCGCCGTCGCTGGAGGACGAGGCGCTCGACGCGGCCATCGCGCGGCTGCGCGAGGCGGGCGAGGTGGTGGTCGTGGATCTGCCCGGCCACGAGTCGGCGCGCGAGGAGCTCGCCTGCGATCGAAGGCTCGAGAAGAAGGACGGCAAATGGCGCGTAACGTAGTCGTCATCGGCACCCAGTGGGGCGACGAGGGCAAGGGCAAGATCGTCGACTGGCTCACCGACCACGCGGCGGCGGTCGTGCGCTTCCAGGGCGGCCACAACGCCGGCCACACGCTGGTGATCGGCGGACGCAAGACCATCCTGCGGCTCATCCCGTCGGGCATCCTGCACCCCGAGGTGATGTGCTTCATCGGCAACGGCGTGGTGGTCTCGCCGCAGGCGCTCAGCGACGAGATCGCCGAGCTCGAGAAGCTCGGCATCGACGTGCGCAGCCGCCTGCGCGTCTCCGAAGCCTGCGCGTTGATCCTCCCGTACCACATCGCGATCGACCAGGCGCGCGAGCGCGCGAAAGGCGAGGCGAAGATCGGCACCACGGGGCGCGGCATCGGCCCCGCGTACGAGGACAAGGTCGCGCGGCGCGCGATCCGCGTGCAGGACCTCTACACGCGCGAGCGCTTCGCCGCGAAGCTGGGCGAGGTGCTCGACTACCACAACTTCGTGCTGCGCAACTATTTCAAGGCCGACGCGATCGACTTCCAGAAGACGCTCGACGATACGCTGGCATTGTCCGAGCGGCTGCGTCCGATGGTGGCCGACGTGTCGAGCGAGGTGAACGCCCTGATCCGCGCCGACAAGCCGATCCTCTTCGAGGGCGCGCAGGCGGCGCTCCTCGACGTCGATCACGGCACGTATCCCTTCGTGACGTCGTCCAACTGCGTCGCGGGCCAGGCGGCCGCCGGCGCGGGCGTGGGGCCGGGCCAGCTGCATTACGTGCTCGGCGTCGCCAAGGCGTATGCGACGCGCGTCGGCGCGGGCCCGTTCCCCACCGAGCTCGAGGACGAGGTCGGCGAGCACCTGCGCGTGAAGGGCAACGAATACGGATCGGTGACCGGGCGCCCGCGCCGTTGCGGCTGGTTCGACGCCGCCGCGTTGAAGCGCGCCGTGCAGCTGAACGGAATCGGCGGCCTTTGCATCACGAAGCTCGACGTGCTCGACGGCCTCGACAAGGTGCGGGTCGCCGTGGGCTACAAGGTGGCGGGCGGCGGCCGGCGCGACATCCTTCCGGTAGGCGCGGAAGCGCTCTCGATCTGCGAGCCGATCTACGAGGAGCACGCGGGCTGGAAGGAGAGCACCGTCGGCGTGAAGCGCTACGCGGACCTTCCCGCGAACGCGCGCGCCTACCTCGAGCGCTTGCAGGCGCTGGTGGGCGCCCCCATCTCCATCATCTCGACGGGACCGGATCGCGAGGAAACCATCGTCCTGCGCCATCCGTTCGAATGAAACCTGGTGCCCAGAAGAGGACTCGAACCTCCACGGTTTTACCCGCCAGTACCTGAAACTGGTGCGTCTACCAATTCCGCCATCTGGGCCGCGGAAACACGAAATTTTACCTTGCGGGGCGCCGGATTGTCCAACAAAACCAGGGGCCTGAAGGCCTATCCCACCGAGATCCCGAGCCGCGAGGAGGTATTGGAGCTCCTCGCCGAGGCGGGCGTGCCGGTTCCCCAGCAGGACCTCTTCGCGCAGCTTTCCGTTCACGGCGACGCCGAGCGCGAAGGGCTCGAGCGCCGGCTCGCGGCGATGGAGCGCGACGGCGAGATCCTGCGCAATCGCCGCGGCGCGCTGATCCTTCCCGACAAGGCCGGGCTCATCAAGGGCAAGGTGATCGGCCATCCCGACGGCTTCGGGTTCCTGCGGCCCGAGGACGGCCGCGACGATCTCTTCCTCGAGCCGCGCCAGATGCACAAGGTGCTGCACGGCGACATCGTGCTCGCGCGCGTGACGGGGGTCGATCGCCGCGGCAGGCTCGAGGCCGGCATCGTCGACGTGCTCGAGCGCGGCAACCGCAAGGTCGTCGGGCGCCTCTTCATCGAGCACGGCGTCGCTTTCGTCGTCGCGGAGAACAAGCGCATCAGCCAGGACATCCTCATCATGCCGGAGTCGCTCGACGGCGCGAAGGTGGGGCAGGTGGTCGTGGCCGAGATCGTCGAGCAGCCCACGCGCAACGCCGAGCCGATCGGCCGCGTGGTCGAGGTGCTCGGCAACTACGCCGATCCCGGCATGGAGATCGAGATCGCGCTGCGCAAGCACGATCTTCCCTACGAATGGCCGCAGCCCGCGCTGGAGCAGGCGAGGAAGCTCCCGAAGACCGTTGCCGCGAAGGATCTCAAGGGACGCAAGGACCTGCGCAAGCTTGCCTTCGTCACCATCGACGGCGAGACCGCGAAGGACTTCGACGACGCGGTGTACTGCGAGACCGTGTCGCAGGCGAAGGGGAGCAAGTCGCGCGCGTTCAAGCTCTGGGTCGCGATCGCCGACGTAAGCCACTACGTGCGCCCCGGCGAAGCGCTCGAGCACGAGGCGTACAACCGCGGCAACTCGGTCTACTTCCCGCGCCGCGTGATCCCGATGCTGCCGGAGGAGCTGTCGAACGAGCTGTGCTCGTTGAAGCCCGACGTGGATCGCCTCGTCATGGTGTGCGAGATGGAGGTGACCCAGGGCGGCGTGGTGCGCCACTACGAGTTCTATCCGGGAGTGATCCATTCGCACGCGCGCCTCACGTACACGCGGGTGGCGGCGGCGATCGAGGGCCGCGAGGCCGATCCGCCGGTGCCCGCGAGCGTGATGCCGAACCTCGAGAACCTGTACGCGGTGTTCAAGGCGTTGCTCGGCGCGCGGGCGAAGCGCGGCGCGATCGACTTCGAGACCGTCGAGACGCAGATGGTCTTCGACCCGAACGGCAAGATCGAGCGCATCGTCCCGGTGGTGAGGAACGACGCGCATCGCCTGATCGAGGAGTGCATGCTGGCGGCGAACGTGAGCGCCTCGGATTTCCTGGAGAAGAACGACCAGCCCACGCTCTACCGCGTGCACGAGGGGCCGACGCCGGAGAAGCTCGAGTCGTTGCGCGCGATGCTCAAGGACTTCGCGTTGACGCTGGGCGGCGGCGAGGAGCCGCAGGCGAAGGATTACGCCGAGCTCCTCGCGCGCATCAAGGACAAGCCGTACGCCGGCATGCTGCAGACCGTGATGCTGCGCTCGCTCTCGCAGGCGGTGTACAGCCCGCAGAACGTCGGCCACTTCGGCCTCGCGTACGACGCGTACGCGCATTTCACCTCGCCGATCCGCCGCTATCCGGACCTCCTCGTGCACCGCGCGATCAAGGCGGTGCTCGACGGCAAGCGCTATGCCCCGGGCGATCTCGACAAGATCGGCATGCACTGCTCGGAAACCGAGCGCCGCGCCGACGACGCGACGCGCGACGTCGAGGCCTGGCTCAAGAGCTACTACATGCAGGACCGCGTGGGCGAGGAATTCGAGGGCATCGTGAGCGGAGTGACGAGCTTCGGCCTGTTCGTGACGCTCGACGACCTGCAGGTCGATGGCCTGGTGCACATCTCCGACCTGGGCCAGGACTACTTCAAGTTCGACCAGCAGAAGCACACGCTGCGCGGCGAGAGGAGCGGCGTGCGCTACCAGCTGGGCGGGCGCGTGCGCGTGAAGCTGGTGCGCGTGGACCTCGAGCAGGCGAAGATCGATTTCGTGCTGGTGGAGAAGAAGGGCAAATGAAGAACCTGACCGGCTTCCATTCCATCACCAGCCGGCTGCGCCAGCGGCCGGAGACGATCCACGAGATCTACATCGATGCCGAGCGCAAGGACGCGCGCGTGAAGGACCTGCGCGAGGCGGCCAGGCGCGCCAACGTGCGCGTCATCGCCGTGGATGCGAAGCGCCTGGACGGCATGGCGGGCGGCGTGCGCCACCAGGGCGTGGTCGCGCAGGCCGAAGCGCTCGACATGCCGAAATTCATCGAGGACGTGCTCGAGGGCCTGTCCGAGCCGCCGCTCCTGCTGCTCCTGGACGGCGTGCAGGATCCGCACAACCTCGGCGCTTGCCTGCGCGTGGCCGACGGCGCGGGCGCGCACGCGGTGATCGCGCCCAAGGACCGCAGCGTGGGCCTTACCACCGCGGCGATCAAGGTCGCTTCCGGCGCGGCCGAATCGGTGCCGTACATCGTGGTGACGAACCTCGCCCGCACGATGCGCGACCTCAAGGAGCGCAACATCTGGCTCATCGGCGCCGACGACAGCGCTCCCGAATCGATCTATCAAGCGAAGCTCGACGGCGCGCTCGGGCTGGTTCTCGGGGCGGAAGGCGAAGGACTGCGCCGCCTCACCAAGGAAAGCTGCGACCTCCTCGTCTCGATCCCGATGCTCGGTGCCGTGGCGAGCCTCAACGTGTCCGTGGCGAGCGGTGTTTGTCTGTACGAGGCGCGGCGGCGGCGAATCGCTTCAGCCGGCGCCTGAAGAACGCAAGCTGGCGCACGCCGCTTCCAGAGGCGTCTTCGTCACTTCGCGTTGGCCGACGAGGTGCTGATCACCGCGCCGCCGGCTTCTTGGGTCGGCGCTTTCCGGGAGCTTCGCAGGCGGAAGAACAGCTGTCCGAGGACAAGGAGCAGGCACACGCCAAGGAAGCACGCGCTGATCGGCCTGTGCACGAAGATCCTGAGGTCGCCGTTGGAGAGCACCAGCGCGCGACGGAAATTCTCCTCCACCAGCGGCCCGAGCACGTAACCCAGCAGGATCGGCGCGATCGGGAAGTCGAAGAACATGATCATGGCACCGGCGATCCCGAAGAAGAGCGCCTCGCCGACTTCGAAGAATCCGCTGTTCGTGCTGTACACGCCCACGGCGATGAAGAAAAGTGCCGAGGGGAACATCAGCCGGTAGGGGATGCGCAGCAGCCAGATCCAAACGCCGATGAGCGGCATGTTGAGGAGCAGCAGCAGCACGTTGCCGACCCAGAAGCTCGCGACGAGGCCCCAGAAGATGTCCGGATGCTGCGTGATCAGTTGCGGGCCCGGATTGATGCCCTGGATCAGCAATGCCCCGAGGATCAGCGCCATCACGGCGTCGCCCGGAATGCCGAGGGTCATGGTCGGAATGAAGTCGACCTGCGTCTTCGCATGGGAAGCCGCCTCCGGGCTCACGACGCCCTCGATCGCGCCGCGCCCAAAGTTGGCGCGGTTCTTCGACACCTTCTTCTCGAACGCGTAGGCAACGAAGGCGCTCACGGTGGGCCCGGTCCCCGGCATCGCGCCGAAGAGAAGCCCTGTGAGCGTTCCGCGCAGCATGGGAAAGAACGACTGCTTCATTTCAGAGGCGGTCGGGCGCATGTCGCGCAGCCGCACCTTGATGTTCGTGTTCTTCGCCTCGAAGCGGTTCACCGTGCGCAGGAAGTCCGCGACGCCGAAGAGGCCGAGCGCGAGCGCGACCAGCTCGACCCGATCGGCGAGCTCGGGGAAGCCGAAAGTGAAGCGCATCACGCCCGTGTCGATGTCGGTGCCCGTCACGCCGATGAGGAGGCCCAACGCCGTCATCGCCACCCCCTTCACGGGAGAGCCCTTGGACATGGTGCCGCCGCATAGCAGCCCCAGCAGCATCACCGAGAAGAACTCGGCGGCGCCGAATTTGAAAGCCACTTTCACGAGCAGCGGCGAGGCGAAGATCATGAGGACGATGCCGCAGGAGGCGGCGAAGAACGAGGCGAGCATCGTCATGCCGAGCGCGGTGCCGGCCTTGCCTTGGCGTGTCATCGGGAAGCCGTCGAGGCACGTCACGGCGTGCGGAGGGTGCGACGGCAGGTTGAGAAGGATCGCGCCGATCGCGCCCCCGTACATCGAGCCGTAGTAGATGCCGGCCACCATCAGCACGGCGGCCACCGGCGAGAGGGTGTACGTGAGCGGCAGCAGGATCGAGATGGCGGAGAGCGCGCCCATGCCGGGCAGCACGCCGATCAGGTTACCGGTGACGACGCCGAAGAACGCCCACAGCAGGTTGTGCGGCTCGAGGGCCACGCCGAAGCCGTAGATCACGCTCGAGAGCGACTGGTCCATTAGCGGCCGCCCCACTGCAGGAGTGGAATCTGTATCTGCAGCAGCCACCAGAAGACCACGAGGCACACGGCGACCATCGCCGCGGCGAGAATCGCGGAGTCGCGCAAGGTGTTGTCGCGGTCGCCCATCGCCGAGATGAACACCACGGCGAAGGTTGCCGGCACGAGGCCGCCGTACTTGCCGAGCACGATGAAGGCAAGCATGCCGGCGATGATGCACAGCGGGCCGCGCAGGTCGAAGCCCCGCGGCTTGCGCGGCTGATCGCCCGACGAGGCCCGCGAGCCGAGCGCGATCGCCAGTCCCGACAGCCCGAGGACGCACGCCACCGCGAACGGAAAGAACCCGGCCCCCATGTTGGTGAGGGAGCCCAACCCGTAGGCCACCGAGCGCGTCCCGATCGCCAATGCGACGGCGATCAACACGACGCCGCCGTAGTAGTCCCGGGTGCGAGACCCCAGGAATCTCCACAAGATCACCGGACTTCCTCCTCCGTATTGCCGCTGGTTCGCCGGCGTCAGCGCCCTGCTCGCGGGCCGCGCGCCACGCGATGCAAGCCGGCACGATCGATTCTCATCGAGGTGTCGGCATCGAGAATTCGGCACGCGCGCGGTCGCTTTGCGGCCCGCGCTGCATCACTGACTTCTGCCGAGTATAGAAGAGCATCCGCGCGTTGCGTGGAACGAAAGGTTGCGCGTCGAGCCAATGGCCGACGACTTCGAGCTTGGCGCGCGAGGCAGCGGAGAGGGTTTCCGACATGAAGCGACTCGAGGCAGATTCCGGCTTCTAGTTTACGAAACCTGGCGATCGGTGCGCAACGCGGGACGGTGCGCCAGACGTTGTCCCCACTCCTTTACGGCGGCGAATTGTAGTCAAATTGACCGGCATCGGCGCATCCGCGCACGGCCTTCGCTTAAATTTGCAGCATGCGCCCCCGAAGCGGGACCCCGGGCGAAGCCGCATGACAACGTGAGGAGCAACGCAATGAGCGCTCAACTGGATGAAGCGAAACGAACGGGGCATCGCGCGAGCCTGTACGGGCCGAACGCGCCGGTGCGCGGGCTGCACGCCCTCAACCTGCGCGAGAAGCGCTTCCCGCTCGCCACCGAGAGCAAGAATCCCAAGCTCGCCGAGCTGTGGCACCAGGCCAAACACCTGGTCTGGGACGCCGCGACGGACATTCCCTACGCCACGTTCGATCGCAGCAAGTACAGCAAGGAGCAGCTCGACGCGGGCCGGCTTTGCTGGAGCCGGCGCGCATGGACCGAGTACACCGGAATCGTCGAATCGCCGTCGCTGTGCATCCGCCTCTGCCTGGAGGGCCAGCAATCGATCGAGATGAAGTTCCTCCTCGCCACCAAGGGCTTCGAGGAAGCGCGCCACGCGGAGGCGTCGTTCATGCTGGCGAACGCGATGGGGGGCTACGTGCACGAACCTCCCCCGGGCGACGCGATCATGAAGATGCTGGTCGCCGGGTTCCGCGACCGCATGGGCTTCAATCCCGAAGTGCCCGTGGAAGCGGCGGTCGCCGGCTGGCACTGCGTTTCCGAAGGCATCGCGCTCGAGACCTTTCTCTCGCGCTACGAGTGGACCACCGAGCCGGTGACCCGCGAGGTGATTCGCCTCATCGCCCAGGACGAGACGCGCCACGTGGAGATGGGCTGGGCGTACCTCGAGCAGCGCACCAAGGAGCTTTCCAAGAGCCATATCGCGGAGATCGAGGCCGTGGTACGCGACGTGATCGAGAACGTCGAGCTCAAGGGGTTCCACTCCACGTTCATGCTGCAGGACGCGGAGACGAGCCTGCTTCGGGATGCCGAAGCGATCGCCGCGGAAGCGCACCTTGGCTTCTGTCCGCCCGACCAGGAGCACAAGACCTTCGTGCGGACGATCCAGCGCATCCGCGAGCGCTTCGCGCCGATGGGCATCAAGATCCCGGTCTACCCGGAGATCGAATAGGGTGACGCTTCGCGCGGAATTGTCGGGCCGCAAGCCCGTCGTCGACTTCCACGCGTACTTCCAGCCGCCCCGGTTCCTCGCGCACCTTCGCGGCCGCAAGCAGTACCCCCGCATCGAGCGGGTGGACGGCCGCGAGGCCGTCTTCACCGGCCCGGGTGCGGCGCGCCCGATTCGCCCGGAGCAAATCGACCTCGATCGGCGCATCGAGCTCATGGACGACGCGGGCGTCGACGTCCAGATCCTGCGCTTGCAGAACGTCGGCGGCATCGACAGCTTCCCGGTGGACGAGGCGGTCGAGATGGCGCGCATGGTGAACGAGGAACTCGCCCAGGTTGCCGCGCGCTATCGCGGGCGCTTCGTGCCGTTCGCCGCCGTCCCCTTGCAGTCCGCGGAACAGGCGACGAGCGAGGCCTTGCATGCGGTGAGCGCGCTGGGACACCGCGGCGTCGGCGTTTCGTGCCATCACGAGGGCATCGGCCTCGACGATGCGCGGTATGGGCAGTTCCTTCGCACGCTGGAGGAGCTGGATGTGCCGCTGCTCGTCCTGCCCAACCATCCACCGTTGCTCGAAGAGAAGTTGCATCCCTACGGCTGGCTCGCGGGCAGCTTCGGCTTCCAGGTGGATCTTGCGTGGTCGGTCCTGCGCCTGCTCGCTTCGGGTGTCGCGGAGCGAGTGGTGCCGCATCTCACGCTCATCGTCGCGAACCTCGGCGGAGTCGTGACGAGCCTCACCGAGCGTCTCGATCAGTACTGGGAGCGGGTGCACACCGGATCGACGACTCTGGAGACCCGGCCCTCCGAGGCGATTCGGCGGTTCTATTTCGAGACCGCCTCCGCGCACCCGGCGACCATCGCGACGGCCGCTTCCATCCTCGGAAGCGACCGGCTGCTCTTCGGAAGCGATTATCCGTCGTTCTCGCTCAAGCGCGGCGTGCAGAACATCGTCGAGAGCAAGCTCTCCAGTCGCGACGTGCAGTCGATACTCTCCGGCAACGCATCTCGCGTGCTCGCCCGCGAGCGCGCCGGTGAGCAAACCCCTACAGCATAGGAGCGCCGTCCCATGTCCATCCGGTCCATCCCGTTGCGAAACTTCTTCTTCCCGCTGCTCTTCCTGGGCTTCGCCGTGGCGCATGCGGCTCCAGCCGCGGCCGAGTCGTTTCCGTCGCGGCCGATCCATCTGATCGTGCCGTATCCGCCGGGCGGCAGCGCCGACGTCATGGGGCGCCTCGTCGCCGCGGCGATCTCGAAACCGCTGGGACAGAGCGTCATCGTGCAGAACAAGGGCGGCGCGAGCGGCAACATCGCGGCGCAGATGGTCGCGCAAGCGCGGCCCGACGGCTATACGCTGATGATCGCCAACGCGCCGGTGCTCGCGATCAACCCGAACCTGTATGAGAAGCCCGGCTTCGATCCGGTGAAGGATTTCCAGCCGGTGAGCCTCGTGTCGGGCGTGCCGCTCTTCCTGCTCGTGAATCCGAAGGCTCCGTTCCAGACCGTGCCAGCGCTGATCGATTGGGCAAAGCGCCACCCGGGCGAGCTGCATTACGCGGCTGGAAGCTCCGGCAGCACAACCGCGCTCTCCATGGAGATGTTTCTGATGGCTGCGCACGCGAAGGGCGTGCAGGTCGCCTACAAGGGAAGCGGCCCGGCGTTGCTCGCGCTCGCCGAAGGTCAGGTGCCGGTGATGTTCGAGCTCATGCCTTCCGCGATGCCGCTGGTGGAAAGCCACCGCGTGAACGCGATCGCCGTCACCACCGCGAAGCGCACCGACCAGTTCCCCAACCTCCCGACCATCGCGGAGTCCGGCTTTCCGGGATTCGAGGTGTCGTCGTGGTTCGGCGTCGTGGCGCCCGCCGGCACTCCCAAGGATGTGGTGGCGAAGCTCGACAGCGTCATCTCGAAGGTGGTGAGCTCGCCGGAATTCAAGGCGCGCCTCGTGAGCCTCGGCGCGGTGCCGCTCTCGGGCGGGCCGGCCGAGTTCTCGCAGCTGATCGACTCCGAGCTCGCGAAATGGAAGCCGGTCATCAAGGAATCGGGCGCGGTCATTCGATGACGCCGCAGGCCGAACCGGGCGGCCGCATGTCCGCGGGCCGCTTCGATTGGGCGTTTCCGTATCCGGCGCAGAGGATGCCCACCCTGGCCGATTCCATGGTGTGCACCTCGCAGCCGCTCGCGGCGCTCGCCGGGATCGCGGCCATGCAGCGAGGCGGCAACGCGGTGGACGCGGCACTCGCGGCCGCGATCACGCTCATCGTCGTCGATCCGGTGATGAATGGCCTCGGCGGCGACACGCTCGCGATGCTGTGGGACGGCGCTTCGCTGCAGGGCATCAACGGGTCGGGCCGCGCGCCCGCCGCCTGGGACGCGCAGCGCTTCGCGGGCCGAGCGAAGATGCCCGGCGAGGGCTGGGATTCGGTCACGGTGCCCGGCACTGTCGCGACGTGGGTCGACTTGTCGAAGCGCTACGGCAAGCTGCCCTTCGCCTCGCTCTTCGAATCGGCTGTGCGCTACGCAGAAGAGGGATACCTCGTCTCGCCGATCGTCGCCCGGCAATGGGCGGCGCAATGCGGGCGCGTCGCCGGGCAGCCCGGGTTTGCCGCAGCGTTCCTGGAATCCGGGGCGACGCCCCAAGCGGGCGACCGGTTCGCGTTTCCCGCGCAGGCCGAGACCTTGCGCAAGATCGCGGAGAGCGGCGGCGAAGCCTTCTATCGCGGCGATCTCGCCCAATCGACGATCGCCCACGCGCGCGAGCACGGCGGCGCGATGAGCGAAGCCGACCTCGCCGACCACAGGTCCGAATGGGTGACACCGATCTGCGGAGGCTACCATCGCCTCGCGATCCACCAGTTGCCGCCGAACGCGCAGGGACTCGCGGTCCTGATCGCGCTCGGCATCCTCGAACATTTCGATTTCTCCGACCGGACGCCGACCGACCCGGAACGCATGCATGTCCAGATCGAGGCGATGCGCGTCGCATTCCGCGACGTGTATGCCAGCGTGTGCGATCCGGCCCATGCGAAGACCGATTGGCGCGAGCTTGTCGATCCTTCGCGTCTGGAGCGCGCGGCGCGCGGCATCCGCCTCAAGGCGGCCACGCCGCAGCCGGCGCAAGCCTTGCCGAGCGGCGGGACGGTCTACGTCGCGGCGGCCGACAAGTCGGGAATGGTCGTTTCCCTGATCCAGTCAAACTACCGCGGCTTCGGCTCGGGTGTGGTCGCGCCGGGCGGCATCTGCATGCACAACCGGGCGTCCTGCTTTTCCGCCGACCCTGGCCATCCCAATGGGGTGCGCGGCGGAAAGCGTCCGTTCCACACCATCATCCCGGCGCTCCTCTCACGCGACGGCAAGGTGATCGCAGCGCTCGGCGTCGTGGGGGCCAACATGCAACCGCAAGGGCAGGTGCAAATCATCGCGAACCTCCAGGACTTCGGCATGAACCCGCAGGCGGCCATGGACGCGCCGCGCTGGCGCATCCGGGACGATGGCAAGGTGATGCTCGAGGACGGCTGCGATCGCGGCGCCGCCGCGCGGCTATCCGCATGGGGACACGACGTGATCCTGTGTAAACGGGGAGACCTGGAGTTCGGCGGGGCGCAACTCGTGCATGCGCTTGGAGACGGCTACGTCGGCGCTTCGGACGCGAGGCGCGACGGCATCGCTTGCGGGGCCTGACGATGGACGAATCGGCGCGCTATTCCTTGAGAAAGACCGCGTTCCTGGTGGACGAGACCGCGTCGACGCTGCCCGATGGTCCGGTCAAGGCTCGCCGCATCGCGGGCATGGCGGTCTTCTCGAACCCGTGCGTCGCCGAGGGGGCCCAGCCGCTTTCCGCCTTGTCGGAGGCCGCGGTCGAGATCGGGGATCGGCTCATGGCGCGCATGGTCGCGCTCCTCGAAGCGCCGGTCGTCGCCTACGGCAAGGGAGCGATCGTCGGAACGCTGGGCAATGCCGAACATGCGGCCGCGTTGCTGCATCCGACGCTCGGCCGATCGATCCGTGGGGCGATCGGCGGCGGCGCGGCGCTCATTCCGTCGAACGCCAAGGTGGCCGCCGTGGGCGCCACGATCGACGTGCCGGTGGGACATCGCGACGAGGCATGGTCGTTCGGCCACATCGACACCTTGACGATCGGATTGGCCGATGCGCCGCTGCCGCACGAGATCGTGCTGATCATCGTGGTCGCCTCGGCGATGCGCGCCAATGCGCGCATCGTCTCGAGCGGCCCGCCTGCCTCGGCGGCGAAACGGTGAGCCGTCAGGCGCTACGGCGCAATCGCGGGTCCCGCGACTCCATCCCGTTCTTGACGATGAATGCCTTGTATTCCTCGAGACGCTGGAGCGTAGCGGGGCTCAGGTACAGCTGGATGCGCCGTCCATCGCCGTCGGACGGGCCCTGCTCGACGATGCCGAGGCGCCGCAGCCGTTCCAGCCGGCGTTGCACGGTCTTTGGAGCACCGAATTCCCCGGTGCTGAGCTCCTTCATTCCGACCGGTTTGCCGATACATTGACCGTACCCGATGGTCCACACCAGGTCCAGATCTTCGAGACTATGGATGAAGCGCAACTTGCTGCGCTCGAACTCGCGCAGCAAGCGCTTTGCCAAGAAGAAGTTCCAATCTGACATGGCTAGTTCCTTCCACCGCCGCGCCGCGCTGCTGCACCCTCCCGGCCGCGCATCGGATACCGTCATCACGCACTGCCGGACACCGGGAACTTCCCTTTTATGGCCTCATCGGGAGAAGTTCGCCGCAGAGGCGGTCGGATCCCTACGATCTTACCTGACCCGTTCTCGCGTGGACAACGCGATGCGAGGAGGCGCCTTTCGGTGAAGGTGACGCTCAATCGGGGGGCGGTCTCCACGACGGTGGAGGTCGGCGGGAACGAGAGCATCCTGGATTGCCTGTTGCGCTCCGGGGCGCAAGTTTCGTACTGCTGCCGCGGCGGGATTTGCGGCATGTGCGCCTCGCGGTTACTCGAGGGCGAAGTCGCGGAGGTCGGCCCGCCTGTCGCCTTTTCCGCCGCGCCCGCTTTGAAGGAGGGCGAGGTGCTGATCTGCCGGTGCCGGCCCAAGACGGATTGCGTGCTGCGGCAGTCCGAGGCGGCGTGGGCGGGCATCGCAGGCGAGCCGCGCACGCTCGTTGTCTCGCTTCGCGAGATGCTCGGCGATCGGATATTGCACGTGAGGCTTTCGCCCGAAGGCGACGCGGACTCCATGCGATTCCGCGCCGGACAGAGCGTGCGCCTGGAACGCCCCGACCGGACGCAGATCCTTCCGAGCCGTTTTTTCATCGCCTCGCGTCCTGGCCTCGCCCATCTCGATTTCTTCGTGCCCCTCGCGCCCGACGGCGACGCGATCGCCGCGCTGCAGCCGGGATCCGAGGTACGGGTCGGCGAGCCGATCGGAAGCGCCAGCCTTCGGGAGAGCGAGTCCGAGCCGATCGTGGTCGTCGCGGAGGGCGCGGGGCTCGCCTCGGCGCTGGGAATCCTGGACGCGCTTTGCGCATACCAGGCATTGCGGCCCGCCTACCTGGTGATGAAAGGACAGGCGGACGGCGTTATCGAACGGATGCTCGAAGACCTCGCCGACCGTGCATGCGTTCCGGTCATCTCGCTCGATGCCAAAGCCGATTTTGCCAAGCCTGTGCACGAAGCGGTCCTCGAGCTGCACGGCAGCACGCACGTACCGGTCGCGCGCTTTCGCGCCTACGTGAAGGGAACGCGTCCATCGATCGTCGCGGCGCGCTCCGCATTGCACCTGGGCGGTTTGCGGCCGTGGAACGTCCACGTCGAGGAGCTCGAATAATCGCTGTTGCGGCACTGATTCCGTAGCCAGCCCGGAACCGGCCCCGTCTTTGCCATAATGGACGGTTTCAGCCGCCGCGGTGCCTTCCCCATGCGCTTCGTCCGATTCCACGCCGCACTCCTTGCGGCGATCTTGCCTGCCCTCGTTGCATTCGCCTGGGCGCAAGAACCGTCCCCCGCCTCGCTGGAAGTCCCGCAGCACGCGGCCTTCGACGTCCGGCTCGGCGCGCCGATCCCGGTCTCCGCGATCCGCAAGGTCACCGAGGTCGAGGGCATCACGGAGTACCGGTTGCCGAACGGCCTCAAGGTGCTGCTGTTTCCGGACGCGTCCAAGCCCACGATCATGGTGAACATCACCTACCTCGTCGGGAGCCGCTTCGAGAATTACGGCGAGACCGGCATGGCGCATCTTCTCGAGCATTTGATGTTCAAGGGCACGCCGCACCACCCGCACATCGACCAGGAGTACAACCAGCGCGGCGTGCGCTTCAACGGGTCCACGTCGCTCGACCGCACCAACTACCACGAGATCTTCGAGGCGAGCGACGACAACCTCGCGTGGGCGATCGGCCTGGAGGCCGACCGCATGGTGAGCTCGTTCATCTCGCGCAAGGACCTCGACAGCGAGATGACGGTGGTGAGGAACGAATACGAGAGCGGCGAGAACTCGCCCACGTCGGTCGTCCTCAAGCGCATCCAGAGCGTCGCCTACGACTGGCACGCGTACGGGCGGCCCACCATCGGCAACCGCAGCGACATCGAGAACGTCGACATTCCGCACCTGCAGGCGTTCTACCACCTCTACTACCAGCCGGACAACGCGGTGCTGCTCGTCGCGGGCAAGTTCGACCCGAAGAAGGCGCTGGCGGACATCGCAGGGAGCTTCGGCCGTATTCCCAACCCGCACCTCGAGCGACCGGTGTTCTGGACGGTGGAGCCCACGCAGGACGGCAATCGCGTGGTGACGGTGCGGCGCAAGGGCGACATCCAGGTGGTCGCCATGGCGTACCACGTGCCCTCGAACCTGCATCGCGACGCGGACGCCATCGGCTTCGTCGATTTCATCCTCGGGCAGGTTCCGACCGGGCGCCTGCACAAGGCGCTGGTCGAGAAGGGGCTCGCCTCCGAAGTGTTCTCGTATCCGCTGATGGGACACGATCCGGGCCTCGAGATCTTCGGCGCGATCGTGAAGAAGGACGCGCCGATCCAGCCGGTGGAAGACGCGATGGCGAAGGTGGTGGAGGGCTTCGGTGCCGAGCCGCCGAGCGCCGAGGAGATGGACCGCGCGCGCACCTCGATGCTGAACGACATCGAGAAGACCCTCGACAATCCCGAGGCGCTCGGGCTGCAGCTCTCGGAGTACATCGCGCTCGGCGACTGGCGGCTCTTCTTCCTCTCGCGCCAGCGCATACCCGAGGTGAAGGCCGAGGACGTGGCGGCGGTCTCGAGCCGCTACTTCAAGCGCGACAACCGTACCCTCGCCCTGTTCCTTCCGGAGGACAATCCGCAGCGCGCGGTCGTGCCCGCGACGCCCACCATCGCCGAAGCGATGCAGGACTTCAAGGCGACCGAGGCCGCGAGCCATGCCGAGGCGTTCGATCCGTCGCAGGACAACATCGACCGGCGCACGAAGCGCCTGGAGTTCGGGCCGGTGAAGGTGGCCCTCCTCGCCAAGAAGAATCGCGGCGAGACCGTGAATGTCGCGATCGCGCTCCACATCGGCAACGAGAAGGCGCTCTTCGGCCAGCAGGCGAGCGCGGGCTTCGCCGGGCGCATGCTCACGCGCGGCACGACGCGCCTCACGCGCTCCGAGCTCTCCGATGCGCTCGACAAGCTCAAGGTGACGGGCCGCATCGCCGGGCCCAGGGCGAGCGTCCAGGCCACGCGGCCGAACCTCGAGGGCGCGCTCGCCCTGGTGGCCGAAGTGCTCAAGTCCCCGCGCTTCGATCCGGCCGAGTTCGAGCAGCTGCGCACGC
>Ga0157370_10002020_pt1 | contig 24931 bp, 22 predicted proteins | sample C35metaG_FD_113463 | JGI IMG/M metagenome (GOLD analysis project Ga0157370, IMG submission 113463) | Corn rhizosphere microbial communities from Kellogg Biological Station, Michigan, USA - C3-5 metaG | ecosystem: Host-associated > Plants > Roots > Rhizosphere > Soil | place: USA: Michigan...
AAACCCTGAGAAAATGGAAGTTGAATTAGACTCTCCATACATCTTATTATACGACAAAAAAGTATCTTCTTTAAAAGAATTACTTCCAGTTTTAGAGCCAGTTGCTCAATCAGGAAAACCATTATTGATTATTGCTGAAGATGTTGACGGAGAAGCTCTTTCTACATTAGTAGTAAACAAATTAAGAGGTGCTCTTAAAATTGCTGCTGTAAAAGCGCCAGGTTTTGGAGACAGAAGAAAAGCAATGTTAGAAGACATCGCAATCTTAACTGGTGGAACTGTAATTTCTGAAGAAAGAGGTTATACTCTAGAAAATACAACTATCGAAATGTTAGGAAACGCAAAAAGAGTTTCTATCGATAAAGACAATACTACTATCGTAAGCGGTGCTGGTGAAGCTGATATCATCAAAAACAGAGTAAACCAAATTAAAGGTCAGATGGAAACTACAACATCTGATTATGATAAAGAAAAATTGCAAGAGCGTTTGGCTAAATTAGCTGGTGGTGTTGCTGTTCTTTACGTTGGTGCTGCTTCTGAAGTAGAAATGAAAGAGAAAAAAGACAGAGTTGATGATGCTTTACACGCAACTCGTGCTGCTGTAGAAGAAGGAATTGTTGCTGGTGGAGGTGTTGCTTTATTAAGAGCAAAACTTGCTTTAGCTGACTTAAAAGCTGATAACGCTGATGAGGCTACAGGAATCCAAATTGTTTCTCGTGCTGTTGAAGCTCCATTAAGAACTATCGTTGAAAACGCTGGTCTTGAAGGTTCTGTTGTTGTGGCTAAAGTTTCTGAAGGTTCAGGCGACTTTGGATACAATGCAAAAACTGACGAATATGTAGATATGCTTACTGCTGGAATTATCGATCCTAAAAAAGTAACTCGTGTAGCTCTTGAAAACGCTGCATCTGTTTCTGGAATGATCCTTACTACAGAATGTGCATTAATTGATATTAAAGAAGAAAATGCTGGAGGCGGAATGCCAATGGGAGGCGGAATGCCAGGAATGATGTAATCATTCTTTTCTTAAAACTTAAAACGCCGGATATTAATCTGGCGTTTTTTTTGTTTTTATTTGCCACGAATTACACGAATAATTTTTTCTAAATCTTGCCATTTTTTTTAGCCATAGATTAAGTATTAAAAAAGATTATAATCTGTGAAAATCATTTTAATCTGTGGCAACTTTCTTCTAAACAAAGCATTTTTGAAAATTCGTGGCAAACATTTCCGTTAGTTTAACATTCTCTTTTTCTTTAAAAAATCTGTTATTTCTACCTTTGCAGTTCTATTTAAAATTGCAAAATGAGAAAATTTACAACTCACCTTTTATCTTTCACATTCTTATTTCTTACTACTCTTTCACATTCCCAAACCAATAAAGATGCTTATGTTGTTTTAGTTTCTATGGATGGTTTTCGGTGGGATTATGGTAAGCAATTCAGTCTTCCGAATCTTAAACAAATTTCAAAAGAAGGCGTTCATGCAAAATCTATGAAACCTTCTTATCCAACAAAAACTTTCCCTAATCATTATACTATAGTGACAGGACTTTATCCAGATCATCACGGAATTATTAATAATGTTTTTTATGATGCCTCTTTAAACGAATCATTTTCTTTATCAAGCAATGCAAAAAATGATTCCCGATTTTATGGCGGCAATCCGATTTGGAATTTGGCTGAACAGCAAGGCGTAAAAACGGCTTCTTTTTTCTGGCCGGGCTCTGATATCGATAAAAGAAATCCGAGTTATTTTAAAAATTACAATGGTAAAATTCCGTATGGAGCTAGAATTGATACGGTTATGAAATGGCTGCAACTACCAGAAAACCAAAGACCTCATCTTGTAACTTTGTATTTTGACGAGCCTGACCATAGCGGACATAATTTTGGCCCAAATTCGCCTGAAACCAAAAAAGCAGTTACAAAAATGGATTCTATTATGGGAGAATTATCGCGAAAATTGGATCAACTGCCAATTGGAAAACAAATCAATTTAATTATTGTTTCAGACCACGGAATGGCCAATATCAGCAATGATAAAAAAGTGGCTGTGTTAGATTATTTAAAACCAGAATGGCTTGGCTATAAAGATGTTATTAACCCAATTATGAGTTTGCAGGCAAAAGCTGGATTTCAGGATTCGATTTATAATGCTTTAAAGAAAGTTCCACATATTAAATTCTGGAAATCAACCGAAGTTCCAAAGAGACTTCATTACGGCACTAATGCGCGTGTACATGATTTCGTTATTGAAGCCGAAAAAGGATATAGCTTAGTCAGTAAAGAAAGTACGCATATAAAAGGCGGAACGCATGGTTATGATAACAATGAAAAAGATATGCATGCTATTTTTTATGCAAAAGGTCCTGCTTTTAAAATAGATAAAACAGTCAAAACTTTCCCGAATGTTTCTGTTTACCCGCTAATTGCCCATATTCTAGGTTTACAAATTGGAGAGATTGATGGAAAATTGAGTGATGTAAAATCGATGCTTCGTTAATTAGATAATGTGGCAATTAGAAAATTTAATAATTAGAAAATGAATTAAATGTCACCCTGAGCGAAGTCGAAAGGCATTCCAATTGGCACGGGGGCTTCTCCCGAAGTTTCGGGACGCTCAGCCTGACAGTTTATAAACACAACAAACCCGACAGGTTTTAAAAACCTGTCGGGTTTGTTATATTCAGAGAAGACTCACGTAAGCGTCAACAGTAAAATCATTTTCTAATTATCCAAATTGACAAATTATCTAATTAAAAATTAGTCCCAACTGAAACCTCTTTCCATTTACCCAATTCATCTTGGACACTTGCAATTTTCTGATTTGCCATATTAAAAGCATCTTCTCCTAAGAATAAATGCAACGGCGGATTTTCATCTTGGCTCACTTTAATTAATGCATCGGCTAATTTTTCTGGATCTCCTGGCTGATTTTCGTTGATGCTCTCTTTGTGAGCATTTTCAGATTGTCTAACTTCTTTGTAAGCCGCAATCGGATTTTCTGGCAATAACAGAGAACTATCTTTTAAGAAATCTGTTCTAAAATAACCTGGATAAACAATTGTTGCATGAACTCCGAACTCTTTTACCTCAGCAGATAACGATTCTGTTAAACCTGCAACGGCAAATTTTGTAGAACAGTAAATTCCCCAGCCTGGAAAATTCCCAACATACCCTCCAACAGAAGAAATATTAAAAATATGTCCTGATTTGTTAGCACGAAGAATTGGCATTGTATTTCTAATTACATTCAATAATCCGAAAACATTTACCTCGAAATTTTTTCTAGATTCCGCATCTGTTAATTCTTCCAAAGCTCCTAATAAACCATAACCCGCATTATTCACTAAAACATCGATTGTTTTAAAATGACTTATAGTTTTTTCAATAGCATTTTTAACGCTATTTTCATCTACCAAATCCATTTCTAGAGGAAGAAAACTCTCTGATGAATTTCCTAAAACTTTTATTAAAGCTTCTTCACTTCTCGAAGTTGCAGCTACTTTAAAACCTTCTGCTAATAATTTTTTAGCTAATTCTAATCCAAGTCCTTTTGAAGCACCTGTGATAAACCAAACTTTGTTATTTCCCATGATCTTAATTTTTACGTTTTAATTACAGGACAAAGTTATGAACGAAGTGCTTCTCAAATATTGAAAGAATCAAACCAGAAGTTACAAAAATCAAACAATTTCTACCAGTCGATAGTTTTTTGGTGAAACCTGAACATTTTTCTTGAAAAAATTAATAAAATGAGATGATTCATCGAATCCCAGACACCATGCAATTTCATTAATATTCCAGTTGGTTTGTTTCAGTAAAATCATTGCTTCCTGAACAATTCTTTCTGAAATAATCTGAGAAGTTGTTTTTCCAGTTGTTTCCTTTAAAGATTTATTCAAATGATTAATATGTACATTTAACTGATTCGCAAATTCAGAAGGCGAACGGAAATTAATTTGCTGCGTAATAGATTCAATTGGAAACTGACGCTCTAATAATTCTAAAAACAAAGACGAAATTCGGATAGTGGCATTCGATTTACTATATAATGAAGTAGTTACAGTCTGTGTTTTGAGTGCTAAATGAATAATCTCAAAAACTAGATTTCGAAGAATATCATATTTAAAAGCATAATCAGAATTAATTTCGTCGAACATTCTTAAATAAATGGCTTTAAGAGATTCTGCTAATTCTGTTGAAATTGGAACCACGGGATTTCCGCCAGGCTGAAATAATGGATACTCTTTTAAATTGCCAAATTGACTAAAAAAAGCATCTGTAAAAATGCAGAAAAATCCGGTTTGATTCTCATCTATATGTTCCCAGCTGTATGGAATCTGCGGATTTGCAAAAAATAAAGCCTGATCTTCAATGACTGCTGTTTTATCTGCATAATGCACTTTGTTTCTCCCAATAATCAAACTTATTTTATAAAAGTCTTTGCGGGTATAAGGCAAAGGATTACAAGTACTTCCAACATAATCATCCAACTTAAAAACATTAAAATGTCCGATTTCTTTTTTAAGATTTTCGGGCATTCCTTTTATTTTAATTGTATAAAAATCTTCTAGTGTTTCTGTCAGTTTCATTTTGTAAAGTTACAAAAATCAAATTATTTTAATTAGAAAATTTGTTAATTAGAAAATTAGATAATGAATGGAGTGTTACCCTGAGCAAAGTCGAAGGGCGTTCGAATTAGCACGTAGGCTTCGACTTCGCTCAGCCTAACAAAAACATACAGAGAACAAACCCGACAGGTTCTAAAACCTATCGGGTTTGTTGTTTATTTGCATTGTGTAGATGCACTACAGTACATCTGTACAAATACGCGTTTCCATCATCATTTATCTAATTATCAAATTGATACATTATCTAAATTAACTAACCACTTTATAAGTTGGATCTTCAATCACATTCACTTTAATAACGGCATCCGCATTTTTAAGTAATTGCCTGCAGTCCGGACTCAAATGTTCCAATTCAATTACTTTATCTAATTGATTGTATTTTTTAGTCAGATTGTTTAAAGCTTCAATTGCAGACATATCAGAAACACGGCTTTCTTTAAAATCAATTATAACGTTTTTGGGGTCGTTTTTTACATCAAACTTTTCCATAAAAGCAGTTATGGATCCGAAAAATAAGGGACCATAAATCTCATAATGTTTTACTCCATTTTCATCAATATAATGTCTCGCACGAATTCTTTTAGCACTTTCCCAAGCAAAAACTAGAGCCGAAATAATTACACCAATTAAAACCGCCAAGGCTAAGTTGTGCAATACAATCGTAATTACGGCTACTAAAATTCCAACAAAAATATCGTGTCTCGGCATTTTGTTTATAATCCGGAAACTTGCCCATTCAAAAGTAGTAATCGCAACCATCATCATGACGCCGACTAAAGCTGCCATAGGCAATTTACCAATTACAGGCGCGCCAAAAAGTATAATCAGCAAAATAGTCAAAGCTGCAATAATTCCAGAAAGTCTTGCTCTAGAACCAGCACCAAGATTTACCAAAGTCTGTGCGATCATTGGGCAGCCGCCCATTCCGTAGAAAAATCCGTTTAATATGTTTGAACTTCCCTGCGCAATACATTCGCGATTACTGTTTCCGCGAGTTCCAGTAATTTCGTCGACTAAATTCAGCGTAAGCAAACCTTCAGTCAAACCAACGGCCGCGACAATTACAGAATATGGAAATATCACTTTTAAAGTGTCAAAAGAAATCGGAATATTTGGTATATGAAACGGAGGAAATCCGCCTTGAACAGAAGCAATATCTTCTACCGTTTTGGTTTCGATATTAAATACAATTACCAACGCAAAGACAATCATAATTGCTACCAGAGATGCGGGAACTGCTTTTGTGATTTTTGGAAAAATTAAAACAATAGCAACTGTAAGTGCGACCAAACCCAGCATAATATACAGTGGAGTTCCCTGAAGCCAAGAAACCTGACCATTTACAACGGTTTTAAACTGCTCCAGCTGCGACATGAAAATTACAACCGCGAGTCCGTTTACGAAACCAAACATAACAGGCTGCGGAACGAGCCGAATAAATTTTCCAAGTTTAAAAAGTCCGACACAAATCTGGACTACTCCGCCAAGTGCGACGGCTGCAAAAACATATTCTATTCCGTGCGATTTCATTAAAGCGATCAAAACAATTACCGTTGCCCCTGCTCCACCAGAAATCATTCCGGGTCTTCCTCCAAAAATAGCTGTTACTAAACCCGCTATAAAGGCCGCATATAACCCAACCAAAGGCGGAAATCCTGCAAGAATAGCAAACGACAAAGATTCTGGAATCATGGTCATTGCCACTGTTAAACCAGCTAAAATTTCATTTTTATAATTGACTTCTTGGGTAAAATCGAAGAGTTGGAACGCTTTTTTCATGGCACAAAATTAGAAAAATAATATGCAAAAAAAGAACAAACCTTTTCGTGGTGAAAAAGCGGCAAGAAATTAATGAATAGCCCTGTGTATCTTCATTTTGATCATAAACATAGCGATTGGTGCGTTCTCCCTTCTCGGTAATTCGAGCGCTGACAACATTATTAAAACCGCCTTTTACAAATGCAATCAGCTTTGGGGTAAAGCTGTATTCATAAGTAATGCCGGATTTTAATTCTAATTGATTGAGTTCGTAAACTCCATGTAAATTTGAGGAGTTTAAATTTAGATAAAAACTTTCAGTATTTAATTCCGTTCCTAAGGAAATTCTTCCATTTTCTAACAATTCTCTTCTAAATAATAATCGCTGTGGGAGAATAAAATCCATATCCCATTTTGAGTTTTTAAATTTATGATTCATCGAGAAAAGCGGCGTTAGCGGTACAATAGAAGACGGATCCAGCAATACCAAAACTCCAGCAGTAATTGTCGTAGAAGGAGTTCTCGTAAGCACCAAAACTGACGATGCAAATCCTTTTATACGCTGTAAATTATCTTCATTTCCATCAACTGATGCCGTAGCACTGTAAATAACAGGTTTATTAAAAAGAGATGCCATATAAGTTGCCGTCACAGCACCTGCCCAGTAATGAATGTCTTCATTTTCTCTTCTATAAGTTTGGGTTGTGGCATAACTATAAATGTCTCCAAACTGATAACTTTCATATTTATAACGAAGCGAAGTTGTCAAAACAAAACGCTTTGATTTTGAAGCATAAAATGGCAGATTAAAAGCTGCTTTAAAACGACTGTGATTTTCAACTCTTCCTCTTTCAAATTTATTCCCAAATAATTCAGAATCGTAATTAGAAGGTCCTAACTGTTCATATTGCAAATCAAAAGTTCTAGTTGTAGGGAATTTGTCTACTATTGCTTTTCCTAGTGTTTTTATACCTGGCTCTTTTTCCTGAGCAATAGCGTGCACGGAAATAAACACAACGAAAACTGAAATGATTTTAGACTTCATAATTGGTATAAATTGTTTTTGGAATAAATTATAAATTCGGCTCAAAAGTAATTTACAAGCTCATATTCTAATAGTAATTTTATACCAGTGGCGTATGATTTATACGAATGGCGTTTGTATAATTTCCCTCTTACAATTGGCTTAAAACTATACGATTATATTATTTTTGCCGTTATGACAATCGCTAAAATTTATCAGAACTTTTTTTTACGAAATCTCTTTGTAAATACACTTGTTTATTTGGTTATTCTTGCTTGTGTTTACGACGAAATAAGACTCGACGGACACAGCTGGGCATATATTTTGAGCAAAATTGCCGTCGGATATTTCCCTTGCATTGTCTGGATAACATTTTTTAATGTTTTCATCATCAAACCTATTTTATTTAAAAAGAAAGTCAAACTCTTTTTCACACTTCTTGTTGGGTATTGGACTTGTTTTTACTTTTTTATGAATTGGTTTTTTCCTCTGGTGGGATTAGGAAATTTTAAGACACTTCAAATATTATCTTTAATAATCAACGGAACATTTTTTTATTTCATTCATGTCGTTATCACCAAAAAAATCATGGATGCCGATAAAGATATTATGAATTTCAAATCGGAACTTTCGTTTTTAAAACAACAGTTAAATCCGCATTTTCTACTCAATGCGATGAATAATCTTTACGGCGAAGCACTGGCCGAACCCGATAAAGTTCCAGATCGAATCCTGAATCTTTCGGATATGCTGCGTTATCAGATTGAAGCTTCTAAAAAAGATTTTGTTTTGGTGGAAGAAGAAATTGCTTTCGTAAAAAAATATATTGAATATTATACCTTTAGAAACGAACGTTTGAATGTAACCCAAAATCTAGACGGTGCATTTGACGAAATCGAGATTCCACCCTTATTTTTTTTACCATTGGTAGAAAATGCCGTGAAGTTTTCTGCCGAAACTGCAGAACCTTTTATTAATCTGGATTTAAAAGTAAAATGTCGAAATTTGTCTTTTACTTTAAAAAACAATTATCTTGATTCGGGTTCGCGTCTTTCGAGCACAGGAATCGGAATTGAAAACCTAAAAAGACGTTTAGAAGTTTACGGCTTAAAACACGATTTAAGCTGTAAAAAAGAAAAAAACATGTTTGTAGTAAAATTAAGTATATGGCATTTACCTACCGCTGTCTCATAATCGATGACGAATCGCCGGCGCACAAAGCGCTGATTTCGCACATCTCGAAATTTGACGAACTGGAACATTCCGGAAGCGCTTTTAATGGTATGGAAGCCATAAAACTACTTAACGAAAACCAATATGACATTATTTTTCTAGACATTAATATGCCTGTAATTTCGGGTGTCGAATTAATGGAATTGCAGCCCAACCGACCGCTTACAATTGTCACAACAGCTTATTCTGATTTTGCGCTTTCGGCTTACCAAAACGATGCAATTGATTATTTAATGAAACCCATTTCGTTAGAAAAATTTTCAAAAGCCATAGAAAAAGCCAAAACTTATTATTCTGGAAATACTCTTAAAAAAGAAACCAATAGTAACGAAAAAGTACTTTCGTACCGTTCTAATGGGCAATTACTAGAAACTCCGCTCGCTGATATTTTATATATAGAAAGTCTGGGCAATTACATGAAACTGCACAACTGCAAACTAAAATCGCCAATTATTATTTACGGTTCGCTTGCAAGCATAAGCTCAGAAATTGACTGTACCGATTTCGTGCAAGTGCACCGTTCTTATATCGTAAACACAGCTAAAATCAAGGCTGTTACTTTTAAAAACCTTACGATGTCTAATGGCGAAATTATTCCTGTGGGAAGGAAGTATCAAATTTTGCTAGATAATATTTCAATTAGATAATTTGTCAATTTTGATAATTAGATAACTTTTGGAAAAGTTGAACTTCATGCTTTAATTTTAAACCCATTTTGGATTTACTTCTTTTTCCTTAGATACTCAATCGCCCCAGTAGACCATAAAGCCAGAAAAATCAAAACAGGCTGAAAAAACAATCGTATCAAACGCGCTTGATCTGTGTTCATGCCCAGCGCATCAATTCTATTTAAATATTGGGCAATATTGCCCGGAAAAACCATTACATAAAATACGGCAAGGAAAATTCCCATGTGAACTTTATATTTCGTTAAAAAAATAAGAGCAAGCCCAAGTATTAACTCTACGATTCCAGAAAGAATCACTACTAAATCTTTATCCATAGGAACCCAGTTAGGAACCTGCGCCTGAAAATCTATTCTTTGAAAAGTAAGATGCCCAAAAGCAGCGGTTATCATAAAAAGTCCCAGCAAAATTCTAAAGAAATTTTGTGTTTTAGTTGTGTGTATATTTTCCATAGTAAAGATCATTAATTAAAATTTGAAAGAATTATCTATCAAATTTAAGATATTAAACGACAAACTCCATTTCATGCAATTTATCTTTTCATTACATAATATCTATGTCTTAAACCTAGTGAAACATATTAAAAACCTTTTGCATAACCGATGTTTTAGACATTATAAAGCAATTCAGCATTCGTTGTTTATTCTTTTCTTTAAAAAAAACATTTTATCTGAATAACTTTTCTTACTTAATTGGTTAAATTCGCATGCTACAAAACCACTAAGAATATTTTATAACCAATGAGCATATTCAATTTATTTAAACGATCAGATATAGAATGCCCGAGGTGTCTCGGCAAAGGATTTGTTGAATGGGAAGACATTGTTCGTTTAAATAGACAATTAAAATGGGTTCCTGCACCCTGCGCTTATTGCAATGCAGTTGGAAGGGTGCCTAAAGAAATGCTGTCTAAAGTTACTGTAGACTGCATGTATCTCACTATAGATCTCCCAGAATCTGTAATCGAAAAAATAAAAGAAGGTGATCAAGAAACAATAGAGAAAGGAAAACAACGCGAACTTTTTGTTGATCATCTTATACAATTTGCAGAACACCACTATTTAACACAAAATATGGACGCAGAAAGCATAGCCAATTTGTATTTAAGCACAGAAGAAGAATCTGCTCTTTTTTCTGTAAATAAAGACGAATTAATCAAGTACATTCAAGGCGTAATCGAATTAAAAAAATCCGGACAAAATTAAACCAATTTGATTCAGAAAAACCAAACAATCAAAACCTCAGCATCCTATTAACTTAGCACTTAAAAAAAACACGTATAAATACCTATAGTCACAATTTTATTATGTACTAATATTGCTAAGAATAATTTTTAGTTAGAATATAAGTTTTCTTCGAGAAGGCTTTTTAAATTTTTTGTCACTTTTTTTTTTTGGAACACAAAGTGGGATTTCAAATCGCTGGTAACGATTAGAAATCCCACTTTTTTTGTTTTGATAGTAGCCGCAAAGCACAAGATGTTTTTCCTTTCAAACCTTTGTGCCTTTGTACCTCTGCCATTTTGCCCCTCTCTTCTCTTTGCCCCTCAAAAAAAAGAAGTATTTTTGCGTTTAGTAAACGCCACGAAATTAAAGCCCAAAATCAAATGACACGAGAACATTATATTCCGTTTAATAAAGAATTTTTACTCGAGCAGCAGATTGCAACTTTCGCGGAAGATCAACAAAAGGCTGCAGATTTTAAAAAGTTTTTTGATATTATAGAGCATTATTATCATTACGAATCTTTTAATCTTAACCGAAACTTAAAGCAGCATTACGCGCTTTACGATCCAGATTTGAGCGAAAAAGAACGTGAAGGTTTTATTGGTAAAAGTGATTTTGGAGTTTTTAAAAAAACCTTACTTAAAGTTTTAGAACGCGGCAACTATTACAGAATTAACGAAGAAATTTTAAAAGAAGCCTTTCAAGAATCTGATTTAATTGGTTTAAATCTGGCAATAGATTTTAATGCTTTCAAAGATTACGAACTATACGCACGTGGCCATCATAAGGCAAAAGAAAAAGTCAAGAAATATTTTTTCTGGAAAAAAGAAGTGGAAATCGAATATTACGATCGTGTTCTTATCTACCTCAATTACAGCGACGCAGATTATCTAACGGCAAAAAAAGTCAAATTAGGAAAGATGCCCATTGATCCAGGTTCAATTGCCTTGAAAATATTTAAACGCGTTCCTAAAAACGATCTTGAAACCATATTTCCGAATGCAATTCCGAAAATGTCATTGAAAGACAAAATGCTGCTTTGGGTTCCTGGAGTTTTTGGTGGAATTTCGCTTTTAAGTGCCAAAGTAATTCCTGCGCTTATCAATATGTACGATGCATATCAAACTGGTGAAACCATTGATTTATTAAACAGTAAAACTTCCTTAAATCAAGGATTAATTGCTTTGGGAATTTTAGCTGCTTATTGTTTTCGCCAATACAATAACTTCATAAACAAGAAAATCAGATATTCTAAAACACTTTCGGATAGTTTGTATTTTAAGAATGTCGGAAACAACAGCGGTGCTTTCTATTCACTACTAAATTCATCAGAAGAAGAAGCCTTAAAAGAAACAATCTTGGCATACGCATTTCTAAATAGAAGTCAAACCCCATTAACAGGCGAAGAGCTAGATTCACAAATTGAATCTTGGTTTTCTTCTCATTTAAAAACCGAGTTGGATTTTGATGTAAACGATGCATTACTAAAATTAAAAAGTATTGGAATAGGAATAGAAACTAACGGGAAATGGCAGGTGATTCCTCTAAACGAAGCACTAATCAAAATCGATGAGTTGTGGGATAGTGTTTTTGAATATAATCAGAAATAAGTTTAAAAAAATGAATAACTTAAAGTCATTTTCTATTTTTACAATAACCTTATTTATTTTGGCTTTTATTATGATTAAAAGCACGCAACAATTTAGGTATATTGACAAATTAAGATGGCTTTATCATGTTGGCTGGATTTCATGTTATATCTTCCATCTCATTTCTTTAATCTTATCTTTTCTCTTTTTAATTTTTGTTTTAAAAAAAGATTTTAACTTAAAAGTACAATATAAATTCATCTGGATTGCTTTAGGATTGTGCCCAAGTCTATTTTGGGCAATTTCAATTCTACTACTTTTAAACCATTTATAATTCGTTATATTCCCAAAAAAAATAAAAAATGTACACTTACAAATGCTCCTGCTGCGGAGAAATTTACGACGAAATTCCCTTATGTTTTGGCAACGAATATCCTGCTTACTATTTTTCTATTCCGACCGAAGAAAGAGAACAGCGCATAGAATATGGCGGCAGCTGGTGTTATGTAGATGAAGAACATTTTTTCCATCGAGGAAGATTGACTATACCGATAATTGATTATCATGAAGATTTCGTTTTTAATGTCTGGACCACAATAAGCGAAGAAAATTTTTGCCTGCGAATGGATTTATGGGAAGATCCAAATAGAATTAATCAAGAACCTTATTTTGGCTGGATGCAAACCGATGTGCCTACTTATGGCAAAACAATTTCACTGAAATCAATTGCCATTGAACAAGAATTAGGATTAATTCCAGAAATTAAAATGATCGAAGAAAACCATCCTCTAACCATTGATCAGGAAAATGGAATAACCTTTGAAAAAGCCATTTCAATCGTCGATGAAATTATGAAAATACAGCACGGTAAAAGCTAAAAGAAATTTTATTAGATTTACGCATCTAACCTTAAAACCAAAAAAATGAGAACATTAGAGCAGTGGTTTGCCGAATATGCCGTAAGCCACCAAAACCCAACAAACAAAGCGATACACTATATTTGTGTTCCTGCTATTTTCTTTTCTATTGTAGGTTTATTAATGAGTATTCCGAGTGGAATTATCGCTGATACCTTAAAATTAAATTTGCCAATTATTGAAAATTGGGCATTTGTAGTTTTACTTTTCGTTCTTATTTTTTACATCAGATTATCAGTTACAATGGCGATTAAAATTGCTGTTTTTTCTGCAATTTGTTTGGTTATTAATTATTACATCGGGCAAATTGTTCCGCTTTGGGCATTCTCAATTGGCGTTTTTGTTATTGCCTGGATCGGACAATTCTACGGACATAATATAGAAGGCAAAAAACCTTCTTTCTTAAAAGATCTTCAGTTTCTATTGATTGGTCCGGCTTGGGTGGTAGAAAACTTGTTTTCTAGAAAGTAACTTATATGATTAGTAAAAAATAAGTATTATCTTATTTTAAAAATATTATTTATATTTTTGATTTACCAAAAACTAATCTTATGATACAATTAATCTGGGGAATCTTAAACATTGCGATTATACTTTATTTTATTGTTATCTGTTTTAGAGCAACTAAACTGATCCGCGATAATATAGGTACATTTGGTGCCGTAGTATTTTCTTTTGTTTTATTATCTTTCATTACAAATCCAAAAAAAGATAAAGACACTGTAAATCAAAGTTTAAGATTTGAGCCTACAGAACAAAAAAATAAAGAGCTAGATAAACCATCTCTCAACACCTATTTGTCAACAATAATAATTGACGAAGATTTAATCTCAAAAATTAATATCACTATAAAATATGATACAGAAAAAGTAATTTCAGCTACTACATACAAAACAGGATATACTATTGGTACAACTTGGAAACCCTCTTATATTGAAATTAAAAAAATAGGCAAAAAAGATCAATGTGAATATATCGTTTCTGGTGTTAACGAATGGCAACTCGTTGGTTTTGTCTTATACTCACAACCTAAAGATTACAAAGGAATCGCCGAATTAAAAAAAGAACAGTATTAGACAAGTAAAATCGCTTCGAGTTTATTCAACAAAATACCAACAGATATATATAAAAGGACAAGAAAGATTTTTTTACCCTTTTTTTATACCAAAAAAATAGTTTACATATTTCTATAGGGCGCGGTCAATACAATTCTAAATCCAAATTTGGAGTAAAAAAATCTCTTAACATTAAAACTATAAACTATGGAAAATAAAAAACCAATATCATTTATTTTTTTGGTTATTGCCATTATTTTAGGCGTAACATTGTACAAGCAATTTGACTTTGAAACCTTTAAATTTGAGAAACCTGCACTAGCAGTTTTGTATATAATTGTTTTTGTGTTTTCTGTTATTGTTTTAATTAAAAACTTTAAAAAGAAGCGTTCTGAGAAATAAAAGTGTTTCTTTAAAACACCTCATACAACTAACTTTTTATAGAATTCAAACTACTCATTTGAAATTGAAAATAAAACTCATAATTATAATATCTTTTTTAATTAATTTATCTTGTAATCGAGATAAAAAAGAATCTATGGAGAACAAAATTCATCCAGATGATACAAGTTGCATGGAAGAATTACATCTCGCAAAAAAAGATATTTCAAATGCAAAATTAGTTTATTGTAATTATACAGGAAACATTGTTTATCATCCATTAAGAGCACAAAAGCAGATGGATAGTTTACTTCATAAATTTAAAGTTAAATTCCAAAATGAAGGCTCGCCTTGTGTTATAGAAAATAACAGAAACTATCATTGTTATTGCGAATATATGGAAGAAAAAATAGTTGAAAAATATGGCGAAAAATTCATTGATTCATTATTATTTAAAGCTGATAGTATTTATATTCTTAAGCACTTAGATGAAACCTTTTATAATGGTAGTCTAAGCGGAACTTGGGACAAACCAGCATTATTTCCAAACGATACCCATTATGATCAAACAAATCATTCTGGTTTGCAAAAAGTATTTGAAAGGATTGTAAAATATCCAAAGGACTATATTTATACAAAAGAAGCAAATTCTCTGTCTTATTTTCAAATTTATTTAGATATTGATGAAAAAGGAAAAGCAAAAATAATTGACCATCATTTTGTTTTTTGGAACGGCAAAACCAAACAAGAAAATTATAATAAAAAATATTGGGATTATTTTAAAAACATAGCTTTTTCTCTAATTGAAGGAACAACATGGATTCCTGCAAAAATCAAAAACATTAATGTAAAATCAAGAAATAACATTATTATTTATCTAAAATAAAGTATAAATTGATTTTCTAGCTTTTATCATCCTTATTAACTTTCATGTTAAGATTTATGATGATAAAAAAACAACTTAAATAATGAAAGCCTGAGCATGTATATGCTCAGGCTTTCATTATTTTAAAGTGACCGCGGAGGGGTTCGAACCCCCAACCCTCAGAGCCGAAATCTGATATTCTATCCAGTTGAACTACGCGGTCAGTTTATTTATGATTTCAGATTATAGATTTTAGATTACTGATTGGAATCTAAAATCTACATTCTAAAAATCTAAAATTAATTATGACAATAATTTTTTCACAATTGTAGAAATAGTTTTTCCTTCAGCAGTTCCGCCTAATTGTGCAGAAGCTAATCCCATAACTTTTCCCATTGATGCAATTCCAGAAGCACCTGTTTCTGCAATAATTTTAGCAATAACAGCTTCTACTTCTTCTTCGCTTAATTGAGCTGGTAAAAACTTCTCGATTACTGCAACCTGAGCCAATTCTGGTTCAGCTAAATCAGGACGATTTTGTTCTGTAAAGATTCTTGCGCTTTCTTTACGTGTTTTTACCAATTTTTGAAGTAATTTAATCTCTTCATCTTCTGATAATTCTTCTTTTGATCCAGAAGAAGTTGCTGCTAGTAACAATTCAGATTTAATAGCTCTCAATGCTTCTAATGCAACAGTATCTTTTGCTTTCATGGCCGTTTTGATCTCGTCCATGATCTTTGCTTGTAAACTCATCTTTTGTCTTTTTATTTGAATAAGCAGTGCTTATAAATTGATATTTTATATTGAAAGTTTGTTCTCGACTTCGCTCGAACTGACAATAAAATTAACTTTAAAAATCAACTTGAGAAGTCAAATTTTTAAATTCTGTGCGAAGATAAAAAAAATAACCCGAAAATTAAATCCAATTTTCGGGTCATCCTAATATTATGATGCTAAAATTAATCTACGTTATCGTGCAAAAATGAATTGTTTGAACGCAATTGTAAATCATTGTTACTGTCTGTTCCAACAGAGATTCTAGAATTAGTATTATTTGACTGTGAATTCGATAAATCAATTCCTAATCTTTTGTAAGCTGGTTCTTTTTCCAACTCGTCAATTCTAGAAACATTATTATGGAATTTATAGTTAAACTCTTTTAGTTTCTTTCTTCTTTCTTCTGCTCTTAAACGAAGTGTTTCTTCAATTGTTAATTCCATTGGAGAAACTTCAGAAGTCGTTGTAAAATCGGCTTGACTTGCAAAGTCTGTTCTTGGTTTCAAAGTAATGTTTAATTCCTCTGGAACAACATCTTCAACCACTTTTTCAACTGGTTTAGAAGTAATCAAGTCGTTTTCAACTTCCATATATTCTTCTAGAGAATATTTGATGATTCCGTTATCAGAAACTTCTGTTACCGGCACAAACTGTACAGGATCATTTACTTTTATCTCACGGGTTTCATTTGTCAATTCAAACAAAACTTTATTATCTTCAATAACTGGCTCTCTTTTTACAGGCTCTGATTTAAACAAAGGAAGATCAAAAGAAAAAGTAGTCTGCTCTTCTCTTTCAAAAACTCTTTGTTGCTGCACAGGCTGTTGCTGCACTTGCTGAACAACTGGTGTTTCTGGTGCAGAAATTGTAAAATCGATATCTGTAATTGGCGAAACAATTTCGAAAGTCACATCCAAATTTTTAATAAATTCAGACATTACCACTAACTCTTCCTGATTGATTGCTGGAGCAACAGCTTGTGGAGTTGGCGTAAATGTTTCGTCATCATCCATTAAATCAAAAACAACTTTATCTTCAGTTTTTGCTGTAGGTGTATCAACTGTTAAGTCGAAAGAAGTAAGTGGTTTACTAGTTAAATTATGAACACTTCTCTGCTCATCTTCTAACGTATGAATGATTTTTTTAGGTTCTGTATTAACAATTTCATTTTGTTGTTCTACATCAAAACCTGTAGCAATAATAGTTACTGCAATAGCTTCACCTAGAGTTTCGTCTTCACCAACTCCCATGATAATATTTGCATTGTAACCAGCCTCAGCTTGGATGTGATCGTTGATTTCTCCAATTTCATCAAGAGTAATCTCATTAGTTCCAGAAACGATAAGCAACAATACGTTTTTGGCACCTGTAATTTTATTGTCATTTAACAAAGGAGAATCCAAAGCCGAAACAATAGCGTCTTTTGCTCTGTTTTCACCTGTTGCCACAGAAGATCCCATGATAGCTGTTCCACTGTTAGCCAAAACAGTTTTTGCATCACGTAAATCGATATTTTGAGTATAGTGGTGCGTAATTACTTCGGCAATACCTCTAGAGGCAGTAGCCAAAACTTCATCCGCTTTAGAGAATCCAGCTTTAAAACCAAGATTTCCGTATACTTCTCTTAATTTGTTGTTGTTGATTACAATTAATGAATCGACTTGCTTGCGTAGTTTTTCGATTCCAATAATTGCTTGCTCTTGACGTACTTTCCCTTCAAATTGAAATGGAATGGTCACGATACCAACTGTTAGTATTTCTCTTTCTTTTGCTAATTGAGCGATTACCGGAGCAGCACCTGTTCCTGTTCCTCCACCCATACCAGCAGTAATAAATACCATCTTAGTATTTCTATCTAACATTTTTTCAATATCAGAAATACTTTCGATAGCAGACTGCTGTCCAACATCTGGGTTTGCTCCTGCTCCTAATCCTTCAGTTAAATTAACTCCTAATTGAATTTTATTTGGTACTGAACTATTTTGCAGCGCTTGTGAATCGGTATTACAAACGATAAAATCTACGCCCTTAATACCTTGCTTGAACATGTGGTTGATTGCGTTACTTCCGCCTCCGCCTACACCTATTACTTTGATTACATTTGATTGATTTTTTGGTAAATCAAATGAAATACTTCCAAATTCTGAGTTGCTCATCATCTTTTTGGTTTTTGAAATTCTTATTTAGTACATTTTTTACTTCTTGACTTGGGGCAAAAAGTAATTTCCTTCTCTTGTTATTCTAATTATTCTGCGTTGTCTAAAAATTCTTTGATTTTATCAACGTATCGATCAAAAAATGATCTTCTTATTTTATTTTCAGTAGACTCGTCTTTAGCTGCTTTATGACTCACAACTTCTCTTGTCTCTTCAATAGCTTCTACTCTCTCAACGTAGTTTTCTTCTACTTCGTATCGCTGTACTGGAGTTGGTGCATTTCTGTAAACCACTTTTGGCTGTTCATTAACCAGTTCCATTCTAACAGCACTTTGAGAACTGTTTTCAATACTGTTCATTACTAATCCAACCGCTGTTGCAAATAATGGACTAGAAATTTCTTCTCCAGAATTCCCTGCTAAATGCTCATTTGGATAACCAATTCTAGTATCCATTCCTGTAATGTATTCTACCAATTGTTTGATGTGCTTTAATTGCGCACCGCCCCCTGTTAATACAATACCAGCAATTAGTTTTTTACGAGGATCTTCGTGACCGTATGCTTTTATTTCTGCAAAAACCTGTTCTACAATTTCCACAACTCTTGCGTGAATAATTTTAGATAAGTTTTTTAATGAAATTTCTTTTGGTTCTCTTCCTCTTAAACCTGGAATCGAAACGATCTCATTATCTTTATTTTCTCCAGGCCATGCTGATCCGAATTTGATCTTTAAAAGTTCTGCTTGTTTTTCGATAATCGAACAGCCTTCTTTAATATCATCTGTAATTACATTTCCACCGAAAGGAATCACCGCTGTATGACGAATGATACCATCTTTGAAAATAGCCAAATCTGTTGTTCCGCCACCAATATCGATAAGCGCAACACCAGCTTCTTTTTCTTCTTGACTTAAAACCGCATCGGCAGAAGCTAATGGCTCTAGTGTTAAACCAGATAATTCAATTCCTGAACTCTGAATACATCTTCCAACATTTCTAATTGAAGATGCCTGCCCAACTACAACGTGAAAACTAGATTCTAATCTTCCGCCGTACATTCCGATTGGCTCTTTAATTTCAGACTGCCCGTCGATTTTAAATTCCTGCGGTAAAACATGAATAATTTCTTCTCCTGGTAACATCGCCAGTTTATTTACCTGATCGATTAGGAGCTGAATATCATTTTCACCAATAACCTCTTCTGGATTATTTCTGCTGATGTAATCAGTATGCTGTATACTTCTGATGTGCTGCCCGGCGATCCCTACAACAACATCTTTTATTTTGTAACCTGAATTATTTTCTGCTTCGATTATCGCTTGTTGAATCGATTGAATCGTCTGCGTAATGTTGTTTACTACTCCTCTGGCAACACCCAAACTTTTGGATTTACCAATGCCCAAAATCTCCAACTTACCATATTCATTTTTCTTGCCAATCATGGCAACGATTTTGGTTGTTCCAATATCTAGACCTACTGCAATGTTATCTTTTTCCATTTTCTATTATTTAGTGCAAACTACTTGTTCCGTAAACCTAAGGTCAATTTTACTGTATTTATATAACGAACTATCTAAAACTGCTTTTTGAAAAAAGGCTTTATAGTTTCTAAATTTCTTATCAACATTCATTGTTCTGCCGAAATCTATGAAGTAATCATAGTTACGATTAAACATTTTTAGGCTTCCATTCGGCATAATCTCTATTGCAATGATGTTTTTTTTCAAAAACGCATCGTCATAAATTGTGCGAAATAAAGCTGCTAAATCTTCGTTATTTTTTTTATTAATTGCCCCTGAAACAAGCGGAACTCTTGCAGTAAAATTGTCAGACAAAGGCATTTTATTACCCTCGTAATCAATATAAAAAGAAGCGTCGCCGTCATAAACTCTTGCTATGGGCGTCTTCTGTTTTACTACTGCTTTTAGAACTCCATCGATACTTACAAAAACATTTGACTTCTCAATCATCTCTTGTGTATCGAGGGTTTTCTCTATCTTATTCAAATCTACTTCATCTTTTCTAATACTTGAAGCGTCTCTTTTATTTTCTATCAACAATTTATTAACCGTTTCAGGCTTCACAAAAAGCGTATTTTCTCCTACAAAAACGACCATCGATTTTTTCAATTTTCGATCGCCATTTCGATGTTGTGCGAATGAAAATAAAAAAACTACAAGACCTAAAATAAGTACTAATCGAATATTTGTCCAATTAAATATTTTCATTTAGCATTTTTTTAATTGACGGAACCATTTCTCCTATATCACCAGCTCCAATTGTCACAATTATTGGTGCATCGCTGGCTTTGATTTCACGCAATAAATCGTTTTTTGCAACAATTTTTTTGTTCGAATTTGTCATTTTACCCAAAAGCCATTCAGATGTTACTCCTTCCATCGGAAGTTCTCTAGCTGGGTAAATATCCATTAAAAACACTTCATCAAATTTTGATAAGCTTTCGGCAAATCCATCAGCAAAATCTTTTGTTCTGCTAAATAAATGAGGCTGAAAAATGGCCAGCACTTTACGACCTGGATACAATTCCCTAACTGCCTGATGAACAGCATTTATTTCTGTCGGATGATGTGCATAATCATCAATATATACTAATTTTTCACTCTTAATTTGATACGAAAAACGTCTTCTGATTCCGTTGAATGAAGCAATGGCTTTTGCAATAGACTCGGTCGGGGTGCCAAAAGTGTTAGCCATCGCAATAGCCATCAATCCATTCATTAAATTGTGTTTCCCAGGCAGCCCAAAACGTAGGTCTTTCATAATTTCTGACGGTGTCTGCACATCAAAAACATAAGCGCCATCTTCTATTCGAACATTAAAAGCCTTATATACAGCATCTTCATTTATAGCACATTGAACGCCCTCAAGAGGTAATTCTTTTGTTATGAAGAGATTGTTTTTATCTTCTACTTTTGCCGCAAATTCTCTAAAAGAATCCTCAATTGCCTCACTAGTTCCATAAATATCCAAATGATCTGCATCCATAGACGTTACACACGCGATATCCGGACGTAAATGCAAAAATGATCTGTCAAATTCATCGGCTTCAACAACAGTTACTGTTTTTCCACTTCCAATTAGGTTTGAATTATAATTTTCAACAATTCCTCCAATAAAAGCTGTTACATCTGCACCGCTTTGAAATAAAATATGCCCCAGAATACTAGAAGTTGTTGTTTTTCCGTGTGTTCCAGCAACTGCAAAGCAGAATGTATCTTTACTTATAATTCCAAGAACTTCTGCACGTTTTTTAACTTCGTAATGTCTTTCGATAAAATAATTCCACTCAGAATGTGTTTTTGGAACCGCTGGTGTAAAAATTACCAGTGTATTCTCTACATAATAATCGGTTGGAATTAAACTAATATTATCTTCAAAATGAATATCAATACCACTTTCAATCAATTCACTTGTCAGCATAGAAGGGGTTTTATCATAACCTGAAACTTGTTTTCCAATATATTTGAAATAACGAGCCAAGGCACTCATTCCGATTCCTCCGATACCAATAAAATAAACGTTCTGTATTTGATTTAAATTCATCTTAATTTCTTCTTTAAGTATTAAGTTTCAGGCGCTAAACCATAAACTTTATGCTTTATAATTGTGTTAAGCTTTCATCTTGGTTTTCCTTAAAAAACTAAAAACTAAGCCATTATGTTTTTATACTTATAAGAATCGAAAGTCCCCTAAAATAGCGTTCTTCTTTTCTCTTGGTGTTGTATAATTTTCGCCAAAATTTATATTATAACAACTTTTTTATTTCTTCTACAATTACTTTCGTAGCATTTGGCATTGCTAATTTTTTGATATTATCACTTAATTGTTTCTGTTTTCCCTGATCTTTCAGCAGCGCTTCAAAAACAATGCTAAACTGGCTTTCCAATTCAGATTCTTTCAATAAAATTGCACCTTTTGCATCTACAATTGCCTGCGCATTTTTAGTCTGGTGATCCTCAGCTACATTTGGAGATGGAATAAAAATTACAGGTTTTCCAACAATACATAATTCTGATACTGACGAAGCTCCTGCTCGTGAAATTATTACATCTGATGCTGCATATACAAAATCCATTCTTTCAATAAAATCAACCACTTTTACATTTGGCTGATTGTATTTTTTATAATCTTCAAAATATAGTTTTCCACATTGCCAGATTACCTGAACATCTTGCGAAAGAAAATTTTGCAATTCTTTTTCAATTAACTGATTGATTCTTCTCGCTCCTAAACTTCCCCCTAAAACCAACAAAGTTTTTTTATTTGGATCTAAACCATAAAACGAAATTGCTTCATCACGTTTACTGTCGATATCAATTAAATCCTGACGTACTGGATTTCCAGTTAAAACAATTTTTTCTTTCGGAAAAAAACGTTCCAAATTTTGATAAGCGACGCAAATTTTATTCGCTTTTTTACTCAATAATTTATTGGTAATTCCTGGAAATGAATTCTGCTCTTGAACCACTGTCGGAATTCCTGCCGAACCTGCCGCTTGAAGTAAAGGTCCGCTGGCAAAACCACCCGTTCCTATTACTACATTTGGTTTGAATTTTTTAATAATTCTTCTTGATTCCAATAAACTGCTTGCTAGTTTAAGAGGAAACATCATATTTTGTAAAGTCAATTTTCGTTGTAAACCAGCTATCCAAAGACCTTTTATTTCGTAACCTGCCTGAGGCACTTTCTGCATTTCCATTTTATCTCTGGCACCAACAAAAAGAAATTCTGCATCAGGAAATTGTAATTGTAATTCATTTGCAATCGCAATCGCAGGATAAATATGTCCTCCTGTTCCTCCTCCGCTAAGTATGAATTTATACTTTGTCATCATTTAAAAAATTACAACGTTTAAAAACTATTTTTTTTATTTTATTTGTTTAAAACTGCATTCATCGGATTCCTTGAATTATCTTCTATAGAATACATTTGTTCTTCTTCATATATTTCTTGAGGAACTACATCTTCTTCTGCCAATTCTTTATCGATCAATCGCTGTAACGCTTCTTTTCTTTTTTCTTTTTCCTTTTTTTCTTCGGCAATTTCTTCCTCTTTTTTCGTTACGCTGATTATTATTCCCAGCGAGAAACAAGTCATCCAGATCGAACTTCCTCCACTACTTATCAATGGCAGTGTCTGTCCAGTTACGGGTAGCAGTTCAACCGCTACCGCCATATTAATCATCGCTTGGAATATCATCGGAAATCCAAGTCCGACGACGACTAATTTTCCAAATAGCGTATTGGCTTTATGAGAAGCAATCACAAATCTGAACAATAACAATAAATACAGCACTAATATCGAAACGCCTCCAACTAAACCATATTCTTCTACTACAATCGCGTAAATAAAATCGGAAGATGATTGTGGAAGAAAGTTCTTTTGAACACTTTTTCCAGGTCCTAATCCGCCTAATCTACCTGAAGCAATCGCAATTTTTGCTTTTTCTATCTGATAATCATCTTCATCGGGTTTATCGGTTGTAAAGTTCATAATACGACTTTCCCATGTTGAAACCCTGCTGAAAAACCTAGAGTCCGGAAAAGCTTTGGCTACCAAAAGGAAAAATGCCAGCATTGCAATTCCTGAACCTATAATAAAACCTATATATTTTAATGGATATTTACCAATGAACGTCAGCATCATAACCATCGAAAAAATCAACGCTGTGGTCGAAAAGTTGGCTGGTAATATAAGTGCCAAAGTGATAAATACCGGAATCCAGAGCTGAATAAATGAGGTTTGAAACGGCTCATTTTCTTCTTTCTTTTTTGACAAATAACGCGCAACATAAATAAACAATACGCTTGCCGCTAGAGTCGAAGTCTGAAATGTGATTCCAATAAACGGAACCTGAATCCATCGACTTGCATTTGCGCCCGCAATTACGGTTCCTTTTAATAATGTGTACAATAATAGAATCCAAACTACTGGAAGCGCTATTTTAGAAATCGCTCTAAAATAATGATACGGCACTTTGTGAACCCAGTATATAATTAGAAAACCTATACAAACGTGAGCCAAATGTTTTACCAAATAACCCAATGTATTACCGGTTCCATGACCAATATAAGCCAGATTACTACTCGCACTAAAAACAGGCATAAACGAAAATAACGCCAATAAGGCCACAAATGACCATATTACCCTATCTCCTTTTAGTTTGTTTACTAATTGCTTCATTGTTTTTAGTTTCAGGTTTCTTTTGTTTCAGGTTTCAAGTTCCTCATAACATGAAACTTGAAACTTGAAACTTTTATTCTACAAGTTGTGTACCGCTTGCTTAAATTGTTTTCCTCTGTCTTCGTAGTTTTCGAATAGATCGAAACTTGCGCAGGCTGGAGACAACAAAACTGCATCGCCTTTTTCTGTTAATCTTTGAGCCGTTTTTACTGCATCGTTCATATTGTTCACTTCAACCATAATATCAACAACGTTTCCAAAAGCATCTATAATTTTACGGTTGTCTACTCCTAAACAAATAATCGCTTTTACTTTTTCACGTACTAATGACATTAATTCATTATAATCATTTCCTTTGTCAACACCACCCACAATCCACACGGTTGGAACATTCATACTATCTAAAGCAAAGAATGTAGCATTT
>Ga0157370_10002021_pt1 | contig 24922 bp, 20 predicted proteins | sample C35metaG_FD_113463 | JGI IMG/M metagenome (GOLD analysis project Ga0157370, IMG submission 113463) | Corn rhizosphere microbial communities from Kellogg Biological Station, Michigan, USA - C3-5 metaG | ecosystem: Host-associated > Plants > Roots > Rhizosphere > Soil | place: USA: Michigan...
CTGCCTGCTACAACCGGGAATGTATAAAGATTACCTACAAAAAAATTGCCATGATACGCAACTGCTGTAGGAACAATATGTCCCTGCGTTTTAGAAATATCAATTACAAGGCTAATAGCACCACTCGTGGTAACTTTTACCATTTCACCATGATTAGGTTCTACTGCATAAAGATCTCCGCGAACATTAATCATACTATACCAGGTTCCATCAGGTTCAAAGTCGTCGTCTTCAGGATGTGCTACAGGATGCGCCTGTTGCCATGCACTTAAATCTGCAATTAATTTAAAAGAGCCGTCACTATTCACTTTTACAATTCCGTTTGGCAAAGAATTAACGCCATGCGAACAACCAGCACCAGCAAGTATCGCATAAAGATCATTGCCCACAAATGCAACGTCAGCTACACCACTTATTAAATTTCCAAGCATCGGACTGGTTTGGCTTGAGGGTAATTGATCCGTTACAGTTGTTACCGTTCCATTGGGTGCTATCTTAGAAATTCGCCCGCCTGTTTCACTGCCACGATATGGGCCAACAGGTGCAATAACCTGTATGCATTGTGTACTATCAGTTCCTCCTGTTCCTCCTTCTGCTACATACAGGTCTCCATCCGGCCCAAACGTTAGTCCGCGCGGGCTGTTGAACCCACTGGCAAATATTTCCATAGTGGCCGTTGCATTAGAAATATTTCTGCCGCCTGCGACACCAACATTTTCATTTTGCGCGGGTTTATTCATTTCTTTTTGACATGATGTGAATAAAAAAACTAAACCCACAATTGCTAATAAGCGTAATCTCAGTTTTCTATTCGCGGCTTTATGCAGCCCGAATAAACTGACCAGAGAAAGTAATGTCTCTTTCATAAAAAAAATTTTTTAGTGAATAAAAATTGCAATCCTGAGGTTCCGCAGGTAAGAACAGAATAGGTCCAATGAAAATTAAACTAACTTTTTTTACAGGGCAGATTAATTTGAGCAGGGAAATGGTAAGAACCAAAGATTAATATAAATAAAGATAATGGTTTATCGGGATATAATGAAACTAATTGCAAAAATTGTCTTGTTTTTGGTTGAAGCATTAACTGATAAAAAAACAAAAGTCCATTTTTCAATGGACTTTTAACTGTGCCCGGAACAGGAATCGAACCTGCACATCCTTGCGAACGGCAGATTTTGAGTCTGCTGCGTCTACCAATTCCGCCATCCGGGCTAAAAATCGGGTTGCAATATTACAGATTAAAGTCTATCCATCCAAAACAGTATTCATTTATCATATTAGCCGTAATTTGCCACCATTGAAAATTAATTATGACAAAAATTGGTTTGATAAAAGAAGGAAAAATTCCTGCGGACAACCGTGTGGCGCTTACGCCTGCGCAATGCAAATGGGTTCAGCAATATTTTGATGTAAAAATAAAAGTGCAACATAGTGAAACGAGGTGTTATAAAGACAAAGAATATACCGACGAAGGAATAGAGTTAAATGATGACCTGAGCGATTGTGATATTTTATTAGGCATTAAAGAGGTTCCTGTAGATATGTTGATGGATGAAAAAACGTACCTCTTCTTTTCGCACACAAAAAAATTACAATCGTATAATCAAAAATTAATTCGGGCCATCATTGATAAAAAAATTACGTTGATAGATTATGAATGTCTCGAACATGAAGATGGTACGCGAATTATCGGCTTTGGATTTTTTGCAGGTGTTGTCGGAGCACACAATGGAATGATGGCTTATGGAAACAAAACCGGTGCTTTCAAACTTGGAAGAGTGTACAAGCAAAAAAATTTTCAGCACCTCATTCATACCTATTTCGGATTAAAACTCCCCCGGCTGAAGGTGGCTGTAACAGGCAGCGGAAGAGTGGCGCATGGCATTCTTGAAATAATGAACCTGATGGAAATTCATGAAACGGAGCCTGATGAATACCTTGAAAATAAATTTGAATACCCGGTGTATATACATCTGAAAGGTGCAGACTTATACCGAGATAAACTAACGGGCACGTATAACCGAAAAAGTTTCCATGAACATCCGGAAAATTATGAATGCTTATTTAAAAAATATATCAGCGAAACAGACATCCTGCTGAATGGCGTGTATTGGGAAGAAAATATTCCACGGCTCTTTGAAATAGAAGACATGAAACAAACGGCTTTCAACATTAAAACAATTGCCGATATTTCAGACGACAGGCATGGCTCGGTTCCGTGCAATATTCGTGATAGTACCATAGAAGACCCTGTCTATGGCGTTGATAAATTTTCGGGAAAAGTTACGGAGCCTTATTTAAAAAATTCGGTGGATGTAATTGCGGTGGGCAACCTGCCCAACGAACTGCCGCGCGATGCATCCAGGTATTTCGGTGAGCAGCTTATAAAATTTGTATTAAAAGGTTTGATCAGCAACCGGTCGAAAGATATTGAAAAAGCTACTATCACAAAAAATGGAAAACTGACAAAGAGTTTTGAATATATGAAGGAATATGCGGGAGAGAGATAGTCAATAGTGAATCGTCAATCGTGAAACCTCAATTTTTACCTTTTACTTTTTAATTACAAAGCCAGGTAGTAATCTTCAAGCAGTTCAGTAAACTCTTTCCTATATCCGTTACTGTTATATTTTATTGAAATTTCTTTTTGGGTTAAAGATGTTTTTTCTTTTTGAAGAATAAAAATACTTCTGAAAAAATCATGCGAGGTGCTTTGCCGGATGAAGGCTTTTTCATTTACAAATAATGAATTGTTTTGTGAAGATTTTTCCAAAAAACTGCTTCGGTGAAAAGGAATCAATACTGCGAAATGACCGCCGGTATTGAGTAATTTGCTCCCGGCACTAATCACTTCATCAATGGTTAAACCGTCATTGTGTTTTGAAATATTCTTTTGTTTATCGGAAGATTTCAAATCATTTTCATAAAAAGGCGGGTTACAGATAATGAGATCATATTTTTTATTTGCATTCCATGTTTTAATATCTGCATGAAAAACATTGATATTATTTTTCCAGGGAGATAACTTAATATTTTCTTTTGCCTGTTCAAAATCATTTTCATTTATTTCAACCGCATCAATACATGCAATGGTTTTTTGGGCCAGCATCAGGCTTAATAATCCTGTTCCTGTGCCAATGTCAAGTATTGTGGATGCAATCATTTCCTTTTTGAAAAGTTTATCCGCCATCCACGCGCCGAACAAGCATGAATCCGTGCACACCTTCATGCTGCACCGTTCCTGTCGAATAATGAATTGTTTAAATTGAAAATAATTATTGGGCAATTGAATTCATTTAAAATGCAGCACGGGCAGACGGAACAACGGATAAGTCTTCAAACTGCCCGGCAAGAAATTTAAAGTATGCGGTAATGGCTATCATAGCTGCATTATCGGTGCAATATTCAAACGCTGGAATAAAAGTTTTCCATCCTTCTTTTGCACCAAGTTCTGCAAATGTTTTACGCAACCCGCTGTTGGCGCTCACTCCGCCGGCAATACAAATATTTTTAATACCGGTTTGCGCCGATGCTCTTTTTAGTTTATTCAATAATATTGAAACAATTCTTGATTGAATGGAAGCGCAGATGTCATGAATATTTTCTTCAATAAAATTTTTATTTTTTTCTTTTTGCTCATGGATGAAATAAAGTATAGCTGTTTTTAAACCGCTGAAACTAAAATCAAGCTTATCAATTTTGGGTTCGGGAAATTTATACTTATCCGGGTCGCCATCTTTTGCATACTTATCAATTAAAGGGCCGCCAGGGTAGGGAAGGCCTAAAATTTTTGCAGATTTATCAAAAGCTTCTCCTGCCGCATCATCCAGCGTTTGGCCAATAACTTTCATGGTAAGATAATCGCTGCACAAAACTATTTGAGTATGTCCGCCACTTACGGTAAGGCACAAAAACGGAAACGAAGGAATATCATTTTTTTTATCCGGCGACTGGATAAGATTAGCAAGCACATGCGCCTGCATGTGGTGCGCTGCAATGAGTGGTTTATGACGGGCAAGCGCACACGATTTTGCAAACTCAGCGCCAACCAATAGAGCGCCAATTAACCCGGGTGATTGGGTAAATGCATAAGCGTCTATTGTATCCAGCGAGGTTTTTGCTCTTTTTAAAGCGGTATCCACCACAGGAACTATTGCTTGCAAATGCGCCCTGGAAGCGAGTTCAGGCACTACACCTCCATATTCTTCATGCACCTTTTGCGAGGCAACCACATTGCTCAGTATCATTCTATCCACGCATACGGATGCTGCAGTTTCATCGCAGGAAGATTCTATGGCGAGTATGGCAGGCATAATATTTTTTCAGTTATTCGTTTGTATTAAAGAGATTTTATAATAAAGGCTGCAAAGTTAAGCTGAACTTTCAGAAGAAGGATGACTATAATTTTACACAAATACTACATCTGTCCGCTATAAATCCTTTCTATTTTATTATATTTGATATATCCTACCCTCGATGCATTGCTCTTCCTGATCTTGCCGCACAATGGATGTAGAAAATAGTTATTAAAAACAACACTACTCTTGTTCACCTCGCGTAAAAAAATGCGACCAAAGGATTGGTTTGGTATAGACCTTAACCTATTTTCTAAAATCAAAACAACTTTTATGAAAGTTACTTTCAAAATGCATGCGAACGCTTACACGCTATTACTATGCTTGTACATTTCATTATTGTTCACTCAAACGTCCTGTCATCATCCTATTGCAAAATCAAAGCAGTGGCGGGATTATATTGCCATCAGCAAAGATCACTATCCAACTACGGATAGCTCTCAGCAAGTAGTGGTATGGAGAACACCCAATAGTGATCCTACATATTTGAACACATGGCTCGACAGCATTTATCGCCACTGTGGACCATTTCATATTACTTTGTTTTGTGGCAGTTGCGACAGTAGTTTGATGCTGCTTACGGGTAATGGTATAAGAACTTTTATACAAGGCAATGGAGGTGGAAGTGGTGGCGGCACCACATGTCAAACGAATTGCCCTCCGGGAGGAGGTGGAGATACCATTTACTGGGGTGTAAATTATCCGGTAGAAATGGCAGATACACTTGATTATATTCCTGATACAACAAAGAAACAAACATTTGTATCAAAAATCCTTACACAGTCCCCGGTTGTAGCAGGAGTATTTGATACAGGAGTTGATACGCTTGATCTTTCAGCTGTAATGTATAAAAATCCCGTACCCACCTGTTTAGATCTTAATGCAAACAATGGTTGGGATTTTCCCAAAGAAAATAATAATGTGCAGGATGATTATAATTTGCCGATTGGTCATGGTAAAAACGTAGCCCGGCTGATTGCAGAACAGGTGAATGCTATTTCACAAAATCCAGTAAAAATATTGCCGTTAAAAACCCATAGCTGGAAAGGAGAAAGTGATCTGTTTAGCATACTGTGTGGTTTTGCTTATGCGAAAGAACGCGGAGCACAAATTATCAATGCAAGTTTCGGTTATTATGCATTGAAGCGTCCGCCTGTTGGCGGAGTGCCTTCTACAGCTAACGACAATGATGCTATGCTATTAAAACAATATATTAAATACTATTTAACCAATAATAATATTTTATTAATAGCTGCGGCCGGTAATAAAAACATGAAGAATAATGATGCAGCCGAAAAAGCACTATATACGAATGCAGGATTACCCGTACCCGCCGATTTACGAAACCTCGATGAAGTATATTTTTATCCGGCATCATTGGCTGCCGACCCTGATTTACCAAATGTAATAGCAGTAACCACTATAGATGATCAAACTAATATTGTTTCACCTAATCAGAATTTTTCTCATAATGTGGTGGATATTGGGGTAAATAATAATGTAAATACCGATGCCGATTTATGGTTTAGGAACCCCATCTATACGGGCCATTTGGTACGCGGAACCTCTTATGCAGCACCAATAGTAGCTGGTATCATTTGTGGCAACTATTCACGCATTCAACAACATTTGTCCGATAATTCCTTAGCGTTTACCAAGCAAAATATACTTAGGTTCCTGCTAACAAATCCATCAACCGGTCATGTAAATACAGTATTAAGCAATAAAATAAAAACAGGAGAAATGATTGATCAACGACGATAACTGGTAAACCAAAACTGATTTTACCGGCGGCAAAAACAGTTTGAATTTAAAAGTTGAATGTTTGCAATGAAGTTAAGTAAAACGAAAATATTGAATATTGCATGCTGCATAAGCCTGGGTTTTATAGCCCAGGTTTTATCTTTGTCAATAAGCGCACAATGTTTAACGCATCAGCAATTCTGGGATTCTACAATTGCAATAGAGAATTCTCCGAACAATATTGATCGAAAATTAAAAACACTATTTCAGTTAAAGGAGCAGTACAGGCATTGTAAAATGGAGCAAGATTCAGTATTTGCAAGAATGCTGCACCGGATCGGAGCATTCCAATATCAACAAGGACAATATGCCGATGCTATACAAAATACGAAAGCGGCCGTCAGTATAAATACATCCGGTAAAGTCGGCGCATGCTATTGGTATGCAGGTGTAAGCTATTATAACCTTGGTCTTTGTTACAACCAGCTTTCAATATATAACGAAGTTTTCAAGTACCTTGACAGTCTTGATCTTATTTATAAAAATTTCCCTCAGTTAGAAAAATTTGTAGTTACTTCCAAACTTATTAAGGGTCGGGCATATTATAAAAATGGAGATTTTGAAAAAGACATTGAAGAACTGACTGTAGGCTTTCAACTTGCATCTAAATTAAATGATACGCCAAAAATAATAATGGCAATGCTTGGCCTTTCTGAAGCACATGAAATGCAAAAAAAAATTGACAAAGCCATATATCATGTTGATACTTCAATATACTTATTGCAAACTTCAAAGTCTGTAGATTATGAATCATGGGCAAACGCTTACCGGTACAGGGCAAATATTTTGGCTGATCAAAATAATTGTCGCGATGCAATAAATTTATTTAATAAATGTATTTTCTTTAGAAAAAAAATCAATACGGTTCATAGCATTGCACAAGATTATAATGATGCAGGTTACCTGTTAATGTATAAATGTAATAATCTAACCCAGGCAAAAAAATATTTTGATACAGCCTATTTGCTGGCCATGAAATCTAATGATAACGGTGTTGCTGCATTTGCTTCAAATAATATGGCACAGATTAATTTCCAAAATGGAGATTATTTTAACACACTCAAACTATATCAGCAAGCATTGCAGTTGCTCGCTCCTCATTCTTTAATGAAAGATGTTTTTAATAACCCTTCCTATAAAGATTTGATCATTGTCGAAAATAAAAGTTTTCTTGAAATTGTTTTAGATAATAAATCGAAAAATTTTTTATACTTATATAAGCAAACAAATAAGCCTGAATACTTACACGCTTCTATTTCTACGGCGCTCCTTGCGGATTCTGTCATCACCGATATGCGCCATGGACAGCTTGCAGAGCAAAGCAAACTTTATTGGAGCAAGGACACCAGGGATTTTTTTACACGAACTATCGAAGCCTGCTACCTCTCCAATAACCCGCAACTCGCTTTTTATTTTATGGAAAAAAGCAGGGCCGTTTTATTGAATGATAAACTGAATGAATTAGGCGCTGCATCTAAATTACCCCCGGCGGAATCTGCAAAAGAAGAAAAACTGCAAATCAATATTGTGGAACAACAACAAAAACTTTCATCGCTTAATGAAGGTTCGCCTGAATATTCAAATCAACAGGTAAAGTTTTTAAATGCCAAAGATGATTATGAACATTATATAAAATCGCTGGAGCAGAAATACCCGAATTATTACCAATATAAATATGCCGATGAAGTTCCATCGCTTAAAACATTGCAGGAATATCTTTCAAAAAATAATGAATCTTTTGTGCATTATTTTACCGGCGACACGATAACGTATATTTTATCAATAACAGCCAGCAATGCAAAATTCATCCGGCTTTCAAAAAATGAATTTGACAATACGCAGCTTATTAAATTTTTGCAATACTGTTCCGATAAAAATTTTCTGAATAATCATTATGATCTTTTTGCATCGTTATCCAATGCTATTTATAAAAATTTATTTCTTCCACTTCAGTTACCGAAAGGCCACGCAATTATTTGCCTGGATAATTTTGTAATTCCTTTCGAAGCACTGTGTACCGATGTAGCCGGTAAACATTTTCTTTTAAATGATTACAGCTTTAGTTACGTATATGCCGCCCGCAATCTGTTGGCCTATCCTGATGTTGCTGGTAATGCCTCAGGAAATTTTTTGGGTATCGCCCCGGTTTCATTTTCATCTTATATGAATGAAGCAGACCTTCTCAATTCTTCCGATGCAATTAATGTTTGCGCAAAATATTACAGCGCCAGCCACGTGCTTACCGGTAAAGATGCCAATAAGAAAAATTTCTTTGCCTTTATGCGCGGTTATAGCATTGTAAATATTTTTTCTCATGCGGTGGCAGATAGCACAGAAACGGAACCAAAACTTTTTCTGCAGGACTCGGTAATACATTTATCGGAACTGCAATTAATTCAGCGGCCGGCAACAGCGCTCGTTGTACTCAGCGCCTGCGAAACCAACATGGGAAAGAATGCAACCGGCGAAGGCATTTATAGTTTGGCAAGAGGTTTTACCGCTGCAGGCATTCCATCGGTTGCTGCTACTTTGTGGAATGCAGATGACCAAAGTATTTATACCATCACCAAAAGTTTTAATCATAATCTTTCCAAAGGGATGAATAAAGACGATGCATTACGACAGGCTAAACTGGATTATATAAAAAATAACCATGATGAAAAGTTATTGACCTATTATTGGGCAAATATGATCATCATTGGAAATACTGAACCGGTAAGGCTTTCAGTAAAACACAACCGGTGGTGGATTTGGCTTGCAGGTTTTTTAATTATTGTTTCAGGAATTATTTTTAAAAAATTGAACGCCACAATTCCAACTGCAAAAAAATAATTGCGGAAAAGTTTAACCAACTATTATTTGGACCGGATAGCAACAACTGGGTCCAACCTCGCAGCAGAATATGCGGGAATGATGCCTGCAAGTATGCCAATGATAATGCAGATGCTTATTGCGAGGGAAAGAATACCTGCAGAAATAAAAACAGGAAAATTAAAAAGACTGCTGAGTATAATGGTTAAAATATAAACGAGCAATAATCCGATCAGCCCGCCCATAATACATATAGTGGCTGACTCCAATAAAAATTCCGAAAGGATGCTCCGGTTTTTTGCGCCGATAGCTTTTTTTAAACCAATCATTGCAGTGCGTTCCTTTACGGTAACAAACATAATGTTGGCAATGCCAAATGCACCTACCACCAGGCTTAGTATTCCGATTGCCCATCCGCCAATATTGATGCTTCCAAATAATGAACTTACTCTTTCGCTTGCACCTATAATTTGATTGACACTAAAATTATCTTCTTCTTTAGGATTGAGTTTTCTTATTGATCGCATTACACCTTCAAGGTCATTAGCCAGTGCAAGAGATGAAACATTATCGCTGGCGCTCACAATTATTTTAGGGCCGCTGTTATCTTCATTAAAAATTTGCCTTGCAAAACGATAGCTGGTCATCACGCTCTGGTCGTAATCCCATCCCACCATGCTGGTGCCCATTTTTTTTATAACACCCACCAGCATCACATTGATGCCTTTTATTTTTACTCTTTTACCAACAGCCAGAGATGCATCGCCAAACAAGTCTTCAGCATTTTTATAACCAATAATGGCAACAGGGCTGCCCGAAGCAAACTCAGCATCAGAGATAAAACGTCCGTAAGCAGTAGTTACCGGTTGTATGTCGTTTTCTTCTTCACTTATTCCAAAAACCATAACACCCGTTAAAGCCTGGCTTTGGTATTCAACATCGGTGCGTTGGTTTATTACAAAGGCAACATATTTTGCGAGGTGGCTTCTTTGTTTTATCAGCGCCACTTCTTCATACTTTGGCACGGGTCGCTGAATAAATTTCCACCACGGATAATCGGACCCATTATGAAAGTATTCCCATTTATCAATATAAATAGTATTACTGCCCAGGCTCTTTATCTGGTTTTGAATATTTTGTTCAAGACTGTTTACAGTGGCCAATACGCCAATGATACAAAATATACCAAATGAAATACCTATTAATGACAGCGAGGTGCGCAATTTGTTTACCATCAGTTCCTGCATGGTAAGGCGGAATGAATTGGCCAATATGGTAAGTGTTTTGCGCATAATACAAAATTAATGATTTTAAAATGGTAAAATATTACCGCTAATCAATCGTATTTTGCAACGCTAAAATTAAAGCCATTGATTGCTTCGCGGGAAAATATCCGGCTTCAAAAAATAATTCTTACAATTTCAATTGTTTTGTTTGCTGTAAAAATTACGGCATGGTATTTAACAAAATCGCTGGCAGTGCTAACCGATGCATTGGAAAGCATCGTAAACATGGCTTCCGCTTCTTTGGGCACGTACAGTTTATACCTTTCATCCAAGCCAAGGGATGCCGATCATCCGTATGGACATGGAAAAGTGGAGTTTCTTTCTGCAGCAGTGGAGGGCACACTCGTAAGCGTTGCGGGTATTATTATTATTTATAAATCTGCAGTGAGTTTTTTTTATCCGCACCAGATTATGAAGCTTGATTATGGAATGATTTTGTTAGCTGCAACAGCCGTGATAAATTATGTTGCAGGAGTGATATGTGTATCAACCGGCAGAAAAAATAGTTCGCTGCTGTTAGTAGCAAGCGGTAAGCACTTAAAGACGGATACGTACAGCACCATAGCCATTTTGATAGGTTTGATGATTGTTTATTTTACCAATGCAGTGTGGCTTGATAGTGTGGTGGCATGTGTATTTGGCTTCATTATTATTTTCACCGGATATACAATCATCCGGGAATCTATTGCCGGCATCATGGACGAAGCGGATATAAAATTATTGAACAACCTGGTGGAACTGCTTAATAAAAACCGCAGAGAAAACTGGATAGACCTGCATAATCTTCGCTTTATAAAATATGGTAGCACCCTGCATTGCGATTGCCACCTAACGGTACCCTGGTATTTGAATGTAAATGAAGCACACGAAGAAGTTGAAGCTTTGGCAAAACTAATCCGCAACGAATTTGGCGAAGCAGTGGAGTTGTTTGTGCACACAGATGGCTGCCAGGAATTTTCGTGTAAAATTTGTTATAAACAAAATTGTGCAGTACGCCAGCATCCTTTCGAAAAGAAGATAACCTGGACGGTGAAAAATATTTCCAAAGATTCAAGACATAAAATTTTTACACAATCAGAGTAATGTATAAGTTATTTATAAAAAATGAATCCCCCCATAGACATGGGGGGATTTTTTCCAAAATTCAAAAACTGATTATCCATTAAGCTTTTGAGAAAAAGTTTTTATTTTTTTTAATCATAATAAATATATACTGTTCATTCTTTCATGAACAACCATTGCTTATTCAAAAACGAAACTGTTTTTTGTTTACAACTAAGTTGCATTACAACGAACAGGCGATGATAAGAATGATTTTTTTAAAGGCAAGATCAGGTGTAGTGAAGTGTATTTGAAAAATAGGGTTAGCAACGACTTCATGACAGTAAAAACGGGGATATGAAACAGATATTTTAATCGGCGTTAAAATTGAGTACTGTTACTTCGCATTGGGTAAAACCCCAAAGAAATTTTACTATTTTTTATCGTAATAATCGTAGCTGCTTTATTTAAAAATTAAAGCTACTGCATAAGCCGCAGCAGCAGCAAGGGCGCCGATAAGCGTCACTTTTAAAGCGCCGGAAACAGGAGCAACGCCGGTAATTTTACTTTTAAAATATCCAAAAGTAAAAAGGCAGAGGAGTGTAGCCACAACAGATATTTTCAAAGCCTCTTTTGAATCATCTATAAAAAAATACGGGCTTAACGGAATGATACCTCCGGCTACGTAAGAAAGGCCAATATTAAATGCACTATTTCTTGCACGCTTTGGATTTGGTTCTTCCAGGCCGAGTTCAAACTTCATCATAAAATCAACCCAGCGTTTTTTATCTTTTATAATTTCATTGGTTACCTGTTGCTGCAGTTCTTCGCTCAACCCAATATTTTGAAAAATTTCTTTTACTTCCGTTCTTTCCACTTCGGGCTTATGTTCCACTTCATCATATTCGCGCTTTAGTTCACTATTATAATGATCCTGTTCTGTTTTTCCGGAAAGATATCCGCCCAGGCCCATTGCGATACCGCCCGCGGCTATTTCTGCAATACCTGCAATTACAATGATGCTGCTGTTAGCAACAGCACCGCTTAATCCGGCAGCTAATGCAAAAGGCACGGTAAGGCCATCACTCATTCCTATCACCACATCGCGCAGCAGATCGGAACTTGCCAAATGTTCTTCTTTATGATCGTTCATTGGATGGTTAATTATTGATTAGTGAATTGTACTATTGTTTTCGGTTATGCGTATCTGTTAGTTTGCTGAATAAGTAACACGGTATATAAGCCCTTTGTAATCGTCGCTGATAAGCAAAGACCCATCGCGCAGCAACTGCACATCCACCGGGCGGCCGTTTACATTTGTTACATTTTGCAACCACCCTTGAGCAAATGGAACCGGATCGTTAAAATGGCCGCTGCTATCCATTTTTGCAACTACTACCCGGTAACCATCTGGCGTTGTCCTGTTCCAGCTTCCGTGCTCTGCAATAAAAATAGCATTTTTATATTCCTGCGGAAACATATTTCCGGTATAAAATCTCATACCCAGTGATGCAACATGAGCGCCTAACTTTTTTACAGGAGGAGTATAATCACTGCAATTTTTTCCTTTGCCATATTCAGGATCTAGTATATCGCCTTCATGGCAATAAGGAAATCCGAAATTCATTCCAATCTTTGGCGCCAGGTTCAGTTCATCACTGGGTATATCATCGCCTAATTCATCGCGGCCATTATCCGTAAACCAAAGTTGATTGGTTAAAGGATTAAATGCAAAGCCAACACAATCTCTTATACCTTTCGCATAAATTTCAAAGCCCGTTCCATCGGCATTAATGCGCGTTATAGATCCATACGGATCGGAAGGCTCGCAAACATTGCACGGAGCGCCAACAGGAACATATAACTTACCATCAGGGCCAAAGGCAATGAATTTATTTCCGTGATGTTTATCGATAGGATATTTATTATACACAACAACAGGCGCCGGCGGATTGCTCAATCTTGATTCAATACTATCGAACCGGTAAATGGTGGAAATGGTAGCAACATACAAGCTGCCATCTCTGAAAGCCACACCATTCGGGGCATTCAGCCCGGTGGCAAGGGTATATACTTTATCAGCAATGCCATCATGATTATCGTCAGTAACTGCATACACATTTTGCTCCCGCGTGCCAACAAATAAAGTACCACCCGGCGAAAGACACATACTTCTTGCAGCCGGCACTACTGCATAAACACTGATTTTAAAACCTGCAGGCAATAAGATTTTATCTAATTCATATTTTTTATACAATGAATCGCTGTTCTGCGATTGTGTTACAGTTTTTAATGCTGTATTAGTGCTTATCCTTTCATTGCCGTGACACGAGGTGAGCGACGAAATATTTATCATCAACACAATGCTGATAAAAAAATACTTTTTGGAAAATAGAATCATACAATAAAGAGTGGTTATGTAACTAAAAATTATTTTAACCCCATCGTGCGATTGAATTATGGAATCAAATGCAGAAGACGCCTTCGACGGGCTCAGGCTGACAGTCTTCTGTCATGTTGAGCCTGTCGAAACATAGACAGAAGGCTGTTTTCATATATCTTTCATTTTTTAATCGCACAACAGGTTATTTTAAGTAAAAATAAGACTTAACGAAATGAGAAAATAAAAGCTTATCCCAAAAAAAATTTCAGAATAATAATGAAACTCCGTGAGCATATTTATTCTCATGATCGAGCAACCACTTTTTCCTGGGCAATCCGCCACCATAGCCCACCAGGCTTCCATCGGAGCCAATAACACGATGGCAGGGCACTACAATGCTCAATTTATTTTTTCCATTTGCCGAAGCCACGGCACGTATTGCTTTTATATCGCCTAAGCGTTGCGACAGTTCAAGATAAGATATCGTTTTGCCATAAGGTATTTTCAGCAATTCGTTCCATACTTTTTGCTGAAAGCCGGTTCCGGATTGTTGTAGCGGAAGGTTGAATGTTTTTCTTTTTCCCAAAAAATATTCATCCAACTGTTTGATACATTCCTTTAAGATTTTTATTTCTCCTGCAGAAAGTTTTTCATCGCCGGGTGATTTTTGTTGGTCTGAAAACAACAGTTCGGCGATTTGGTTATCTGTAATCTTTATATCAATATAACCAACAGGAGAGGAGTAACACGTAGACAATGTTTGTTTAATCATCCAACAATTTAGCCAAAAAAAGTAAATCGTCTTTTTTATACTCGCTGGTGCCGGAGAAGCATTTGCTATGTTCTTCCAGCAGGTGTTGTATTACGCGTTTATTACTGAATGGTTTGAAATAAGATGAAGTAATGGGCACCGAAATACGTTTGAAATAATTTTCTACATCTTTATGCGAATAAATCTGTCCATTGAGCGGATCAATATAAAAATTGATCTTATCTGTTTTTTGTTTTTCAGGATTCGGAAAAGTATAATCAATATCGAAATAAGCCAGGATAAATTGTTTGGGAACGTTAATGGCGCGTATTGGAATATCTAGCAATTCGCAAACAATAAGATATAAAATTCCGTTAGTAATGGAATTGCCTTTTTTGTGTTCGATTACTTTGTTCATCTGGAAATCTTCTTCATAATCGTACGCCACTTCATTTCCTTTTAGTTTATAATAACTGTATAAAATTCCGGTAACAATATTCACCTGTTCCAGCGGAGTAAGATAACTATTAAGTTCGAGCCAGATATTTCTCCGGATCTTTTCCATCTCCTGCAATGTGGATGTAGCATTCATTTCAGGAAAACTGTATCGCGAGGTGAGCAGCGAGCCTTGCAGCAATTCGCACGAACCAGTTTTCCAGTTGGTAAAATCTTCTACCAAATCGCGGAAATGCAATTTGTGAATAATCATTTCGATTCTCTCCTGCACTTTATGATCGGGAGTATTTTCCCATAGATGTTCAAGATTAGGAATAATAGCGCGGCCGATGGAAACAATGCGATCGGTTACCGAGTTGAATACATCTTCGTCGGGGTCATCAATAAGATGAAAAAGCGCAGTTATTTCATTGTTTTCCTGCATGGCAGATCGAAATATTTTTTATTTATAACAGCAAACTAAATTAATTGTTATAATTACCGGCTGAATAATTACTAACAGGTGTTAGTATTATAGAACAGACAAATTAATGGACGAGAATGCTGCGGGAAATGAATAATAATTTTGAAATTATTGAAACAAAAATTTTATTTCTTCTTCGTTTTCTTCCGCGATGTTTTTTTATCGAACGCTTTCGGGTCCTGCTCAAGAATCATTTTTTTTACTTTGTCCAGTTCGATGGCTTGCAATTCTTCTTTAGTAAATTTTCCATTAGAACCATTTGCAGGCAGCTTCATCATTTTTTTATTAAAACGGATGAATGGTCCCCACCGGCCATTTTCAATGGCAATCTTTTCTTCAGGCCATTGTTTAATATAGCGGTTGGCTTCTTTTTCTAATTTTTTTTCTATTAGGGCATTGCAGTCGTCCTGCGTCAGGTCATCAAAATTATAAGCGCGCGGTACATTAATAAAAAGATCATTCCATTTTATGTATGGGCCAAATCTTCCTTTACCTTTTGTAATTGGTTTTTGATTATAATAACCAATAGGTGCATCTTCCACCAGTTTTGCTTCGATAATTTCTATGGCTCTTGCCATATCCAATTCAACCGGGTCTTCACCTTTTGGAATTGAAATAAATTGTTCGCCCCATTTTACGTAAGGGCCGTAACGACCAATATTTACTGATACTTCAAGCCCTTCGTAAGTGCCGAGCATCATAGGCAGTTTGAAAAGATCAAGCGCTTCTTCGAGTGAGATGGTTTCTATACTTTGGTTCACTTTCAGTTTGGCAAAGCGTGGTTTCTCTTCATCATCGAGGCTGCCAATCTGAACCATGGGGCCATACTTTCCCATTCTTGCAGTGACGGGTTTGCCCGAAACGGGATCATCGCCTAACTGTCTTTCGCCAACAGCGCGCTCTGCTGTTTCCAGCGTGTGTTCTACACCTGAATGAAACGGACCATAAAAATCTTTTACCATGGCATTCCATTTCATTTTTCCTTCGGCTATTTCATCAAACTCTTCTTCAATATTTGCCGTAAAAGAATAATCCATTACATCAGTAAAATGCTGGTTGAGAAAATCTGTTACCACCAAACCAAGATCTGTGGGAAATAATTTTGCTTTTTCTGCACCGGTATTTTCCTGTTGGGTTATTTTTTGAATAATATTATCTTTTAATTGCAAAATTCTAAACTCGCGCTTCACACCTTCTTTATCTCTTTTTTCTACATAATTTCTTTTAATGATCGTAGAAATAGTAGGCGCATAAGTGCTGGGCCTGCCGATACCTAACTCTTCCAATTTTTTTACGAGCGATGCTTCCGTGTAACGCGCAGAATGTTTTGTAAATTTTTCTGTGGCCGTCATCAGATTAAATTGCAATGACTGACCTATCGTAAGGTTTGGCAAACGGCTTTCATCGCTATCTTCTGCATCATCATCATCATCGGTGCCTTCAAAATATACTTTTAAAAAACCATCAAACTTTATTACCTCGCCGCTCGCAGTCAGTTCTTCATTATTGGTGCTGATATTAATTTTTGCAATTGTTTTTTCCAATTCTGCGTCGGCCATCTGGCTGGCTATCGTTCGTTTCCATATCAGTTCGTATAACCTGTTCAATTCAGCATCGGCTATAGAACTATTTTCCATATATGTGGGCCTGATAGCTTCATGAGCTTCCTGCGCACTTTCATTTTTGTTTTTATACTTGCGAACCTGTATATATTTTTTCCCATAGCTTTTATTAATCTGCGAAGTAATATCTTTCATTGCGGTAGCGCTCAGGTTCACACTGTCGGTACGCATATAAGTAATCTTACCGCTTTCATAAAGTTTTTGTGCTATCAGCATTGTTTTGCTTACGCTGTATCCTAATTTACGGCTTGCTTCCTGTTGCAAAGTAGATGTAGTAAAAGGCGCAGCCGGCGTCCGTTTGCCAGGTTTTACCTGGATGTCTTTTACAATATAATTTGCACCGATGCAGCTTTGTAAAAATGCTGCTGCATCATCCGCGTTTTCATATTTATTTCCATCTGCCTTAAATGAAACTGTTTTATTATTTATATCGGTTGCCGATAATAATGCTTCTATTTTAAAACTGCTGGTAGGTTTAAATGCATTAATCTCCCGTTCTTTTTCTACAATAAGTTTTACTGCCACGCTCTGCACGCGGCCAGCGCTTAATCCGCCTTGCTGTCCTATTTTTCTCCACAACACCGGGCTTAATTCAAAACCAACAATCCTGTCGAGCACTCTGCGTGCCTGCTGCGCATTCACCAGGTTCATGTCTATCGTTCTCGGATTGTTAACCGCTTGCTCTATGGCTGGCTTGGTTATTTCATGAAAGACGATACGTTTAGTTGTTTTAGTATCTAAGTTCAATACTTCGGCAAGATGCCAACTGATGCTTTCTCCTTCGCGATCCTCATCCGATGCAAGCCATACTTCGTCTGCTTTTTTAGCAAGGCTCTTTAGTTCGTTTACCACTTTTTGTTTTTCATCGGGAACAATGTAGGTGGGTTTAAAATTGTTAGCAATATCTATTCCCATATCATTTTTCTCCAGGTCGCGTATATGACCATAACAGCTTTTTACCTCAAAGTCTTTTCCAAGTATGGTAGCTATTGTTTTAGCTTTCGCGGGCGATTCGACTATTAATAAATTTTTTGCCATAAATGTTTTATTCCGTTCTTATTTTCCTGAATTTCTTTGGAAAAAATAAATCCGTTTGTTGCAATATTAGTTTAAAAATTAAAAATGGAATCCTAAAAACTAAACAGGAAGTTTACTAACACAATATTATTATCTTCGCAACTACCCCCACTTTTATGTTTCCAATATCCGTAAGATAAGTTCTGAAAATGTATGGTTAACGTATTTTTCAGAAAAATCTTGTGACAGGAAACCATGTTGAAATGCTTATGAAATAGAATTTACAAGTAAAATTGTATGATGAAAATTGTTATTCTCGGTTCAGGGAATGTTGGAACTGCGTTATGTAAATTGATTGCCAAAACTGACCATGAACTTGTTCAGGTTATAAGCCGAAACCCAGACCACGCCCGTAATCTCGCTGCACAATATAATGTTCCTTCCGGAACGTTGACAGATGCAAAATTTGCCGTTGCCGATATTTATATAATTGCATTAAGCGATCTCGCATTGGATACAATTGAAAAAATTACTGCATTAAAAAACAAATTTGCAGTGCACACCGCGGGTTCTGTTCCTGCTAGTGTGTTGAAGAATATTTCATCAAGCTACGGCATTTTATATCCTCTTCAATCATTATCAAAAGCCCTGGATGATATTCCTGAAATTCCTTTCCTGGTAGAAGGCAATAATACAGAAACCCAGTACACGATAACAGAATTTGCACGGTCTCTTTCGGGAAAAGTAATTACGGTAACTGAACATCAAAGAATGTATTATCATATAGCGGCGGTATTTGCAGCCAACTTTACCAATCACATGTTTGCTATTGCCGAAGATATTTGCAAAAAAGAAAAACTTGATTTTAATGTACTGCTGCCAATCATTAACGAAGTTACTGCACGGGTGAATCATTATTCACCGTATGATGTGCAAACCGGGCCTGCACTTCGCGACGATATTGTTACGTTAAATAAACACATACAGGGGCTCTCTGCATTTCCCGATATTAAATATCTATATCTCAAATTATCGGAAAGCATTTTAAAATTTTATCAAAAACGCTGACATGTAGCAGGCTTTAATATCTTTGGCACATGAATGTACTTTCGCGCTTGAGAATAATTAAGGTATTTGTTTTTGACATAGACGGTGTGCTTACTGATGGTGGGCTTCATATAAACGCCGATGGGCAATGGCTTAGAAGAATGGATATAAAAGACGGCTATGCCCTTCAATTGGCTATTAAATCAGGATATAAAGTGCTGATTATTTCAGGCAGCGAATCGCAACCCGTTGCCGACCGGCTGAATAAATTAGGCATTACCAATGTTTTTATGAAAGTAAATGACAAAACATCTTTGCTGAAAGATTACCTGGCAAAAAATAATTACAAGCCCGAAGAAGTTTTATTTATGGGAGATGACATACCCGATTATGAAGCGATGGAATTTGCGGGATTCGCGTGTTGCCCTTCGGATGCTGCTGTGGAAATACAACAAATAGCTTCCTATATATCGCCACGAAAAGGAGGGAATGGATGCGTAAGAGATGTTATTGAAAAAGTTCTGAAACTGAATAACAGTTGGCCTTTGTATACTTCTGTAGCTGCTACCTGAAATTTGTAAATAGTATTTAATGAAACTTGTCGCAGCTTTTTTCAAACTCATCCGGTGGCCGAATCTTTTTTTTATTGTGCTTACGCAAATGCTCTTCAGGTTTTTTGTATTGCCTTATGTATATGGTAATTCATTTGCCAACTTTGTACACGTAAAATTATCGCCTCTCTTGTTTTATTTGCTGGTAGCCGCTTCCGTATGCATTGCTGCTGCAGGGTATATTATTAATGATTATTTCGATGTAAATATTGACCTGATTAATAAACCATCCAAACTTATCATTGACCGGTATATTAAAAGAAGGTGGGCTATCATCTGGCATATTATTTTATCCGCAGCAGGCATAGTATTGAGTGGCTACATCGGGTATAAAATGCGCAATGTGTATATTCCTTTTTTTAATCTTATCGCTATTGCTACCTTGTGGTTTTATTCAACCACATTCAAAAAAAAATTGCTTATCGGCAACATCATTGTATCGTTGCTTACGGCCTGGGTTATTTTAGTATTAACCACCGCAGAGCATCAGTTCACTATTGGCGCGCCGGGAAATGATTGGAGAAGGCTGCTGAAAGTTTCATTCATTTATGGAGGTTTTGCTTTTATTATTTCATTAGTACGCGAAGTAATAAAAGATATGGAAGATATAAGTGGCGATATAAAGTACGGTTGCAAAACGATGCCCATTGTTTGGGGCATTCCAGTATCAAAAGTTTATGCTGCTGTATGGATAGTGGTATTGATGGCAAGTATTGCCGGAATAGAAATTTATATAATTCACGCCGGGTGGCTGTTTGCGGCATTGTATGGAGTTATTACTTTAATCATTCCACTAATTTGGGCATTGCGAAAACTATATGAAGCACAGACCCAGGCTCACTTTCACAAGTTGAGCAATGCCGTGAAATTAATAATGCTTGCAGGCATACTATCCATGATCTTTTTTTAATTTTTATTGAAGATGGAGAAAATAATTTTAGCATCCCAATCGCCAAGACGCAGCCAGTTATTACAATGGGCCGAAATTCCTTATGAAGTAATAATAGCAAATGCGGATGAAAATTACCCGGACAATCTGCCTCCTTATGAAGTAGCCCAACATATAGCAAACAATAAAGCCATTGCTGTTCAAAAAAAAATTTTGAAAAATCATTCTAACGGTAACGACTATACGATTATCGCTGCAGATACGATTGTTGTGTTAGGAAACCGGATTATCGGGAAGCCATCGGGTAGGGACGAAGCCGTGGATACACTGATGCATTTGTCCGGCAAAACACATTCGGTGATTACCGGCGTGTGTATATTGCGTAATGATTTAAAAAAAAATTTTTTTGAAGAAACACTCGTAGAATTTTTTACATTATCCCGCGAGCAGGTAGAGCATTATGTGGATGTGTATAAACCTTATGATAAAGCCGGCGCTTACGCAATACAGGAGTGGATTGGGGTTGTTGGCATCAAATCCATACAGGGAGATTTCTACAATGTGATGGGTTTGCCGGTAAGCCGCATGATAAAAGAGCTTCAGCTATTGGGTTAAATAAAAAAAATTTATTAATTTTTGTATGGTAAACTTTCCAGTATGCAAGAAGATTTGCTGCAATACATCTGGCAATTTCAATATTTCAATAAATCAGGGTTGAAAACTTCTTCGGGCGAAGATGTGCAGGTGATACATGCAGGGACGTTTAATACCAACCAGGGGCCTGATTTTACAAATGCCCGCGTAAAAATTGGCGCAACCATTTGGGCGGGCAATATAGAACTTCATATTAATGCTTCCGACTGGAAAGCGCATCATCATTCCACCGATGCAAATTATGATACAGTAATTCTTCACGTAGTATGGAATGATAACAGCCCCGCGAAAGATGCAAATGAAAATTTAATAGCCACTATTGAATTAAAAAACCGCGTTCCTAAAATTTTATTGGAAAAATATCGTGCGCTGATGAATGCAGCGCAATTTATTCCTTGTGAAAAACTTTCGTCGCCTATAAACGATTTGCAATTGCTGAACTGGAAACACCGGTTGGTTGCCGAAAGATTGCTTGCCAAAACGCAAAAAGTATTTTCCATACTCGAACAAACAAATTTCCATTGGGAAGAAACTTTCTGGCAATTGATTGCATTTAATTTTGGGTTAAAGGTTAACAGCGATTTTTTTCAGGAAGTAGCAAAAGCCCTGCCTGTAGCCATTTTAGCAAAACATAAAAACCAGGTTCTGCAATTGGAAGCATTGTTATTTGGCGTGGCAGGTTTATTGCAGTCATCTTTTACTGAAGATTATTCACGTATGCTGGAGAAAGAATTTTTGTTCTATAAAAAGAAATATAATTTAAAAATTGCGGAAGGCACTTTATCATTTTTACGCATGAGGCCGGCTAATTTTCCTACCATACGATTGTCGCAATTAGCAGTGCTCATTCACCAGAGCGAGCATTTATTTTCAAAAATAAAAAATACCTCATCGGTAAAAGAGGTCAGAAAAATGTTTCGTGTTAGGGCGAATGATTACTGGCATTATCATTTTGTTTTTGATAAAGAAACAACCTACCAGCAGAAAACATTGGGCAATAAAATGATTGATGGCATTATTATTAATACCATCGTGCCGGTACTGTTTGCTTATGGTGCGCATCACGGTGAAGAGGTTTATAAAAATAAAGCCATTAACTGGCTCGAACAAATTTCTCCTGAAAAAAACAGGATCACCAATGGTTTTGAAAAATTAAATTTTCAAAATAAGAATGCCTTCGATTCGCAATTTCTCATTCAATTAAAAAATGAATATTGCAACAAGCTGTTATGTCTGAAATGCGCAATCGGAAATTCTATTTTGAAAAAGGGGCAAGACTAAAAGAATGATGCCCTTTCATTTGATAAATCTTTCACAGGTGTCAGACACTTTTCAATGTCTGACACCGTCTGCCCTTTTATTTGATAAATTTTTCTTAAATATTAATGCAATTATTTATTGCCAGTGATAAGAAAGATTCAACTTAATATCAGGATGAACACTTTTTGCAACGGGGCAATTATTGCCCGTCATTTCTAAAATTTTCCGTTGTTTCTCATCAGCAATGGCAGATAAATTTACTTCCACATCAATCTGACCAACCCTGCGCGGATCGCTGAGCATGTGCTTCACTACTTTAGCGGTAGCACCCGTCATATCTACACCAATATCGCCTGCTTTAATGCCCATGGTTGTAAGCATGCAAGTGGCCAGGGAAACGCATAAAAGGTCCGTTGGCGAAAATTTTTCTCCTTTGCCCCGGTTATCCGTAGGAGCATCCGTGCCCATAATGGTGCCGCTTTTAATATGCTTTGCCGTGCACCTGAGATTTCCTTCATATACAATAGAAGCAGTCATGATATATTTTTGTATAAATTTACACCAGTAATTATCAACCACCACATGCGTAAAAATATTTTATTAGTCTGTACCCTCTTTATAAGTATGCATGTTTCGGCGCAGCAAACAAGGCAGCAAAAAAAAGCTGAAAAAAAAGCACGCATCAATAATATGATTAAAGAAGAGGAAGAAGGCGTGATTGCTTATAGGAAAAGTTTTTTATTCGGAGCAAAGCTCACCAGCAACGGCTATGGCGGCTTCCTGGAAATGGGCAGGGCAAACTCTGTAAAAAAAGCCATCTTATACCAGCTTGAAATTACGGAGCTAAAAGATCCGAAAGAGTATAAGCAGAACAATATAGATTTTAATACAACTCCATTTATTTATGGCAAAGAAAACTTCGTGTACCCGGTGAAGTTAGGTGTGCAGCAACAAATTTTATTCGGGAATAAATCGAATAAAAATGGCATCAGCATTACGGGCAACTATGGTGGTGGGTTGGATATGGCTTTGCTAAGACCGTATTACCTGCAGGTTCAGAAAAACAGTGATTATGTATATGTAAAATATAATTCTGCTGACAGCGCTTATTTCCTCGGTGCCCCGGTTAGTGGCCCTACATTTGGAAAAGGCTGGAATGAACTTTCTGTTACTCCTGGATTATATGCCAAAACCTCCCTGCGGTTCGATTATGGCGCTTTTAACGAAGTGATTTCTGCAATTGAAGTGGGCATTGTGGGTGAGTACTTCACCAAAAAGATTCCTATCATGGTTCAAAACTCACCTAAATCATTTTTCTTTAGTGCCTATTTTTCTCTTTTATTTGGCAAAAGAAAATAATAATAATAAATAAAAATACCTTGTAAAAATAATGAGTGAAGAATTTGTAGCATCGGAATTAAAATCAAAAAAACCATCCTGGCTTCGTGTACGCCTGCCTGTTGGTGATGAATACCAGCACGTACGCGGAGTAGTGGATAAACATAAACTGCATACAATATGCGAAAGCGGCAATTGCCCAAACATGGGTGAATGTTGGGGCGAAGGAACGGCAACTTTTATGATATTGGGAAACATCTGTACGCGCAGTTGCGGCTTTTGTGCAGTGGCCACCGGGCGGCCACTTCCGGCAGATTGGGATGAACCACAGCGTGTGGCTGAAGCCATTCATTTAATGAAAGTAAAACACGCGGTGATCACTTCTGTTGATCGGGATGATTTGAAAGATGGGGGCTCAGAAATTTGGTATAATACTATTAAAGCAGTATATGCCTTAAACCCAACTACCACTCTTGAAACACTCATTCCAGATTTTAAAGCGCAGCAAGAACAAATACAAAGAGTAATAAATGCAGCTCCTAATGTAGTAAGTCATAATATAGAAACCGTGGAGCGTTTAACCCGCACCGTTAGAATACAGGCAAAGTATTGGAGAAGCATGGAAACGCTGAGAATATTGAAAGAAGGTGGTATGCGAACCAAAAGTGGTATTATGCTTGGACTGGGAGAAGCCAGGGAAGAAGTGATACAAACCATGCAGGATTTAAAAGACAGCCATGTAGATGTAATAACATTAGGCCAATATCTTCAGCCAACAAAACAGCATTTAGCGGTTCATCGTTTTGTACATCCTGATGAATTCAAAGAATTCCGCGAAATAGGCTACCAGATGGGCTTTGACTATGTAGAGAGCGGGCCGCTGGTGCGCTCATCCTATCATTCCGATAAGCACGTGATACCAGGTTGGGGAAGAAAAAACTGGGAGCTAAACGGTTAAGCTTAACTCCCGGATTTATCTTTTTCAGAAACTAACCTTCCTAACGGGAAAGGTTATACGAAAATTCAGTTACTTCTTAAAGTCAATTGGAATTAACACTTTAAAAGTAAAGTTCCTTCCCATATTGAATACTCCTGTTCTTCCCGTAACATTATTCGGGTCTGCATATTTTATAAG
>Ga0157370_10002024_pt1 | contig 24900 bp, 15 predicted proteins | sample C35metaG_FD_113463 | JGI IMG/M metagenome (GOLD analysis project Ga0157370, IMG submission 113463) | Corn rhizosphere microbial communities from Kellogg Biological Station, Michigan, USA - C3-5 metaG | ecosystem: Host-associated > Plants > Roots > Rhizosphere > Soil | place: USA: Michigan...
GCTAAATGGATATCGGCGCGACCACCCGCAACTTTTGCACCCCCGGGCAAGTTGGGCTTCGCCGCGCCGCGGGCGTGATAACCGGCCAGAACAATCGGGGACATCGTCGGATAGAGTTCCTTCGCGCCGTTCGGTTGATTCCAGCGCACCGAAATCTCATGAATCTGCGCCATCCTCTTTGGATCTCTTGCGGCATCGACGGCCAGCATTTCCTTGAATTCAGCCCACCAGATGCGTCCGGTGGTGATGTCTCCGAAAAGATATTTACCCCGAAGCGCAGGAAAAGCTTTGCCGCGATAAACAAACCCGCTGCTAATGGCATCCCCTCCGCCTTCCACGTGACCGTACTCGATCACGGGATAGCGTGGGGTAACCATTCCATCGATTTTTGCACCGTCGATCTGCACCGGGATCTTGTCCGGCTCGGGAATCGGCCCCAACTTGTTGCCCACCTCGAGGCTTTGGTTTCCCTCACGAAGGGAATAGCCGTAATTGGCCCCCTTATGCACGATGATGACGGTTTCCCAGGTTTGAAGGCCAATGACCTCGGCGATCAAATGATTGTTGGAGGGATCGGTCGGGTCCACGTCCCAGGTGAGGCGGTGCGGGTTGCGCAAGCCGTATGCCCAGATTTCTTTGCGGGCTCCTGAATCATGCACGAAGGGATTGTCGTTGGGAATGCGATAACGGCCATTTTCACTGACCGTGCTCGTGGCCGTGTGCTCCGCCAAATCGGGAATAATGCGCCAGATCTTCCCGATCATCGTATCCAGCCTTTGCGGGTTCAGGCGCGTCTTGGGATCGGATGATTCGCCCGTCGCGCCGTCGCCGCATGATACGTACATCACCCGCCAATCCGGATCCCCGCGCCGCGCGGTCGGATTGAAGATCATGTCATCCAGCGGATGGGAGGGACTATTCATCTGGATGCGCACTACCTCACGGGCTGTTCCTTGAAAAGCTGTGTCGAAGATGTTCGTGTCCGTCCACTCGATCAGCACGTCTTGCTGTTCCGACCGGATTCGTCCGGGTACGGCGATGGCGGGCGTAACGGTGTAGCCAACAGTCTTCAACCCCGGATAATGCGAATTGTCCGGTTCCACAGGGCCGGGATCGGCAGGGTTCTCGCAGTGCGTCGTGTAGAACTTGCCGTTGTGGACGTAGTCCGGATCAAACTGGAGTGCGACGAATCCCTGCGAGAAAACATTGGGCCGGAGTTTGTGAAATATCCCGGTATGGCCCTCTTCGCCATTCAAATCGAGGTACTTCGTAAGCTTGGCGGTTCTTTTGTCGAAAATGTATAGCGGGCCGTTCATGTCGACGATGAACAGGCGGCCCGTTCCACCCGGCTCCTCGACGATCATGTTGGGTCGCGCGAGATAAGCAGCTTCGCGCTCGCCGTCGATCGCGCCGGTTAGCGGCATGGTCAGGAAGTCTTTGATTTCAAGCGTCAGTTGCGGCGCCGTGTCGGCGTTCAGAGATACGGGGTTCAGGTATGCCAGGCAGGCAATCGCCGGAGCCACAATTTTTCTCAGCCATTTGTTTTTATCTGGCGAACCACTCATCAGAATCTGCCTTCCTGTTTTCAGTCGCTCGGCGCTGTACCCCAATCGAAAGCATAGAACTCCGCGCGGCCGAGATTCCTCACGCCAGCACGGAATCGAACTGAAACATAAGCGCCCGAATCACGACCAATTACATCAAACGCCGTTTGTGCGTACGCGTAACCGCCGCAGTAGCAGTCACGAGCGACGAAATGTCATAGAATCGAAAGCATTCATTCACGCGGACAAGAAACCAGGATCAGCGGCGGAGTCGTGAGCGTCACAAACAGATCAGTGCAACTGTTCCTGATCGATTTGGCGCCGCAGGCCGGGCTTGCCCGCGCGCTATCCATCCTTTCTGGGGGTTCAGCAAGTCCTGGCCGCATCCGCGATGAGAAAACCATGGTGAGGAAAACCTTTAAAGATATGAATTGCCGATTCATGTTTGTCATTCTGGCGACCGCGCTGGGATTCGCACTGTTACCGCTCGCAGGTCAGCAGCAGGGAACACGCCAGGCCGGGCCTACCGCCGACCCTTACGCCAACAATCCCGCTGCGGGAACCATGAAGTTCCCCCTGGCGGCGCCCGCCGGCAAGGACTCAGGCGCGATTACCAGGGCGCCTCAGGGTGCGGTGAATCAGGGCATCATCGATGAGAAAACATGGAAGTACGGTCACGTTTTCGATGCGCCGGCAAGCGGCAAGATCTGGAATCCGGTGAAACTCAAAATGATGCGTGGCGAGAAAATAACGGGTGGCACGGTGTTCGCCAGCTCCGATCCTTCGACATACTGCGCGATGGCGAATGCCGGGTATGATTTCATCTGGACGGAAATGCAGCATGACTCCCGGGATTGGGAGAACGTCCAGAAGATGTGGGCTGCCTGCCCGCACGCCAAAGCGGTTCCCGGCGTTCGCGTTGCATATGCGGATGAACGCGAAATCCAGCATGCGATGGATGCGGGCGCGCTCGTCATCGTGATTCCGACTGTTCGAACCGTGGAGGAAGGTCGCGCCGGGCGGGATTGGACTTATTTCCCTCCGCTCGGGAAGCGCAGCCAGGGGGGCGGGCAGGCGTTCTCGCCGGCCTTTTGGGGCAACGTTCCAGGCGGCTATCGCGACACGATCAACAACAATGTAGTTCTCATCGAGATGATCGAAACGGTGGGCGGTGCTGCCCAGGCCCGCGAAATCGCGGCGATTCCGGGAGTAGACGCCGTATTCGCGGCGAGTGGAGATCTCGGCAATTTCTCAGGGTACAAGCAGGGCGACCCTGATTACGAGCGCCTGATTAACGTCGTGCACGATGCGGCGCTCGCGGCCGGCAAGCGGCTTTGCGGCCCCCTTTCCTGGCGCGATCGGCCGGACTTCACCTGCTTCCAGGCCGGCAGCGAAATAGCGAACATTGCCCGTGGCGCGGCCGTGGAACTGGGAAACCTGAAGGATACGCAAGGCAAGCCCGAAGTGGGCCCTTACGCGAACAAGCCGTAGGGACGACGTCGCTTGCAGGCAGAGGGGCGTAACGGCGTGCGGCGGCAGCCTCCAGCAGGATCCCCGTCAGCGCGCGCTTAGCCGGTTCTCGAACCACACGACATTCTGGCTTTCCTGACCGGCCACCAGGATATCGGGCGCACCGTCCTGATTCAGATCCACCAGCTTCAATTCGTACGCGGACTGGTCCTCGGAAATCCTGTGCTCCGTAAATCCGCCGCGGCCATCGTTTTCATACCATGCAAGGACGCCAGAGTCCTTTGCGCACACGACGAAATCCGGATCGCCGTCTCCATCCAGATCCGCAATCGCGATTGCATGTGGTCCGACCAGCCGGGTATCGACCTCATGCGGCTCCCACTCAGGCGCTTCGAACCACACGATCCCTTTTCCGTGGCCGCGGCTGGCGAGGAAATCCGGTTTGCCATCGCCATTGAGGTCGTAGATCAGAATATTCGTTGCGCCGGGCTGTCCGGTGGCGATGACGTGTTTGATCCACGGCTGCATGAAGTCGCGCGGGTGCTCCCACCACGCGAACCAGTTCCCGTCGGGGCCGGATTTCGCGCCTGTGGCTACATCGATCAGGCCATCACGGTTCACATCGCCAATTCCGATATAGTGCGCGAAACCGGGCGCGTCGTGATTTGCAAGCACGAACCGGGACCATCGTTGCTCCGAACGAGCCCCTGGCGGAATTTTGAACGAGAGAATGGAATTCGGGAACCCGCCTTCCGGCCAGTCACTCATTGCGATGAGTTCCGCTTTCCCGTCGGCATCAATGTCAGCCAGAGCCAGGCCGTGCACCCCATCCGCGCCGCCCTTCTTCGCATCATCGATCAGATGAAACGTCCACTTCTGGTGAAGCGGATCCTGCGGGTGTTCGAGCCAGAAGATGAGGCCGGGATGATATTGAGCGCCGATGTAGTCGATGTCGCCATCGCCATCCACGTCGAGAGCCAGACTTTGTATCACGCGAATCCCTGAAATCAGGGTTGAAGGCCTCCAATCCGGCGCGCTGAACATGGAGATCTTGTGGTCGTTTTCAATATCGCCGCTGATGACATCGAGCCGGCTGTGGCCCGCGAAATCCGCCGCGACGATCGTCTGCGTGCGAAATCCATGCGCAATTACATGACGGATCCACGGAAGTCGCGTCTCATTCCAGAAAACCTGCGGATGATTGCCGGGCAAAACGATGTCCGCGAGCCCGTCGCCATTTCCATCCGCGACGACAATGTTCGATTCACGCGGAATGGCCTTCACTTCCGCGACGCGGACCCACGCGCCGTCCGGCTTGCGTTTGCAGATCATCGCAGGCCAGCCCACCAGAAGTTCATCGCTGCCATCCGCGTCAAAATCGCCCCAGCCGAGGAATTTTGCCGAAGGCGGCGCGCAGCCGGGCAATTCGCTTACCCATGCGGCGCCGGGAATTGGAACCGGATGCGGCAACGTCGTCTTTTGCGGATCAGGCTCTGAGACGGGCTCGCGCTCAACGCCAAACGAGGAACCCGACGCGGATCGATAATGGACTCGGTTGATGATCCCGTATGCCCGCGTCTCCGGAAGCGCCGTTGAAGCATTCCAGCGCGCTTGACGAAACCGGATTTGCGGAGCTTTGGCGGAATCCGAACCCTGATTTGCCGCATACGCCAGCGCGAGAACCAGGCTGGCGAGTATGAAACAGCATCGCAGTAACAACTCGCAGCCCTTCCTATTGCGCCGGCAAGCCGAACGTGAAGATGTTCGAGCCCGCCGCCATCGTGATGTACTCCTGACCATCCACGGCGAACGCCATCGGCGAGGCCTTCAGGTTCGAGCCCATATAAAAATGCCAGAGATCGGCTCCTGTCTCGGCATTCAACGCGACAAGATCTCCGCTATCATCCGCCGTAAATATCAGTCCGCCGGCCGTTGCTACCGTACCGGCCCACATGGTGGTTGGGCCCGGCATCGGGTATTCCCATCGCAGCTTTCCCGTCTTCACATCGAGCGCACGCAGAAAAAATTCTCCCGGCTCACTCGGTATTGACGTGTGTCCGGTGCCTCGAAATCCGCTGTTTGGAACCGGTTGTTGAGCGGAGCTGTAATAGGTCTCGCATTCTTCAAGAGCCACCACGTAGAACAAACCGAGACTAACATTCACGGACGGCGCCCAGTAGTTCGTTCCTCCGTGAACCGACGGGCAAACCCTGATGCCGCCCGGCGAAGGATCCATGTTCGGCACGACTATAGGGCGGCCCTTCGCATCGATTCCTTTAGCCCAATTCAGCTGTTTTACGAAAGGTCGGGCGAGCAAAAACTCTCCGTTGGTGCGATCGAGTATGTAATAGAAACCATCACGATTCGCCTGCACCAGCAGTTTGCGCGCACGTCCGCCGAAATCAGCATCCAGCAGGACCGGCGTTTCATTCGCATCCCAATCGTGCGTGTCGTGCGGGACGAACTGAAAGTACCATTTCAATTTCCCGTTATCGGGATCAAGGGCCAGGACGCAATCGCTGTATAAGTTGTCCCCGGGCCGGTCGCCGCCAAAGTCAGGCCATGGGTTGCCGGTAACCCAGTAAAGAAGGTTCAGGTCTGGATCCCATGTGCCTGTGGTCCATGCGGGGGCGCCGCCCCAATCGAGTGGAAACTGGCCCCAGGTGCTGCTGCCTGGCTCGCCCTGTTTCGGAATGGTTCGGAAGCGCCAGACTTCTTCGCCCGTGTTTGCGGACAACGCGGCAATAAAGCACGCTTTGCCGGACGACGCGACGCCGACAATAATCTTGTCCTTCACGACGAGCGGCGCGCCCGTACACGAATAAGCCCGGTCGCCTCCCGCGAAATCGCGATCCCAGAGAAAACCTCCATTGCCTCGCCGCAATGCGATCAGATGGCAATCGCTGGTTTCAAAGTACACTGAATCGCCGAACATCGCCGCCCCGCGGTTGACGCCTCTTCGTCGGACTCCGGTCGCCGTGTATCGCCAGATTTCGCGGCCGGTAACCGCATCGAGCGCATACACTTCATTGCTGTTCGTTACATACATAACGCCGCGATAGACCAGCGGCGTGGTCTCGAGATCGGCCTGCGTATCGATGTGACGCACCCACTTCGGCGAGAGTCGCGCCACGTTCGCGCGATTGATCCGGTCAAGCGGACTGAAACGATGCGCGGCATAATCTCCGATGTAAGTCAGCCAGTTCTGGTCCGGGCCCTTGCGCAGATCCTGGTCAGTCACCTGTGCGGCGGCTATTCCGGTTGCACCCAGCAGTGCAGCAAAAAGGAAGATTTTCAATTCTGCTCCCTCTGCGCCGGGCGCGGTGACCGGCGATCGGCTTCAGCTTCGGCGCGAACCGCCTGACGGCTGAGGAACGCAACAATATCGTCGATTTGATTGGGAGCGAGGCGTCGCGCATAATCCGCCGGCATCCACGAACCGGGTTGCAGCCTGGCGCTGTTCATCTCCGCGCCGTGCAGCAGATGAATCTGCCCGGTTTCGTCGATCACCTGCATCGACCAGTTCGTTTCATTCTTCACGATGCCTCGAACGCCGCCTGCAAGCAGGATCGGCTTGTAACCGGAGGTCGACAGTGCGGCCGGATTGACGATTGCCGTTCGCAGCTCCGAAACGCGATGCGCGAGGCCCGCATTCGAAAGGTCCGGCCCCAGATAACCACCCCGCCCGCGAATCATGTGACACGTTCCGCATCCGCCCTTCCCGTAGAAGAGCGCTTCTCCATTCGCGGCGTTGCCTGGTACGGGCACGCTGTTCGCCGGCGCGTTCAGGCTCCGGACGAACGCGGCAAGCTGCCGGATCTGCTCCTGCGGCAATGCGAAAGCAGGCATCGCGGTGCCTTTCACGCCGTTGTGGATCCAGTTCATCAGTTCCGTGTCAGATGCGCGACGCACTTCCCAGCTGTTCACAAGATCAGGACCCTGCCCTTCTCCCTGGCCACCCTGGCCAGACCGCCCGTGACAACCCGTGCAGAGCTGCTGAAACTGCTTCTGGCCGGCTTCCACTGCAGCCTGATCGCGCGCGAGAGGATTCGCCGCGCTCGGCGGGCCGGTGCGTCCGAGTTGCCCAGGCAGGAGTTGGGCAGACAATACCGCAAAGGCAGTGAGCGTGAAACCTGTACGCATCAGAAATAAAACTTCAACGCGAGTTCGATAATGCGATCGCTGTTCAGAGTAGATGACGCCTGACCGCCGGATGAAAGATTGATCGACGTCCCGGGATTCGCGAATACCGGATGGTTGAACGTGTTGAAGAATTCCGCGCGAAACTCAAAGCGCCTCGCTTCTGAGATGCGAAATTCACGCATGAGCGTAAGGTCCATTTGCACAAGGTTATCGCCGCGAAGAATATTTCTGCCGCTGTTTCCATACGTATACTGCGCAGGCACTGCGAACGCATCGGTCGCATTCGGAGCAACGCTTTGGCAGGCGGGATTCGATGAAGTATAAAACCAGCAGGCGATTGTTCCAGGCATGAAGGGCGTGCCGATGACGTTCGGACGCTGGTTGCCAACCCCAGTATTCGCGCGATCGCCGCTGATGACGGGCGTGAACGGAAGTGCGGATTTCAGAGTCTCCACGCCGGAGAGCTGCCAGCCTCCGACGATCGCATTCGCCACGCCTCCGTGATTCAGAAAATGCTTGCCTTTTCCGAACGGCAGCGGATAGTTGAAGCTGATGGAGGACGTGTGTCTCTGATCGAAATCGCAGGGTGCATAGTTGGCGCCGATCAGCTGCGTCGCGGGCGCACTGCCCTCGTCCGAACCGTTATCCATGCATCTGGAATAGACGTACGAGCCCATCAGCGTGAGGCCATGCCAATCGCGGAACTCGATCTCCGTCTGCAAGCCATTGTAGTTGCCCTTGCCGCCCCATTCCTGCAGCCCGATTGAGCCCCACTGCGGAAATGGCCGCCGCGCCTGAATGGCGCCTGGCGCAGGAGGCGGATCATTTCGCCGGATTCCCTGCTGCAGATGAACGGTTCTGCTGCCAACGTACGCCACGGTTGCCGCCACACGCGACGCAAGCTGGCGCTGTACGGAGAGATTCCATTGTTCGGTGTATTGCTGATGCAGGTGCGCAAGCGTTGACGTGATGCTGGGCGTGTCGCAGGAAATCAACACCATCCCGAACGGACACGGCTGGCCCGGATTGGGATTTGCTGAAGCGATCGGAGCGCCCTGAAAGAAATCCGCGAATGTTCGCGTCGGCGCAAGCGGCGGCCGATCGTTAAACAAAGTCAGGTTATCAACAAACGGAACAGTTACAACTGTGTTGTTGATCAGATTGGTGTCGGGATAAGTGTAGAAGATGCCATAGCCCGCGCGAATCACGGTCCTTTGTGAACCGAGCGGATTCCAGGCGATTCCGATCCTCGGAGCGAAATCGAGTTTCGCAGCGGGCGACACGGATTTCGGCAAACCAAGGCTGTTCGTGAATTCAATCCGGTCGGCAAAAAGCTGCAGCAGCAGCGGTGTGAGCGGTTGCGCATTCTGTGGAATGCCCGACGGCACGATGACCTTGCCGGTCTGGAAATCGAATCCGCTCCGGGTATCCAGAATGCCGTTGAAGAAGCTGTTGATCTCATAGCGCAGGCCGAGATTGATGGTTAATCCGGGCCGCACGCGGATGTTGTCATTGACATACCACGCGAGGAAATCGCCGTAATCGCCCTGCAGCGTCTGGAATGGGCTGCGCGTCGCATTGTCGGGGTAACCGAGCAGGAAGTCTCCAAAGGCGTCGCCGGTATAGGTGCCAACGAAGCTGAAGTTTCCGACTGAATTCTGGCCTATGCTGAACGCATCCCTCCGGTGCAGCCATTCGAAACCGAACTTCACCTCGTGGCGGCCCTTGTTCCACGTCATCGAATCGGAATACTGATAGTTCTGAACGGTGATGTGCTTCGGCCGCTGGTCCGATGGCGAGCCCTGAAATCCCTGATAGCCGGACAGACTGATATTGGGAAAGCTCTTTACCGGAGTCAGCACAGGGTCTTCGAAGCCCAGCACGCCCACCTGGGCGAGATCGAATCCGGGCAGCACAACACCGAACAGGAAAGGCGAGTTGTAGTAAGACGCCTGCGCAACATTCAGAAGCGAAGGCCCGAACATATGCGTCCACATCAGCGCCGTATCCTGCGCGCTGCTGTGCAGGGTGGTTCCTTTTAGCGCCGGGAAAGGATTGGGATTGAACTCCTGGTTATTCGCAATGGAATAACGCGCCATGAACGCGTCCTTCTCAGTCGCATGGCCGTCGATACGGATGTCGCCTTCATCGACGTTGAGGGGCGTGGCGGTGCTGAGAGCGGTCCGGCTGGTAACTCCCTGCAACAGGTTCGGCGTCGGAAGATACGGCAGGAAGTTCGTAGCCTGCGGCGCAATGCGGCTGCTCGGAATCAGGTTTCCGGGAAATGGACTTCCGTTTAAAGGATCAATTATATTTTTCTTCAGTTCAGCGAAGTTCCCGGTTCGCTCGGCGACGCTCGGTACCACGTAGTTGAAAGTGGTCCCCTGGCGCAGACGCGTGCCCTGGTAATCCGCAAAGAAGAAGATTTTGTTCTTCCAGATGGGTCCGCCAATGGTTCCGCCGAATTGATTTCGCTTCAGCGGAATCGGGCTCGGCAGGAAGAAGTTTCGTGCGTCCATCTTGTCGTTCCGGAGAAACTCGAAAAGGCTGCCGTGGAACGAATTCGTGCCGCTTTTGATCGAGGCGTTGATCATATTGGGCGTGTGTCCGAATTCGGGCGACATATTCCCCGCGCCGACTGAGAATTCCTGGATCGCATCGACATTGGGCTGTATGAGGGTGCCGCCCAGTTCGAAATTCGTGACGTTCGCGCCATCCAGTGACCAGCCGGTGAAGATCGAGCTTTGGCCATTGATATTTACGTTGACCGAGCGCGCACGAATCTCGCTTCCGTTGAACTGCGCCGTCTGCGACCGGGGGATAAACGTTGCGCCGGGCGTGAGTTGCGTCAGTTCCCAGAAATTACGGCCATTGAGCGGGATATTCGCGACCTGGCTCGGAGGGACGAGATGGCTGACTTCCGCCGAGGTTGTCTGAACCAGAGGAACGGCGGCATCTACTGTGATCTCCTGATTCGCGGCTCCAACCTCCAGCGCCGCGTTCATGGTTGCATGCTCGCCGGTGTGCAGTGTCAGGCTGGAAACGACGAACGACTTGAAGCCCGAATAGCCAATCGTCAATGAATATTCGCCTGGATTCAGGTCTGGCAGACTATACTCGCCCGCGTTGTTTGTGGTGGTAGTGCGGATGGATGACGTCCCGGTGTTCTTCAGTTGAACTGAAGCATTGGGTACAACGGCTCCAGTGTTGTCGGTAACCGTTCCCTGCAGACTTGCCTGGCTGATCTGCCCGTACGAAGCAGCCACAATTCCAACCAGCAGAATCGCGCTGGTTGCGAACGAACTGATGGAGCGCACAAACACCTCCTCGACCGTAAGACCGTTTCGCGACTCATTCTATAACCGGGGATGACGTTGAGTCGTCGCTTTTTCTCCGAACCCACCGCCGCCATCTCGCGTACACACCGGGTATGAGATTCGATCTCCGGTTTGCGTTACGCATGATTGCGGCGCACCGGTGGTTTTCCGCTGCCATTATCGCGACGCTCGCGTTCGGGATCGGCCTGAACACGATGGTGTTCACTCTCATCGACGCGGCCGAGTTCAAGCCAGTACCCGTTCCCAACGGAGAGCGCCTGATCGCCATCGTCACCCGGGACGTGAAAACCAGCCGGCGAGACCGGCAGCACATGCCTGTCTCCTGGCCGGATTTCGTTTACTACCGCTCGCACACCCGTTCCCTTGAGGCTCTCGAAGGTGGAACCGGCGACAGCGCGATCTTCAGCGAAAAGGATATTGCTCCCCAGCACTATCGCAGCTACCGCATTTCGCCGGGATTGTTCGGAATGCTGGGAGCGAGGCCCGAACGCGGGCGTGACTTGGTTGCCGCGGACGCGGCATCCGACGCCGCTCCGGTCGTTCTTATCGGTTACAGCATATGGAAAGAACGATACGGCGGCCGCGACGTACTCGGGCGGATCATCCGCGTAAACGGCAAACCGGCCATGATCGTCGGCATCATGCCGAAGGATTTCCGATTCCCGTCTGAAGAGGATGCCTGGATGCCGCTCGCCGCCAGCGCGGAGCGTGAAGACCGCGGCCGCCGCCAGTTGCAGCTCTTCGGTCTGCTGAAACACGGCGCCACGCTCGCCCAGGCCGCCGCGGAGTTTGACGTTCTCTCGCAGCATCTGGCGCGCGAATATCCCAAAGAAGATAAAGACACCGCAGCTCTGGTGCAGACTTTTCATCAGCGCTACAACGGCGACCAGATTGCCCTCGTATTTTGGCTTCTCATGGGCGCCGTCGCTCTCGTGTTGCTCATCGCCTGCGCCAATGTAGCGAATATGCTTCTCGGCCGAGCACTCGCACGAAGCCGTGAGATCTCCATTCGCGTCTCCCTTGGAGCATCCCGGTGGCAGATTGTGCGGCAGTTGCTAATCGAATCGCTGCTGCTCAGTTTGTTCGGGGGCATTGCGGGACTGGCGCTCTCGGCCTTTGGAGTTCACGCGTTCGATCTGGCAAGTCAGGATGTCGGAAAGCCTTACTGGGTCGTGTTTGCGATGGACTACAGGGTTTTCTTCTATTTCGCCATCATTTGCGTCGTTTGTGCGCTGCTCTTCGGCCTTGTGCCCGCGCTGCGCACCTCCCGCGTGGACGTAAACAGTGCTTTAAAAGAAGGTGTTCGCAGTATGGGTACGCGGCATGGCAGCAGGCTCTCTGGCCTGCTCATTGTTTTTCAGTTCGGCCTTACTCTCGTCCTGTTGCTCGGGGCCGGGGCGTTCATGCGCAGCTTTGTGGAAAAACAAAAGATCAACCCGTGGGTGCATGGCGAGCAACTCATCACCGGGCGGGTCAGCCTTCCTGAAGAACGCTACAAAGACGCAGACAGCCGCCGCATCTTCTTCGACCGCCTGATACCCGCCGTAGCCGCTATTCCGGGCGTGCGTGGAGTAGCCATCACAAGCGATCTGCCGGGCACGGGATCAGGCCGGCGACGTATCGAAATCGAAGGAGCGCCCCTGGTCGACGCCGAGCACCGCCCCAATGCTGCCGTCATCACACAATTTCCGGGGTATTTCCGGGTCGTCAATCTTCCTCTTCTCCGTGGACGCGACTTCAACGCCATCGACGGCTCGGCTGGTCATCTGAATGCGATTGTCACGCAGGATTTTGCACGCCGCAACTGGCCAAATCAGGATCCTCTCGGCAGACGTTTTCGTTTCCACGACAACAGCAAGCCGGGCGAATGGATTTCCGTGATCGGCGTTTCAGCCGATATCGTTCAGAGCCTGGACACCCTGCCGGATCCCGTTCTCTTTCTGCCCTGGCGGCAGGATTCCTATAGCTCGATGGCAATCGCGGCGCGCGCCAATTCGCCCCTCGCCGCAGCGGCGGCAATTCGTTCCGCGGTACAAAAGCTGGATCTGGATCTCCCGGTCTTTGAACTGCGAACCATGGCGGAGGTTGCGGACCGCCAGATCTGGTTCCTGCGGGTCTTCGGAAGCATTTTTCTGGTTTTCGCAACCGTAGCGCTCGTCATCGCCTCCGTCGGCATCTACGCTGTCATGGCGCAAGCCACAGGCAGCCGGACGCAGGAGATTGGCGTTCGCATGGCGCTGGGCGCAACGCCGGAGAAAATCGCCGTTCTCATTCTCCGGCGCGGAGTTGCGCAACTGCTCGCGGGGCTCAGCCTCGGCGCTGTCGTCGCACTCCCTGTGGCCCGCACTCTCGGAAAGCTGCCATTCCTTCAGGCGCCCTCGGATCCCGCCATGATGGGCTCTGTAGTGGCCGCGCTCTGGGTGGTCGGCCTCTTCGCGTGCTGGTTGCCCGCCCGCCGCGCGGCAGCCCTGAATCCCGTCAGCGCCATGCGCAACGATTAGCCGCATTTATGTCAAATGCGTCGCGTCAGTTTTTCGTAATCGCTAACGAATCGATCTTCGGATTCTGAATCACCGGCGTTAGCTGGACGAAAACCTGTCCGTTCGTCACAGTGGTAACGAAGGTCTGGTCAATCGCTTTGAAGGGACCGCCCGCCGCCTGAACGATATCGAAATTCCTTGCGACCTGCTGCCCGTTGATCACGATGTTGAATACCCTCTGTCCCGGGCTGAAGAAAAAGTTTTCGGAGAATTTCAACGTCACCGAATATGTGCCGTTTGGCGCCGCGAACTCGTATTGCACGGGCGCCCCCACGCTATAGCGCTCCGTCTGATACAGGGCCTGGTCACTGGTATTTGCGATCGTGTTCAGGACCGAGTAAGTAATCCCGCCGCTGTAACCGGAATCGGCGCCCCATACCTGCCCCTGCGAGTCCGTGTACTGTGCTCCGCCTGCGTGTACGCGAATCGGAGTGAAGCCCGGCGTCGTGCTGGTTCCCGCATCGATTTCGATCGCATTGATCTGCGGGTTCTGAACCACCGGCGTCAGTTGAATCACAATCTGGCCGTTCGTCACGTTCACCGGGAAAGATTCGTCGATCGCGGTATTCGGTCCGCCCGCCGCCGCTACGATATCGAAGTTTGTCGCCACCTGCTGACCGTTCAGCACGATGTTGAACACTCTCTCGCCACGGGACGAGAAAACGGTTTCGGCGAATTTCAGGATCACGGTGTACGCGCCGTTTGGCGCCGGGAACTGATACTGCAAAACCCCTGTGTTGTAGCGCTGTGTCTGATACAAAGCCGGAGTCGCCGTGTTTGTCACCGGCGCTGAGTCGGAATACGTGAATCCGCCAAGAAAGCCGTAATCGGCCGACCACGCATTGCCCGAAGCGTCCACCAAAGGTCCGCCTCCCGCATGCACCCGAATCGCGCTGAATCCGCCACTGCCGGAACCCGGCGAGCCAGGCGTTCCTGAGCCGCCTCCGAACTGCAGGTTCAGGATCGAAGCCGCGTCCACATTTACGCCGGTGGTCGCGTTGATGTTTGCCTGGCCGGATTCCGAAGCAGTCACAGTATACCCTCCAGGCGGCAGGCCAATGCTCGAATAACTGCCGTTACTGTCTGTGACGGCGGTCGTGTTGCGCGGCCCGCTGATGCTGACGGTCGCGTTGGCAGCCGCCGCGCCGTTCGCGAGCGTCAGCTTCCCGGCGATCGTTCCCATTGCCGGAAGACTCAGCGTCAGGACGGTATTTCCGTTCGGCCCCACGGATTGTCCGCTCAACGTAGTCGTCACGTGATAGAACATCGAGGTCTCGAGATCGTAAGTCCCCGGTTGCACATAAAGCGCGTAAACGCCGCCGGGACCAGTTACCGCCGCCGCCCGGACCAGACCGCCCGAGAGCGCCTCCACCACGGCGCCGGTTACAGGCTGCCCGTTGTCCGTTACCACTCCGCTGAACTGCGCAGCCACGCCGCCCAGAACCGGCGTGAAGTTCGTATCCGCGCCGGCCGCAACGTTCACCTGAAATACGCCCATCGGCAGTCCGGGAGCGCTCACCGTCGCTGTATAGGTTCCGGAGGCCACGCCGTAAAAACGGAACAGCCCTCCTTCGAAAACTCCTGAACTCTGCCCCGCCACCGAGATCGTGGCGTTCGAGATCCCATTTCCGCTCACGTCCACCACCTGCCCCGCGATTCCACCCAGAGAACTCGGTCGCAGATTGCCGCCAAGCGCGCGCCAAAGATTAATCCGGCCATATCCGAGCTGCTGGCCCGCCTGGCCACCGGTATTTGCGTTATCCGCCGATTCCTCGATCAGCATCCGCGCCGCCGCCGCGGTCATATTGGGGCTGGCGGCGAAGATCATCCCTCCTTCCGCGGAGACGTGCGGAGCCGCCATTGATGTACCCGATACCGATGCATAACCCGTGGTTGCGGTGAGCGCGGTCGGATAAGTCGGAACCGTCGAAAGAATGCCCGTCCCGGGAGCCCCCACAGCCACACCGAATCCAAAATCGGAGAAGCCGGCCAGCGCATCGCTCGCGTCGGTGGCCGCTACGCCGATCGCGTAGTTGGCGTCCGCGGGGTAAAACAGATCCGCGCTCGAACGGTTACCGGCCGCGGCGACCACCAGCGCATTCTTTTGCCACGCGTAATTGATCGCCGATTGCAGCGTTTGCGAATAACCGGGCCCTCCAAAGCTCATCGAAATCACGGAAGCCCCGTTATTGGCCGCATCGACAATCGCCTGGGCGATCACTCCATCGTCTCCGGAGCCTGTTGAGTCGAGCACCTTGTAGACCAGAATTTCCACCGGGTATGCCACGCCCGCAATGCCCTGCCCGTTATTGGCCGCGGCCGCGATGATGCCGGCGACGTGAGTACCGTGGCCGAAATCGTCGCCCCAGGCGCAGGGCGTCGGCGCGGTGGTTGCGTAATATGCTTTGCTGATCGACCAGTTGAGTTGCCCGCCGGAAGCCGTATCCGTGGATCCTCCGCCCGTGTTCATGAAATCCGGATGGGTACAATCCACTCCGGTATCGAGAACCGCGACGCGCACTCGCCCCGATTCAGCCACAGCCGCACTCAGAAACCCGTCCGGCACGATTCCCCACGCCGCCGTCGCCTGAATATTCTGAAGCGCCCATTGGGCACTGAGCAGGGGGTCGCTCGGGACCAGCGCCTGAGCCTTCCGTACGCGATTCGGCTCTACGTAAACCACGTCTGGTGATGCCGCCAGTTGTGATGAAACGCCGAGCGGCGTGCCCTGCGGCAACCGGACAAGGTGCACGTTCGCGTCCTGCCGCACCGTCGCGGTCACAGCTCCAGGCGCCATCTGATTGACTACGGCCTTTGCTGAAACACCTTCCCTGAACCGCACCAGAAACTGATTGGCGACAGTGATCTCGTTCGCGGAAGCCACGTACTCGGTACCGGCGAACGCGGAAGCCGTTGAAAGCGCAACGGCCACGGCTGCGATTCCCGCACACGCGAGGCGCGAGCCGGATGGGCCTGACTGCCTGAAAGCGAACAAATCGTCCTCCTTGAACGCGCCCCCTCAGGTCAAGTCGCCAGAAATCAAATCCTGCCTGGTCGAAATTCTGCGCCCGGGTAGCCTGATCCCCCGGATAAATCCGGATTTTTCCCGGACAATTGAGCGATTATAACTTCTGGTTTCGCCGAATGGTACGCTTCAGGCGAGATTGATTGCAGGAGCGGCGCCCTGAATTTGCGCCGTGTGATACACGTTTGCCGCGAGGAGTTCGTCGATTTCGGACACGGTCAGGTAGCGCACCGGAGCGGAGCCCGGAATTCGCGCGATTACCTCGGCCAGTCCCCGGAGCGCGGCTACGGCTTCCGGAGTGAAATCCTCCACCGATGCGCGCGCCATCGCAGCCGGTCCGAAACGGCGCAGATAAAGGGCGTGACACGGATAGAGATATCCGCCCGACAAAATCCGCCGGGATAGCGCATCCTCGGAAAGCCAGTTCGCGAGGCGTTGGCCGTTTGAATCGCAGCTCGAGCAAAGCCGCGACGGCAGCGCCACGCGATCTTCAATCTCGAGCAGCATCTGGTGTGCGGAGGCGCAATCCTTCCCCGCCGTCACAATCCCGTGGTTGCCCAGAATAAAAGCCCGCGTGCCCGGGTTTTCGAATACCGCCTGCTCGATTTTTCGCGCGAGCGCAAGACCGGAGGCAACATAGGGTATCCACTTCCACGGCAGCCCCCGAAGCAGTTGCGTGAACTGCTCTTCGGCGTCCCGTCGCACAGCCCACGCGATGGAATTCACCGAATGAACGTGCATTACCACGCGCCACGGAATCACACAGTGCATCGCGGTCTCGACCGACGCCCGCAAAGGTCCGGGCGCAGTAACGGAGGGATCGATACTGTTGCTTATCGAATATCGCGCCGCCGGAAGATCTACCGGAACGAACATTTGCTCCTGTCCGGCGTTCGCCAGCCAGCGGCCGGAGGCCTTGATCCAGAGAGTGTCGCAGACTTTAATTGACGTGTTGCCGGTAGATCCCTGCACAAACAGAGGATCGCGCCCAAGGCGAGCAGAGCATTCGACCAGAGCCGCCGATTCCGGATCTCCGAGTGGGAATTTCACCGTCGGCACTATTTGACTTCATTCGAGGCCGTGAATCAAGAGCAGGATGCTCAGGGAGTCCTGGCGCCCACGCTCAAAGCCAGAGTATCGAACCGGGTTCGATGAATCAGTTTCCGCCGCCAACGACCCGCACACTGTCAGTGCTTGCCACTTCGAAATGGCTCAGAGATTTCGAGTAGCTGGAAATGCCCCGGTAAAGCGCCTCGGCGATCTTCTGCCGGTACTCCGGCCTGTTCAGATTCCGTTCGTCCCGCGTGTTGCTCAAAAATCCGATTTCAGCGAGCACGGAGGGCATGGACGCGCCGATCAGAACCACAAATGGCGCGCGTTTTACGCCGCGGTCGTGCGCTGCGGCATTGCCGATCGCCGCCTGCGCGAATAACGGCGTTTGTATGTCCCTCGCGAAGGTCTGGGACTCGGTAATCTTGTCGTTCAGCGTGATCGACTGGATCAGGTCCCTGAGTTCGCCTACGCTCTTGTCCGAACCCGAATTCTCCCGCGCCGCGACTTCGAGCGCCGCCGTATTGTTAGTGAAATTCAGGTAAAAGGTCTCGATTCCACCCACGGACGGCGAAGGCGAAGAGTTCGCATGAATCGAGAGAAAAAGGTCCGCCTTGTGGTCGTTTGCGATCGCGGTACGCTCGTGCAGCGGAATAAAAGTGTCGTCCGACCGCGTGAGAATCACCTCTGCGCCCATGCGGTTTTGAACCAGGGTAGCCAGCCGCAGAGCCACATCCAGCACCACATCCTTCTCGAGCACGCCGTGTGGTCCGATCGTGCCGTCATCGTGGCCGCCGTGGCCCGCATCGATTACCACGCGGTTGATCTTCAACCCGAGGGCTCTGGTGAGGGAGCGGGTGGCGTGCTCGGGCGGGCGCGCTGCGTACTCTCGCCGGGTCGCAACAGCCGGCTGCATCACTTTTGTCGACATCCCGCGGACGTATCTTTGCGGAGACACCGGTCCGGGCAAGGGCATCGTATTGATCGCCGGCACGTAAAGCGGCGCGAGTTGATCGAGTGGCGGAGCCGCCAGCAAAGCTACGGTCTTCGGAACCGGCCTGGCCGGATAAACGAACCTGCTTCCGTTCCCCGGCGGCCGTGTTGAGACGGGAAACGCCATTGTCTCGTGATAAGGCCGCGGAGACACATACGGAGTCGGCGGAGCGATAAGTGCGGAAACCTGCCCTCGCGCCACGGCCGCGCTATGTTCTTTTGGGGCTGTCGGCCGGATGTCGATCACCATTCGGTCCGCCAGGCGGCGCACCGTGTAATCCGCGGGACCCTCGAGGTCCAAAACGACCCGCGTTGTCCCTGGCAGCGTCTCCGCGATGCGGACCCGTTTTACCAGCCCATCGTTCACCACGTGCGTTGCGTAACGCTTGTTTTCGATTAGCGGCCGCGAGCGGAGAATATCGAAGAACAGACGGTCCGGATCCCAGGCGCGGTTTGATCGGTATTCAACAGGTCCGGTCGTTTGCAGAATCACCCGCGTTGAACCGGAGTGGGACCAGGACTGGACCGACGTCACCCGAATAATGCCGGAATTCGGCGCGGCAGTGGCGGGCGCGAGGGCAAACATCGTCAGAACCTGCCAAAACCGGGAATTCACCGAGAACCTCTTAACCTCAGACCCTCTCTACGGAGTACGGTAGTAAATCTGTCCGTCTGAGCCAACCGACGCCTGGATCGGACGATATGTTTCAGCCCCTCCGGGCGTGATTTTACTACCTGTATTATCGCCTGTATTTCGGCTCGCCTTCTGGCGGGCGCTCTTCAGGTTTTTCGAAACTCGCGCAACGTAATCGCGCGTTTCCGCGTAAGGCGGGGTTCCCCGGTAACGGTCTACCGCCTTCTCCCCGGCGTTGTAAGCCGCCACCGCTTTGGTGTAATCGCCCTGATAATAATCCAGCAGAAATTTCAAATATTTCACGCCGCCGCGCACGTTTTCTTCAGGGTCGAAGGAATTGGAGACACCGAAGCGCCGCGCCGTGGCGGGCTCGAGTTGCATCAGGCCCTGAGCGCCTTTGGGTGAAACCGCGAACGGGTCGTAATTGCTTTCCACGCGCGCGACCGATTGCGCCAGCGTCGCCTCGACGCCCTGCTCCGTCGCCACTTTATCGATGATTTCGGCCATTTTCGCCGCTTCCGGCGCGGGCGCGGCCGGTCTCGCCACCAGGGTGGCCCGGATCAACCTTCCGGAACGCGTATCGGCGTGAACCACTGACTTCGCAACGGGCGCAATTACCTCTGCAGATGAGCCGAGGGCGGGCATCGCTATCAGCAGTATAAAACAATACTGTTGAAAATTGTTACGCGACAATCCCCGTGTTCCGGATGAAAACACAAATGTCGATGTTACCATTCGCCTGGTGAGCGAGAGCGAAACCTGCCAGGGGAAAGCAAGCCAGATCGGCCGGCTCCGTCTTGCCGGCTGGGTCCTCGTCGGCGGCGCCAGCACCCGCATGGGCCGCGATAAGGCGCTCATCGAAATCGGGGGGACGCCGCTCGCCCTCGCCGCCGCCGAAGCGCTCGGGTCTGTATGCGATTCCGTCGCGTTCGTGGGCGACCCTGAGCGGTACAAAACACTGGGTCTCCCCGTCATTTCCGATCGGCAGAGAGGCGCCGGCCCTCTTTCCGGAATCGAAGCCGCGCTCGGAGTCACCTGCTCAGAATGGAATTTCATTGCAGCCTGCGACATGCCGGCGCTCAACGCTTCCCTGCTCCAGGATGTCGCCGCCGCAGCCGGCCTTGACGCCGCGGTCCCGCAATATCCCGATGGCCGCATCGAACCGCTCTGCGCCGTATACCACCGGCGCTGCCACGCCGTCGCCGCGGATGCCCTTGCCACCGGGATCCGGCGTATCAGCGACTTCATCGCGCGCCTCAGGGTACGATACGTCCAGGTGACGGACCCGCAACCGTTTCTGAACCTCAACACCCCCGAAGACCTCGAAAAATACCGCCGTGGCTGAAGAATTCCCCCACTACATTGAGTTCCGGCACGTCTACAAGACGTTCGACAGGCCCGTTTTGGTCGATTCCAGTTTTTTTGTCGATGGAGGCCAGACCGTCGCCATCATCGGCCGCTCAGGCGTCGGCAAGTCCGTCACGCTCAGCCACATCATGGGGTTTCTGAAACCGGATAAGGGAACGATTATCGTCGCTCACGAGGACATCACCGGCTTCAACGAAGTCGAAATGAACCGTATTCGGCGCAAGGTCACGATGGTCTTCCAGTCCGGCGCCCTGTTCGATTCCCTCACCGTTGCGGAAAATGTCCTCTTCTCGCTCGAGGGGCGCGAGGATTACGATACCCGCAACCGCGAAGACGTGGTTCGGGGCCTGCTCAAAATGGTCGATATCTGGCAGGCCCGCGACTCCTATCCCGCCGATCTTTCGACCGGCTACAAGCGCGCCGTAGCCATCGCGCGAGCTCTGGCGGCCGAGCCCCAATGCCTGCTATACGATGAGCCGACCACTATGGTCGACCCGATCATGAGCGATCACCTCACGCAGCTGATGCTCCGCCTGAAGCGCGAACACAAACTCACCAGCATCGTGGTCACTCACGATCTCGACCTGATGAACAACGTCGCCGATGCAGTCGTGTTTTTGAGCAAGGGCCGCGTAGCATTTTTCGGACCGCCGAAACAGCTTTACCAGTCCGAAGATCCCGATATTCAGGAGTTCCTCGAGCTCGATAAGGTCATTCGCGGAACCAATATCCTGGACCGCAATCCTATCCGCTCGGGTCTCGGCGGCGCCGAAGCATGACGTCGCGCCCAGCCATCGGATGAACGGCCCCTGGAGCCGCGGCGGATTATCCTGGCGCGAACTCATCGGCCGCACCGCGCGGGAAAGCTGGGATGACAACGTCTTCGGGCAGGCGGCCCGCCTCGCTTTCTACCACCTTCTTGCTCTGTTTCCGTCGTTGCTTCTGCTGTTTCTGATTTCAGGCCCGGGTTCTGCGCCCGAATCATCGCTCCGCGATGCGCTCGCGGATGCAGTACGCTATCTTCTCCCCGCGCGCGTCGCCCTCCTGATCAGCCAGGCCGTTGCCGACCTGCACGCGAGCGCACTTCAGCCCGGCGGCATATGGATTGCGGTGGGCGGCGCTCTCTGGGCAGCGGTAAACGGCGCCTGGGCTCTGATCGACGGCCTGAATGCAGCCTATGAAGTCGAAGAATCCCGCTCATTTAGCCGGGTAACCCTCCTCTCGCTGGGGCTAACCGTTGTAGTCGCTGTTCTTACCTTCCTGGCGCTGACAGGTGTCTACTATGCGGGCGGATGGCTCGAGGGCGCAGGTCACGCTAACCTGGCGACGGCCGTGCGCTGGGCCATCGTAACTGTGGCGCTGCTCGTTTGCTTCAGCATCTTTTTCCGCTTCGCTCCCAGTCTCAAAAACCGGCAGTGGCGCTGGAGTACGCCCGGAGCGCTGTCAGCCGCTGTGATCTGGGTTGGAGCGACCCTCATGTTCCGTTTCTGGACGGACCACTTCAGCTCCTATCCCCGGATCTATGGAAGGATTGCTCCCACCGTGTCGCTTCTCATATGGCTCTACGTAACCGGCGCCGCTGTTCTGATTGGCGGCGAAATGAACTCGGAAATTGAGAAAGCGGAGGCCGAAGGCGGCCACGATCACGAAATCAAGCGGGGGAAAACCCGTTAGACGGCGTGTCCCGGAACTATTTCCCTTCGACCATCGATTCCGGCAGCGCCCACGCAAACATAACCCCGCCCGCGCTGGTCACAATGTACTGGCGCCCGTCCAGCTCATAACTGATGGGTGAACTCTGCATTCCCGCGCCTTCGCCTGCGTGCCAGAGCGTCGAGCCGTCGCTTGTGCGGAACGCGATCACATTCCCCTGAGCATCGCCGCTAAACGTCAGTCCGGAATCGGTGGTCAGTACTCCTGCGCCCGAACCATTCGGGCCAAGTTCATGACTCCAGCGAATCTTGCCCGTCTGGTAATCGATGGCTTCAAGGACACCCTTGCCCCACACGCCATAATCGGCGCCAGCCCAGCCGAACGCGCCATCCTCCGGCTTGAAGAAATAGATTCCGTAGCTGGGATGCGCGTTTACGATGAACAACCCGGTCTTCTGGTCGAAGCTGGGCGAACGGTAATTCGTCAGGCCCCCTTCATCGGGCGCGATCAGACGTCCGTCGCGGGCGGGCTCCTTTTCAACATTTGGAATCGGCCGTCCCTCTTTATCTACGCCTCTCGACCAGTTCACCGGGCCGAAAGGAACCGTCAAAAGGCTTTTGCCGTTCGTCCGGTCCAGAACGAAGAAATACCCGTTGCGGGAAGTCTGCATCAGCATCTTGCGCGGCGTCCCATGAAAATCCGCATCCACCAGAACTGGGGTTTCCACGGCATCCCAGTCGTGCGTATCATGCGGGGAGGGCTGGAAATGCCACACCAGCCTCCCTGTCTCGGGGTTCAGCGCAACAATGCTGCAGGTGTACAGGTTGTCGCCCGGACGCACCTTGCCGTTCAGCACCGGAGTGGGATTGCCCGTGCCCCAATAAAGAAGATTCAGGTCGGGATCATAAGTTCCGGTCATCCAGGTCATGCCGCCAGTTGTCGCATTCGGCGTACCCGCCGGTGGCGTAGCATCCCAGCGCCACTGCGTCTTCCCGGTTTCGGGATCGATGGCTTTCAGGAAGCCCGTCAGATTATCGAAATCGCCGGAGACTCCGATAATGACGTGGTTCCGAATGACCAACGGCGACATCGTGCTCCAGTAACCTTTGGTTGCATCTGCGATGACCACATTCCAGCGGACCGTGCCATCCTTCGCGTTCAGGCAAACCAGATGGGCGTCGGGCGTCAGATAGTAGAGCCAGTTCCCATACATGGAGACGCCGCGATGACCAATATGAAAGCCTTTGTTGGCCGGGTAGGTGTAGTGCCACAGAAGATGGCCGGAACGCGCGTCCACCGCCCAGACATGATCCGGCGCCGTAATGTACAGAACTCCGTCGACCAGCAGCGGCGTGCACTTCAGGGTGTTGTTCTGATTCGTCTGAAACGCCCAGGCCAGCGAGAGCTTGTCAACGTTCCCGGGCGTGATCTGCGTCAGACTACTATGGCGACGGCCCGAATAGTCGCCGTGATATCCCGGCCACGTATTGGCCGGCGGCTTCAGGAGCATCTCCTGCGTGAGTTGCTGCGCCATGAGGGGCGCGGCAATCATGGTCAGTATCAGAAATTTCTTCATTTCAGGCTCTGGAGGTATGCCATCAGATTGTGAATGTCCGCATCGGTATACTTGCCGAGCAATTCGGCATGCGCCTCGGCAGGGGCATCGACCTTATACGTCACGTCGCGTGTGCGGAAGCCGTGGTATTTGCCGCTTGCGTCGCGGATCGAGATCGTAAACTCATCCCGATACGCGATCTCGCCTGTCACCGTCTCGCCCGATTTTGTGGTGATCGTGGCCTTCGACTTTGCGCCGCGCGGGTAAAGCATGCGTTCTTCGAGCCGAAGCCCTTCGAGCCGTGTGGCGATACCTTTGAGATCGCCCGTCGGTGAATGGCAACCCGAACATCCGCCGGATCCGTTGAAATACGTCTTCCCCGCAGCCGCATTGCCGCTCTGAAGATCTTCCGGAGCGACTCCGCGGCGCTTCCCGTTCTGCGAATCCGCAAGCGTCTTCTGCGTGTGGATGAACGCGACGAGCGCCGCAACATCGGAATCGGTCAGGGAAGAAAACGCCGGCATGCCGGTTTGGGGACGCCCGTTGCGCACCACCGGCTTGATCTTGTCTCCACCGACATCATCCGTCACAAGCTTCGACCGGGTGAGATCGGGGCCATCTTCGCCGCCGCCTGCATCGCGCCCGTGGCAAAAAGCGCAGTGCTGAACGAAAAGATTGCTGCCCGTCTCCACGAGCGAAGCCGGATATGTGACCGCGGCCGGTTTTGGCGCCTGCTGGGCAAAGACGGCGAATACGGCAAGGAAAGCGCCGGTCATCGCGAGTCGAACGGTGCTGCGAAACATTCGGTACACAACATAACATTGTCGGAAGCGATCCCGTTCGGGATTGCGGACAATGGCGCTATGACCAGCAACGATCAGCCATTTCTGACCGACGTCAAGGAGTTGCGGGCCCGGGCGAGGAAGAATCTGGACCAGGGAGCGATAACGCCCGCCTACCAGGGAGACGTAAAACAGGCCATCGAAATCCTGCAAAGCGTACTTGCGACGGAGATCGTCTGCGTTTTGCGGTATACCCAGAACGCCGTGGCTGCGACCGGCATTGCGAGCGACAGCGTGCGCGAAGAATTCGACGAGCATGCCAATGAGGAGCGGAAGCACATGCGCGCTGTGGCCGAGCGCATCAATCAGCTCGGCGGCGACCCCAACTTCAATCCTGAAGGAATTCTCACGCGATCGGCTTCCCAATATGCAATCGGCAAAAACCTCATCGAGATGATCAGGGAGAACCTGATCGCCGAGCGGATCGCAGTTGAACATTATCGCGAGCTGATTCGGTTTTTCGGCGATCGCGACCCAACCACGCGCGTCATGCTCGAAGGCATTCTGGCGAATGAAGAAGAGCATGCGAACGACATGCACGATCTTCTGGTAGCCCACGAGGGCAAGCCGATGCTGCCGAAGGACTAGCAGTCCGGGGTGCAACTCGATTTTCTTCCTGGCCTTATGGAGTGGACGACCGTAGTATGGAGGCATGTCGTTGGGCAAGCGCGGGCCGGGGGAGAAACAGGCTCCGATCTGGATTGAAGCGGCTTCGCTGGCTACGCCGGCCGCTCATCCTTTCTAC
>Ga0157370_10002025_pt1 | contig 24897 bp, 13 predicted proteins | sample C35metaG_FD_113463 | JGI IMG/M metagenome (GOLD analysis project Ga0157370, IMG submission 113463) | Corn rhizosphere microbial communities from Kellogg Biological Station, Michigan, USA - C3-5 metaG | ecosystem: Host-associated > Plants > Roots > Rhizosphere > Soil | place: USA: Michigan...
CGAGATCGTGCTGCCGCAGCTGCTGGAGGCGTCGAAGGCCGCGCGCGCGATCGCGCACGATGGCAATGGCGCCGGCAAGCCGCTGGCGCTGCACAACGCCCGCGCGCTGTATCCGGCGATCGACCCGGTCGAGAGCCTGCCCAATCCCGACAAGATCGCGCTGCTGCGCGAAGTCGATGCGTATGCGCGCTCGCGCGATCCGCGTATCAAGCAGGTCATCGTCAGCCTCGCCGCCACCATCGACACCATCCTGATCGCCGCCTCCGACGGCACCCTGGCCGCCGATGTGCGCCCGCTGGTGCGCATGAATGTGCAGGTGATCGCCGAAACCAACGGTCGCCGTGAGCAAGGCTATTCCGGCGGTGGTGGCCGTTACGGCTATCGCGAGCTGATCGAGAACGGCCGCGCGCTCGCGTTCGCCGACGAGGCTGTGCGCCAGGCCCTGGTCAACCTCGATTCGGTCGACGCCCCCGCCGGCCAGATGACCGTGGTGCTGGGCCCCGGCTGGCCCGGCGTGCTGCTGCACGAGGCGATCGGGCACGGCCTCGAAGGCGACTTCAACCGCAAGGGCAGCTCCGCCTTCGCCGGCCGCATCGGCCAGCGCGTCGCCGCCAAGGGCGTCACCATCGTCGACGACGGCACCCTGGCCGGCCGCCGCGGCTCGCTCAGCATCGACGACGAAGGCACGCCGACCGAATGCACCACCCTGATCGAGGACGGCATCCTCAAGGGCTACATGCAGGACAAGCTCAACGCCCGCCTGATGGGCATGGCGCCCACCGGCAACGGTCGCCGCGAGTCCTTCACCACGCTGCCGATGCCGCGCATGACCAACACCTACATGCGGGCCGGTTCACACGATCCGGCCGAGATCATCCGCTCGGTGAAGAAGGGCCTGTACGCGCCGAACTTCGGCGGCGGCCAGGTCGACATCACCAACGGCAAGTTCACCTTCTCCGCCAGCGAGGCGTATCTGATCGAGGACGGGAAAATCACCCGGCCGGTGAAGGGTGCCACCCTGATCGGTTCCGGCCCCGAGGTGCTCACCCGTGTCTCGATGATCGGCAACGACCTGGCACTGGACGAGGGTGTCGGCGTTTGCGGCAAGGATGGCCAGAGCGTGCCCGTGGGCGTGGGCCAGCCGACACTGAAGATCGATTCGATGACCGTGGGCGGGACGGCATCGTGACCCCCGGCGGGTACACGCTCGACGACACTTCCGCCCGGCTCTGACCCGAGCCGGGAAACTGGCGTACCATTCAATTCGTCCCGATCGGCGGACAACACGGAGCTTCGGCATGCCTCCTGCTGCACGCATCACCGACATGCATGTATGTCCGATGGTCACCGGCATCGTGCCTCACGTCGGCGGTCCGATCCTGCCACCGGGGGCGCCGACGGTATTGATCGGGGGGTTGCCGGCGGCAAGGGTGAGCGACATGGTCACTTGCGTGGGGCCGCCCGACGTGATCGCCATGGGTTCATTCAAGGTGCTGATTGGCGGATTGCCCGCGGCGCGGATGGGCGACCTCACCGCCCACGGTGGAACCATCGTGCTTGGCTGTCCCACGGTCATCATCAACTAGCCGGCGCCCGGGTCCGCGGATTCTGTGCCAGGGGTGACGCGATCGGTAGGCGTCTGTCGGGGGGCGCATCGAACGACGGCGGGGGTCGACTTGAAGCGTGCTCCGCCCGCTCGAAGCAGGCACAAGCATCATGCGGGCGCGCTCGCCCAGGGTGTGATGACCACGCTGGGCGAAGCGATCGCCGCGCATCGGGCCGATCAACCGGATGTCGCCGAGGCGCTCTATCGCAAGGTGCTGCAGCGCCAGGCCGGACAACCGGACGCGCTGCACTTCCTCGGCGTGCTGTGCCACCAGCGCCACCGCAGCGAGGAAGGCATCCGGTTGATCCGCATGGCACTGCGTGCGGTGCCGCGGCATGCCGACGCGCACAACAACCTCGGCAACATTCACAAGGAGTGCGATCAACTGGCCGAGGCGGAGGCCTGTTATCGCCGCGCGCTGGCCTGCCAGGCGCAGCATCATGATGCGCTGAGCAACCTGGCCCTGGTGCTGGACGTGCAGGGGCGCGAAGACGAGGCTCTCGAGGCCTACACCCGTCTCCTGACGCAGGCGCCGCAGCTCGGGCGTGCGTACTACCTGATGGGCATGTTCCGTTGCAGGCACGTGCACGACATCGGCGACGTGGAGCAGGCGGTGGAGTGCTTCAGGAAAGCAGTTCTGCATGACGACGCGGATGTGCGTGCGCGCGAAGAGCTGGGCGTTGCGCTGTACATGCTTGGCCGCAGCGAGGAGGCCGTCGGGGTCTATCGCGAATGGCTGGCGCATGAGCCGGACAACCCGGTGCCGCGTCACCTGTTCGCGGCCTGCGGCGGCGCGGCGCCGCCAGCGCAGGCCGATGAAGCATACGTGCGCAGCGTGTTCGACTCCTTTGCCGCGAGCTTCGACGAGCAACTGCTGAAAAGCCTGGATTATCGCGCGCCGCAGTTCCTCGTTGCGGCGTTGGCCGGCAGACTGGGGGAGCCACAGGCCAGGCTCGACGTGCTGGATGCCGGCTGCGGCACCGGGTTGTGCGGCCCGTTGATCAGACCTTATGCGCGGCGACTGGTCGGGGTGGACCTGTCAGCGGGCATGCTGGAGAAGGCAGGCCTGCGCGGTGGCTACGATGAACTGGTGCAGGCCGAGCTGGCCGCCTGGCTGCGAGCGGGACCGTCGGTTTGGGACATCGTGCTGTCCGCCGATACGCTGATCTACTTCGGTGAACTGCTGCCGGTGCTGTCGGCGACGCACGCGGCGCTGCGCCCGGGTGGCTGGCTGGCGTTCACGCTGGAGGCGCTTGGCGGCGAAGGCGATCGTGTCGAGCTGGCTGCCAGCGGGCGCTATCGGCACAGACGTACCTGCATCGAGCGCGTGTTGGACGTGGCGGGTTTTCGGGAGCCGGTCATCGCCGAGGAATCGCTGCGCAGGGAACTGGGCACGCCGGTCGCCGGCTGGATGGTGCTGGCGCGCAAGGGCGGGACCTGAAGCGGCGGGACCTTGGCTGGTGCCGGATCGCGAATGGACTCCCGAAACAGGCGAGAAGTATGATAGCCGGACTGGTTTCGCGGCATTTGCTGCCGGGGCCGCTGGGGAAGAACGGACATGCCGAATCAAATGACACTGAAGTCAGACCTCGGTGACAAGCTTCAGGCTGCGAGCTTGTCGGGCGGCGAGCAGCTGGGGCAACTGTTCTCCTACCACCTCAGGCTGTTCAGCGACCAGAGCGACCTTGCCCTGTTGCCCCTGCTCGGCAGCTCGATGACGGTGACCTTCGACACCGACGGCTACAAGCGGCACTTCAACGGCATGGTTTCGGAGATTTCGCAGACCGGGTTCGAGAGCTTCTCGGAGAAGCGCCAGGCCGAGTATGCGGTGACCCTGGTGCCGAAGGCGTGGCTGCTGTTGCACAAGGTGGATTGCCGCATCTACCTCAAGATGTCGGTGCCGGATATCGTCAAGAGCGTGCTGGCGGATATCGGCTACGGCGACGTCAGGCTGAGTCTCAGCGGCACATACGACATGCGCGAGTACTGCGTGCAGTACCGCGAGAGCTGTTTCAACTTCATCAGCCGGCTGATGGAGCAGGAAGGCATCTACTATTTCTTCCAGCATGGCGACGGCGTGCACACGATGGTGCTGGCCGATTCGCTCGGCGCGCATGCGGCCATCGGGGGTTACGCCGAGCTTCCGTACCGGCCGCAGGTCGGCAACAACAAGGCGACGACGGAAGCGGCGATCACCGAGTTCGCCTCGGCACGATCGGTCCAGGCGATCAAGTATTCGCTGACCGACTACGACCCGATGAAGCCCAAGACGTCGCTCCTCGGCACCGACTCGATCAGCAACGCGGATGGCAACCACACGGTTCCCAAGCTGGATTCGTTCGACTATCCGGGCGACCACGACACCAGCGATGCCGGCAAGCACTACGCGCAGGTGCGGCTGGAGGCGATCAATGTGGCGCAATCGCTGTGCACCGGGTCGACCAACGTCTGCGGCGTGGTGACCGGGGCGCTGTTCAAGCTGGCGAAATTTCCGCGCGCGGAGTTCAACCAGGAATACCTGGTCGTCGGTTCGACCGTGCACATCGAAAATGCCCCCGAGGTTTCCGGGGAGCAGGGCGGCGACCAGTTCTTCTGCCATTTTTCCGTGATCCAGAGTCGGCAGCCTTTCCGCAGCATGCAGGCGGCGAACAAGCCCAGGATCGTCGGGCTGCAGACGGCCGTGGTTTCCGGCAGCGATACCGCCGAGGACATCTCGGTGGACAAGTACGGCCGGATCCAGGTGACCTTCCACTGGAACAGGCCGGACAAGGAGAATTTCCATATTTCCTGTCCGGTCCGGGTGGCTTCGTCGTGGGCCGGCAAGGGCTGGGGCGCGGTGAACATTCCGCGCGTCGGGCAGGAAGTGGTGGTGAGTTTCCTCGAAGGCGATCCGGACCGGCCGCTGGTGATCGGCAGCGTCTACAACGCCGACAACATGCCGCCGTACACGCTGCCGGACAACAAGACCCAGAGCGGGATCAAGAGCCGCAGCCACGAAGGCGGCGGCGCGGATGACTTCAACGAGATCCGCTTCGAGGACAAGAAGGGCAGCGAGGATTTCTTCCTGCATGCGCAGAAGGACATGCACGAGGAGGTCGAGAACGATCATGTCGTCGCGATCGATCACGACGAGACCATCGACATCAAGAACGACCAGACGATGACGGTCGGGAACGATCAGAAGGTCACCATAAAGAATGACCAGACCGAGGACATCACCGGCAACCGCAAACTGACCGTGGGCAAGGACGACAAGCTCGATGTCACGGGCAACGGCACCACCACGATCGGCCAGAAGTTCAAGCTCGAAGCCGGCACGGAGATCCAGTTGGTGAGCGGCGCATCCAGCATCGTGCTGAAGGCCAGCGGCGACATCGACATCAAGGGCGTCAAGATCAATATCAGCGGGGACGCCACGGTGACGGCGAAAGCCAACGCCACGATGGAGGTTTCCTGCAGCGGCATGACCACGGTCAAGGGTTCCATGCTGTCGCTCAAGGGCGACGGCATGGCGCAGTTGTCCGGCGGCGTCATCATGATCGGCTAGACGGGAGCACGCGCAGATGTCTTCAGTGATGCAAGCGTCGATCCAGATGGAGCTGTCCGAACCGGCCGGCGCCCTGCTGCGCCCGGAGATGACCGCGCAGATGGCCGTGCAGGCGCTGGTCGGCGCCGGCCAGGTGCAGGATGCGCTGAAGCTGCTGGCGCGCCTGTTGCCCAAGCGCTACGCGGTGGCGTGGCTGTGCCAGTGCGCACGCGACCAGGCGTTGAATCCGGAAGATCGGGCCGGCGCGTCGCTGGCGGAAAAGTGGGTGCGCGAACCCAACGAGAGCAACCGCCGCGCCGCATTCGAATTTGCCAATGCCGGCGGTTACAAGTCCGCCGGCGCATGGGTGGCGGCCGCGGCAGGCTGGTCCGGCGGCAGCCTGGCGCCCGCCTCGCAGGAAACGCCCGTGCCGCCCGCCGATCATCTCACCGCGTGCGCGGTGGTTGCGGCGATCAACATGCTGGCGGCGCTCGACATCGGGAAGTTCGCGGCGCGTCGCGCGGAGTTCATCGCTCCCGCCTTGAACCTGCTCAATGGCAGCGGCGCCGGCACCGCGTGAACTTGCGGGGCGGCGATGTTCGCAGCTTGCCCGATTCATGGATGGACGATACGATGGTTGCTGACGGTTTCCGCGCGTCAGTTCGGCCATGCCGGCAGCTCCAGTCACGCATCTCGGGGGTGTCCGGGCAATGACCGATCCACGGGGGCTTGAGGTTTTTCGCGAACAGTCAGGCAACCAGGCCGGCACCTCGGATATTCGGGCTTGGCCGGTACGTGGACGAATGAGTCCATCAACCGCCTCGCTGGCTGGTTCACCGTAGTCAGGGAAATTCGAGCATAACGATGTCGCATAGCCTGATTCTTGCCGTTGCCGGTCATCAGGCTGCCCAATTTGGCAGCCGCAGCAGCAGGACATTTGCGGCCGTCGGCGGAAGTATCGGTCGTTCGGAGGACTGCGACTGGGTGCTCAGCGCCTCGGGCGTGTCGCGCGTTCATGCGATGGTGCGCTATCTCAACGGCATCTATTTCATCGAGGATCGCAGCACCAACGGCATGCTGTTGAACGGCATGCCGCTGGTCAAGGGTGATCCCTCCGCGCTGAAGGACGGTGACCGCCTGTTGATAGACACGTTCGAGGTGGGGGTGCGCCTGCAGGACGCCGGCGCGGCGGCGGCCCTGCCCGATGTGCTGGCGCCTGCCGCAGCGGCGCCAGCGCCGGCGAACTCCGATCCGCTGGATTTCGGCCTGCTCGATCTCGCCCCTCCTGCGGCCAACCATGCCGCGCCGGCGCCGATGATTCCGGCAGACGCCGACCTGATTCCCGGTGCCGTCGGAGCCATGGGCGCGGCCGAGCTCGATCCGTTGAGTTTCCTGGGATCCACGGATACGTCATCCGGCCTGTTGTCCGGCGCGACCACCGGCAATGCCAGTTCGGGCTGGAACCATACGGACGGCATGCAGGATCATTTTCATCCGCCGCTCACCACCGGCCAGCGGCAGGCGAATGCGCTGCCGGAAAACTGGGACCTGACGATGGGCGACTTTTCGGCATCGGCAGCCGCCGCGCCTTTGCCGGCGGCCGCGCCTGCACCGTTGCCGCATGTGCCACCGGCGTCACCGGCGCAGACCGCCGGCTCGCATGCGCTGCCGGCGAACGTCGACGAGATCTTCCGCGTCGTCGTCGACGGCGTGATGGACGTGCTGCGTGCCCGCGCCGAGATCAAGAACACCTTTCGCCTGCCGGTCACGATCATCCAGCGTTCGGAGAACAATCCGCTGAAGTTCGCGCCGAATCCCGAGGAAGCCCTGCAGAAGATCATGTCGCCGTCCAACGGTGCGTTCATGTCCGGCACGACGGCGTTCGAAGACGCATTCGACGATATCCGCTGCCACCAGATGGCGATGCTTGCAGGCGTGCGTGCGGCATTCGAGTCGTTGCTGGTGCATTTCAATCCGGATCGATTCGAACAGGAAGCGGACGGTGGTTCCAAGCGTTCGGCATTCGCCGGCAAGGGCAAGTACTGGGAACGGTATCGCGAGCACTTCGAGGGGCTGAACAAGGATCCCGACGATTGCTTTCGCCGCCTGTTCGGCGATGAATTCGCGCGTGCCTACGAAGAACAGTTGTCACGCCTGAAATCGGCGCGGAGAATGCGGCAGGCAACACACCACTAGGCGCAGGGGGCGTCGCGAGGGCGGGGTACATCCACGAGGTGTCGGCGGGCAGCAGCCGCCAACGCCGCCATCCCCGGCAGCGCAGCCGGGGGAATTCTTGACAGGGGCAGGCGCGACGCATGGAAAACAACAAGGTCGTCTGGAGCGAAGGGCTGTTTCTGCGCCCCCAGCATCTGCAGCAGCAGGAACGTTACCTCGAACGTTTCGTGGAGCTGCGTGCCGGCAGCCTGCGCCCCTACACCTGGGGTTTTTCCGAGCTGGAGCTGGAGACCGACCTGTTGGCGATCGGCAAGCTCGGCATCAAGCGCGCGCGCGGCGTATTTCCCGACGGCACGCCGTTCTCCATGCCCGGCGACGATCCGTTGCCATTGGCACTGGAGGTTGACGGCAACTGGCGCGACCAGACCGTATTCCTCACCTTGCCGTTGCGCTCGCCGGCGCAGCCGGATAGCGGGCGACCCGAGGCGTCCGCGGAGAAGCTGTTCCGTTTCCGTGTGCGGGAGGTCGAAGTGCGCGATGCCTCGGGCAGCATGGACGGGCTTACCGTGCTGGAAGTGGGCGGTCTGAACAGCCGCCTGTTGCCGCAATCGCAACCGCTGGAAGGGCTGGCGCAGATTCCGCTGGCGCGGATCGTCGAGTGCCGCTCCGATCGGCGGGTGATACTCGAAGAGGCGTTCATGCCGACCGCATTGAGCTGTCACGCGGCGCCCAGGCTGACGACTTTCCTCACGGAATTGCTGGGCCTGTTGCATCAGCGTGGCGAGGCGCTGGCCAGTCGGGTCGCGGTCACCGACCGCGGTGGCGCGGCGGAGATCGCCGATTTCCTGCTGCTGCAGGTGGTCAATCGCTACCAGCCCCTGATCGCGCACCTGGCATCCGCCCCCATCCTGCACCCGGAGGATTTTTATCGCGTGCTGGCGGAAATGGCCGGCGAGTTGTCGACCTTCACCTCGACCGGCAAGCGTCCACCGGCGTTTCCCCCATACCGCCACGAGGCGCTGTACGAGAGCTTCGAGCCGTTGATCGCGGCGCTGCGCAACAGCCTCAGCGCGGTGATGGAGCAGACCGCGATCCCGATCCCGATGCAGCAGCGCAAGTTCGGTGTCTGGGTTGCCGTGGTGCCGGACCTGAGCCTGATCGACACCGCGGCCTTCGTGCTGGCGGCGAAGGCCGACCTCAAGTCCGAGGATCTGCGTCGACAGTTGCCGGCGCAATCGAAGATCGGCCCGGTGGAAAAGATCCGTGACCTGGTGAACCTGCAGTTGCCGGGCATCCCGGTGGCGCCGATGCCGGTGGCGCCGCGGCAGATTCCCTACAACTCCGGCTACCTGTATTTCGAGTTCGACAAGAATTCGCCGATGTGGCGGACGCTGAAGACGTCTGGCGGCATTGCGTTCCATTTTGGCGGCGAATTCGCCGGTCTCGATCTGCAATTGTGGGCGATCAGAGGTTGAGCGCATGAGCAGCAATGGTCCCAATGACGACGATCCCCTGCGCGATGCGACCGTAGTCCGCCCGCGCGGCGCGCCGCCGCCTGCCGCGCCGGTGCCGGCGACTCCTCCCCCTGCCGCCGCCAGTCCGGCTTCGTCACCCGCGCGCCCGGCGGCGTCGCGCGCCGATGCGGCACCTCCGGCGGCGATCGGCGACTTCCTCGGCGCGGGCCTCAACACCCTGGTGCAGGCGGCCAGTCCCCTGTTGCTGCTGTCGGTGCAGTTGCGCAACAGTGCGTCGCAGCCGGATTCGTCACGCCTGCGCGAGCAGGTCGTCGCGCAGATACGCCAGTTCGAGAGCAACGCCCAGGCCGCCGGCATCCCGGCGCAGACGATTACCGCGGCGCGCTACGTGTTGTGCACCTCGCTCGACGAGGCGGTGATGAACACCCCGTGGGGCGGCCAGAGCGGCTGGGCGGCGAAGACGCTGCTGGTGGTCTTCCATGGCGAGTCGTACGGCGGCGAGAAATTCTTCCTCATCCTCGATCGCCTGTGCGCGGACTTCTCGCGCCATATCGACCTGATCGAGCTGATGTACATCTGCCTGACGCTGGGCTTCGGCGGCCGCTACCAGATCGAGGCCGATGGGCGCGCCAAGCTGGCCGACATCCAGGAAGAACTGTACCGCCGCCTCAAGGCACAGCGCGCGCCGGCGGCGGACGAACTGGCGCCCCACTGGAAGGGCCTCGAGGATCGGCGCAACCCGCTGGTTCGCTATGTGCCGTTGTGGGTGATCGTGGCGGCGGGTGCGTGCCTGCTGCTTGGCGCGTTCCTGTACTTCTATACGCGGCTCAACGAACTGTCCTCGCCGGTCAGTGCGCAGGTGGCGCAGATCGGTTTGCAGGGCGCGGTGCCGCCCGACGAGTCCAAGCTCAGGCAGACGCAGCCGAAAGTCCAGCGCAAGAGCCTGAAGCAGCTGCTCGCCCCGCAGGAGCAGGCCGGTGCGCTGAGCGTGGATGAAAAGCCGGATGGCTCGGCGCTGATACGGCTCAACGCCGCCGCCATGTTCGCTTCCGGTGGCACCGAGGTCGCGGACAAGCAGATCCCGATGCTGCATGCGATTACCGCAGCGTTGAACCAGGTGCCGGGCCGGGTGGTGGTGGTCGGCCACACCGACGACCAGCCGGTGCGTTCGTTGCAGTTCAAGGACAACTACGCGCTGTCGGCGGCGCGCGCGCGCGCGGTGGTGCAGATCCTGGGCCAGGGCATCGACAACGCGGGCAGGCTGGAGTCCAGCGGAGCGGGTTCCTCGCAGCCGATCGCGCTGCCGGCCGACCTGCCGGCCAATCGCGCGCGCAACCGCCGCGTCGAAATTCTCTACAGCCCGGAGGACTGAACATCGTGGGCAAGCTTCTTGCGCTGTTCAAATCCCGCCTGTTCATCACCCTCGTCGGCCTGCTGCTGCTGTCGTTGCTGATCTGGTTTGGCGGCCCCTACCTCGGCTTCGGCGGATCGCAACCGCTGACCAGCCCGATCGTGCGGCTGCTGGTGATCCTCGTGATCGTGGTGATCTGGGCGGTCTGGCTGCAGATCAGGCAGATGCGCGTGCGCGGCAAGGCCAAACAGATGGCCAGCGACCTCAGCGAGCAGGGTGCACCGGCCGCGGGTGGCGAGCGCAACGATCGTTCCGCCAACGAGCGCGCGCAATTGCAGGGCCGTTTCCAGGAGGCGGTGGACACCTTGCGCAAGAACCGCAGCGGCGGCACCAACCTGTATGCCTTGCCGTGGTACGTGGTGATCGGGCCGCCGGGATCGGGCAAGAGCACCTTGCTGCAGAACTCCGGCCTCAACTTCCCGTTGTCGAACAAGTTCGGCAAGGAAGCGATCCGCGGCGTCGGCGGCACCCGCAATTGCGACTGGTGGTTCACCGACGAGGCCGTATTCCTCGACACCGCCGGGCGCTACACCACCCAGGATTCCGACCGCGGCGCCGATGCCTCGGCATGGACCGAGTTCCTGAATCTGCTGCGCAAGTACCGCAAACGCCGTCCGATCAACGGCGTGATCGTGGCGATGAGCCTGTCGGACCTGCTTACCCTCGACGATGCCGGTCGGCAACAGCACGTCCTGGCGGTCCGGCAGCGGCTGGATGAGCTGGCCAAGCACCTGCACATCGGCGTACCGGCCTACCTGGTGTTCACCAAGTGCGACCTGGTGGCCGGCTTTACCGAGTTTTTCGACGATCTCACTCCCGAGCTGCGCAGCCAGGTCTGGGGCATGTCGTTCCCGGTCGACAAGACCATGGCCGGGACGGCGGCGAAGCAGTTCCTGGAAGAGTTCAACCTGCTGCTGGAGCGGCTCAACACGCGCATCCTCGATCGCCTGCATCGCGAGCGCGATCGCCTCCGCCGCGCGGCGATCCTGTCGTTCCCGCAACAGCTCGGCGCCATGCGCGAAATCACCCGCCAGTTCGTGGAAGGCGTATTCACCGGCCATCAGTACGATGTTCCCCTGCTGTTGCGCGGTGCCTACTTCACCTCGGGCACGCAGGAAGGCACGCCGATCGATCGCATGATGGGGGCGGTCGCGCGCACCTTCGGGCTGGATGCCTCGCGCCTGCACGTGCCCGGCGCGCAGAGCCGGACGTTCTTCGTCGAACGCCTGCTCAAGGACGTGCTGTTCCGCGAGTCGGGTTTTGCCGGCACCAACCCGAAACTCGAGCGCCAGAAGATCCTGCTGCAGGCGGCCTGCTACGTCGGCGTGCTGCTTGCCTGCGGTCTGCTGATCTTCGGGCTGGCCACCAGTTACCGGCGCAACGGCAGCTACCTGGCCGACGTGCATGCGGCGCTGCAGAAGTATCCGGGACAGAGCGACCTGTCGCTGGCGCCCAATCAGCAGGCGTATTTCGCGCTGGTACTGGAGCGACTCGAAGGGCTTTCCGCGGCGGTCGATGTGGCCGACCAGCACAAGAACGACGTGCCGCTGTCGATGCGCTTCGGGCTGTACCAGGGCAATGCGGTTGGCGATGAAGTGCGTGACGCGTACTACCGCGAGCTCAATGCCATCCTGCTGCCGGGCGTGGCGTCGCAGTTCCGTGCCGGCCTCGCCGCCAACGCCGGCGACCCGCAGATGCTCTACTACTACCTCAAGGGCTACCTGATGCTGGGCGAACCCAGGCATCTGGACCACGACCAGATCGTGGCACTGGCAGGCGTCGAGTGGCGTCGCCTGTTCCCGAACGATCCGGTGTTGCAGAAGGCGCTGGGCAAGCACTTCGACGCCCTGGTCGCGCACGAGGGACGACTGCGTCCGCTCGGTCTGGACAACAACCTGGTCGAGCAGGCGCGCAGTACCCTGCGCACGGCCGATCTGGCGACGCTGATCTACGGCAACCTCAAGCTCACGGCCGACAACGGCAACTTCCCGCCGCTGCGGCTGGACAAGGAGCTGGGCCTGCTCGGCAACGTGTACCAGCGCAGGAGCGGCAAGCCGCTCTCCGATCCGATCCCCGCCCTGTTCACCCAGCCGGCGTTCAAGCAGGAGGTGGACAAGGGCATCGAGCAGGCGGTGACGCAATTCGCCGACGACGACTGGGTGTTCGGCGCGACCAAGATCGATTCGGTGCAGAAGGCCCAGCTTGCCCAGCAGGTGCTCGGCCTCTACGAGCAGGATTACATCAAGGCCTGGGACGGGATTCTTGCCGATCTCGAACTGCAGCCGATCAACAGCATCCAGGATGCCAGCGCCATCGCGGCCAAGCTCGCCGGCCCGAACTCGCCGCTGAAACTTCTGCTCAAGGTGGTGCGCGACAACACCAGCGACCTGATGCGTGCGCCCGCCGGCGATGCCGCCGACAAGGCCGAGGACGTGGCGAAGAAGCTGGCCCAGAAACGTGCCACGCAGACGGCATTGGCACGGGCGCTGGCGCAGGCCGGCGGCACGGGTGCCCCCGGTGGCGAGGCAGCCAGCGAAAAGCCGGGCAAGGTGATCAGTGATCATTTTGCCGAAATCGACAAGCTCACCGAGGGTGCGCCCGGCGCGCAACCGATCGATCAGACCCTGAAGACCCTCGACGACCTCAGCAAGACTTTGCTGACCATGGGCGATTTCAGCAATGCGGCCGGGCAGCCGAACCCGCAGTTGCTGCTGGCGCAGCAGGCCGCCGGGCAACTGCCGCCGCCGGCGGCAGGCTGGTTCGCCGCGCTGACCGGCAAGAGCCAGGCACTGGTCGCGAGCGGTACCAAGAGCGCGCTGGACGATCAGTACCAGCAGGCGGTGGGCAAGGACTGCGCCGACTTCACCCGTGGCCGCTATCCGTTCTCCGCCTCCAGCAACAACGACATCCCGCTGCAGAATTTCGGCGAACTGTTCGGCTACGGTGGCCGCTTCGACAGCTTCTACAACCAGACCGCGGGCAAGCTCATCGATGCCAGCGGCCGCTACTGGCACTGGAAGACCGGGCCCGGCGCGATCAGCGGTTCGGCCGGCATGCTGGCGCAGTTGCAGGGTGCCGATACGATCAAGCAGATGTTCTTTCGCAGCGGCAACGTGCCCGAGGTCGATTTCACCCTGCTGACCCCGGTGCTCGATGCCGGCATCGGCAAACTGGCGATCGACATCGACGGGCAAAAATACGAATACCAGGCCGGCGGGCCGACCAACGTGACCATGAAGTGGCCGGGTCCGCAACCGGGGCGTGTGTCGATCTCCGCCTATGACACCGCGGGCAACCTGCTGACCACGTTCGACTATCGGGGCGACTGGGCATTCTTCCGCGCCCTGCAGGCAGCCAGCCTGCAGAAGCAGTCCGATCTGCGCTTCGTGGCCAGTTTCAACTTCGGCGGCCACGTGGCGAAGGTGACGCTGCAGGCCAACAACCTCAAGAACCCGTTCCTGAGCAACGCCTTGTCCAGCTTCCGGTGCGGGGGCTGAGCGCGTGCCGCACGGGGCCGCAGGGTTCTTCGGCAAGCTGCCCAGCGCAGGTGACTTCGTGCAGCGGCGGCTGCCTTCCGCGTTCGTGGATGTGTGGGACAGGCATTTCGAGGGCGCCGTGGCGCAGAGCCGCAGCACACTGGGCGATGCGTGGCGCGAGGCGTTCGATGCCAGCCCGGTCTGGCGCTTCCTGCTCGGCCCGGGTATCTGCGGCGAGGCGGCTTGGGCCGGGGTCATGGGGCCCGGGGCCGATCGCGTCGGTCGCTGTTTTCCCATGGTGATCGCCGCCCCGGTGGTTGCCGATGCCGCCGCCGGTGCGCTGGCGATCCGCAACGGTGCTGGCTGGTTTGATGAAGCCGAGCGCATGCATCGTGTGGCGCAGGCCGATCCGGCGATCAGCGTGGACCACTTCGACCAACAGGTGGCGACGTTGGCCGGTCCGCTGGATGGCGTTCAGCCACCGGCGCCGGATCTGCTGCAGGGCGTGGACTGGAGTGCGGCCCGTCACTGGCGCCTGCCCCTGCCTGCTGCAACGAGCTCGGTGCTCGCCGACCTGTGGACGCGTCTCGCAGGTGTCCCAGGGCGCTGGTGCCTGTGGTGGACGTCCGCGGCAGGCCGGATGCCGGCGAGTCTGCTGATCACGGATGGCCTGCCGCAGGCTGACGCCTACGCCGGTTTTCTCGATGCCGGCCGTGGTGCGACGGCGTGGCGGAGCGTGGGTTTCTTCGACGACGTCGGCCAGCGTGCCGCGTCGCCGGTGGATGTCGGCAAGCCGCCCGTGATGCCCTCGGGGCCGGGCGATGCGTGGTTGCCGGATGATCTCGAACTGCTGCCCGGTCCCGGCGAGTCGGCCGTGTCCGTGTCGATGGCCGCGAGTACGGCAGCGATGGATCTGCCGCCTGTCGTGGTGGCCGATGGCGGCGCCGGCATGGCTGTGCTGCATCGGGCGGATGTCGGACTCAGCCTGGTGGCGGCCGAAGCCGGCACAGCCGATCCCCGCCAGCAGGCCGTGGCCGCCGTTGCGGCCATTGCCGGCGACATGCTGGGCGCCGAACTGATCGGTGGCCTGCAGGTGCTGCGTACCCGCATCATGGCGCTGAATCCGCAATTGCGGCAGGTCACCGAGGATCTCATCGATCCGATGCAGGAAGATTGCGCCGTGATCGCGGCGCACGTGGCCGATGGCCGGGCCGAGTTGCTGCGCATCGGTGCGGCGGCGGCGTGGCACTGGCGGCATGGTCGCCTGCAACCGTTCTTCGCGCGCAGCGATGCACTGCCGGCCGCCACCAGCGGGCGGGCGGACGATATCGATGATCTGCTGTTCAGCCCGGTCCCGCTGGCCGCTCCCGGCCTCGGCGCGACGGCACAGCCGACTTGCAGCGAGGTCAGTTGCGCGGTCCAGGCAGGCGATCGGCTGTTGCTGATGGCGACGCACCGGCTGTTGCAACTTCCGCCCGAACTGCTGGCCCGCAACCTGGCAGCGTCGTCCTGCGACGACGCGCGTGAGCGGATAGCCACGGCAGCAGGGCTTGCCGCCGATGCGGCCCGCTGGCCACTGGTGATCATCGAGGTCCGGGAATGACGACTCGGTACGTTTCCGCTGGCCGCACCGTGACCGGCAAGGTGCGCAAGCACAACGAGGATGCCATCCTGGTGCGCGACGAGGTCGGCTTGTGGGTGGTGGCCGATGGGCTCGGCGGGCATGCCGCCGGCGACTACGCCAGCACGATGATCGTCGAACGCCTCGGCGCGTTGCCGCGCGCCGGCAGCGTCTTCGATTTCATCGAGTCGATCGAGGATGCCCTGGTCGGGATCAACTCGGACCTGCTGCAGACCGCTGCCACGCGCGGCGTCGACCTGATCGGTTCCACCGTCGTGGTGCTGGTGAGCGCCACCGATTTCATGTTGTGCGGCTGGGTCGGCGACAGCCGCGCCTATTGCTACGAAGGTGGCCGCCTGCGCCAGATCACGCGCGACCACGTACACGGTGGTGAGGTGGACGTTACCCACTTTGGCGCTGCGTCGCCGCCGGCGGCCGGTTCGGGCGTGCTCACCCGGGCGGTGGGAGCGGAAGAACAAATGTTCGTGGATTGGGTGGTTGCCGCCAACCGGCCCGGCACGGCTTTCGTGCTCTGCTCCGACGGCATCAACAAGGAAATGTCCGATGCCGAACTTGAGGACCAGTGCCGCCTTCACCCGCAACCGCAGGACCTGGTGGAAAGCCTGTTCGACCTGGCCATGGGCCGGGCGGGGCGGGACAACATTTCGGCCGTCGTGATCGGCCTCCAAGCATGAAGACATCCACCCAGACATGAATTCCATAGCTGAACTGGTCTCGGCCTACCAGGCCGACAAACTCAAGCTTCCCGCCCTGTTCGAGGCGCTGGGCGCGCTCGCCGGGATGTCCGAAACCGACTGTCGCGAAGGGGTCGAGTGGATCGAGCAGCAGCGTGCCGACGACAAGCTCGATCCGCTGATTGCCAGGGCGCTGCTGGCCAAGCTGGCGACGCTTCGGGCGGCGGCGCCGCCCGCCGAAGACGATGACATCACCATGGTCAAGCCGGCCACCCGAAGGCCGGCCGCGCCGCCGCCGCCCGAAGACGATGAAGTCACCCGCGTCGCGCCGCCATCGCGACCGCCGGCTGCGCCGGTGGACGAGGTTACCGTGGTCCAGCCTGCCTCGCGGCCACCCCGGCCACCGGTGCCTGACGAAGCGACCATCGTGAAGCCGGTATCGGGTACGCCGGTGCCGCCCGGCGAAGGGCAGACCGCGGGCCACACCGGTACCCAGGGCACCGGTTCGAGCATGAGCAGCCAATCCAGCTGGCAGCACATCGGCGACGCGGAGGCCGCCGACTTTGTCGCGGTGGGCTCGCTGTTGAAGGGCCGCTTCCATCTCGAACGGGAGATCGGTCGCGGTGGCATGGGCGTGGTCTACAAGGCGCGCGACGAGCGCAAGGTGGAGGCGCGCGACCGCGATCCCTATGTCGCGGTCAAGGTCCTGAACGACGAATTCCGCCGCCATCCCGATTCGCTGATCTCGCTGCAGCGCGAATCGCGGCGATCGCAACAGCTGGCGCACGACAACATCGTGCGCGTGTACGATTTCGACAAGGATCGCACCATCGTCTTCATGACGATGGAGTACGTCGATGGCTCCGATCTCAAGCAGCTGATCCGCGAACGCGCCTACAACGGCATGCCGCTGGAGCAGGCGCGCCCGCTGATCGAGGGCATGGCGCGTGCGCTCGGCCGTGCGCACGCCGCGGGCGTGGTGCACTCCGATTTCAAGCCGGCGAACGTGATGGTCACGCGCGAGGGCGTGCCCAAGGTGTTCGATTTCGGCATCGCCCGCGCCGGCAAGCACATGGGCGACGCGGTGGGCGAGCAGACCGTGTTCGATGCCGGCACGCTGGGCGCATTGACGCCGGCGTATGCCAGCCTGGAGATGATCCATGGCAAGGAGCCGGTGCCCGGCGACGACGTCTACGCACTCGGTTGCGTCGCCTTCGAGTTGTTGACCGGCAAGCACCCGTACGACAAGGCCAGCGCCGAAGTGGCGATGCGCGAAGGGCGCAAGCCACCGCCGGTCAAGGGCCTGACCAAGCAGCAGTACAAGACGCTGTGCGCCAGCGTGGCGTTCCGTGCCGAGGACCGCCTGAAGAGCGCCAACGAGCTCGTGCAGGGCCTGCGCGACGTCGGCCTGCGCGAACGGGCGATGCCCTACCTGATCTACGGCGTGCCGGCGATCCTGGTCGCCGCGGGCGGCGCCTGGGGCTGGATCACCTACCAGCACAACCATCACGTGACCGAGGTCATCCAGCGCTTCACGCTGACGCGCCCCGACCACTACGCCAGCGAGACCCAGGCGCTGCAGGCGCTGGACACCCTCAGCGAAGATGACCGCAAGCGGATCATCATCGACCAGGGTGACCTCATCCAGAAATTCCTGGTCGGCCGCCTTGACGCGTACTGGAGCCCGGACCAGGGTCGTTACAACTACGCCGGCACCCGGCAGGTGTTCAAGCTGCGCGATGACCTGAAGCTGTATTCGCCGGCACTGGACATCAAGCGCAGCGAGATCGAGAAACAGCGCAACGACCTGCTCAACGCGATGGATACGCAGCTCAGCCAGCAGATCACGGCCGGCGCCATTTTCGAGAACCAGCCGGACAACGTGGTCAAGACGCTGGACAAGATCCGCGCCATCGACCCGACCAGTGCGCTGCTGAAGAACACCGAGCTGGAGCTGAAGTACGATGCGGCGATCGGCAAGTCGCTGGATGCGGGCAAGGTCGACGAGGCGACGGCCGAGTTCAAGCTGGCCAGCCGGCTGTTCCCGGATTCCACCCGGCTCAGGCAGCGCGGTGCGCAACTGGACGAGCTGGGCAAGGCGATGGCTGCCCAGCAGGCGCAGGAAGAGCGGGCCAGACAGTTGCAGCAGCAGCGCGAGCAAAGCCTGCAGACGCTGACCGGCTTGCTCGACCATGCAGCCGATAGCGACGACTGGCGCAACCAGGTGGCAACGGCCTACCAGAATGCGGGCAAACTGCTTGCGGACGATCCCCGCCTGGCTGCCCAGGCGGACCGCGCCAGGCAGGTACTGGCCAGCCAGGCTGCGGCGAAGCAGGGCGCTGGCGATCTTGCCGATGCGATCGACATCGCCGGCTTCGGCGTCAACCTGTTCCCCGGCGACGCCAGCCTGTCCGCGACCCGCCAGAAGCTGCTGGAACAGCAGAACCAGCTGGCACAAAAGGCCGCCAGCGAAGCCCAGCGCAACGCGCTGGCGAAGAGCCGCGTGGACGACCTGCTGGCCAGGCCGCTCGGCACCACGATCTGGCTGCAGGATGTGAACAGCGCGCTGAGTACCGCGCGCAGCCAGATAGGCGCCGACTCGCCCGGCTACGCGGCCGTGCGCGGCAATGTCGACGCCAGCCTGATCAAGCTGGCGCGCGAGCGCGTCGCTGCGGGCAATCTCGATGACGCACAGCGCATTGTCCAGGCCGGGCAGCAGATGAACCCGGCCGAAGGGAGGTATGCCAAGGTGCTGGCCGAGGTCGCCGCGGCCCGCAGTGCCGCCGCGCAGCGAAGCCGGCAGGAGCAGACGCAGGCCATCGCGGCGGCACGCACGACGCTGGCCGGGCTGAGCGCCAGGCCGCTGCTTACTCCCGAATGGCAGCAGTCCGTGACGAACGCAATGACCACCCTGCACGGCGACAACTCGCCGGAAACGGCGCGGGTGATCGATGCATTGGCTGCCTCCATCGCCAATGTGGCGGCCGGGGAAGCCGACCCGCAACACCTGCCGCAGGCGCGGCTGGCGCTGGATTTCGGCCTCAAATACATGCCCGATTCGCCGCGCCTGACTGCAGAAAGCGCGAAGCTCGACGCGTTGCAGGCGGCACTGCAGGCGAAGGCGGCGCAGGAGAGCGCCGATGCGGAAGTGAAGTCGCGCATCGAATCGATGCGCAGCGCCGCCGCCGCCGATGACGTCGTCAAGGCCAGTCAGTCGCTGGCACGGATCAAGGCCTTGCAGCCGGACAACCCGTTCCTGCAGAGCGAGGGCCCGAAACTGCTGGCCGATGCCTATCTCGGCCTGGCCCAGGATACGTTCCAGAAGGGGCGTTACCAGAAGGCCGCCGAGGTGCTGGGGCAGGGCCTGCACGCGTTGACCGGGAACGCGCAGTTGCGCGCGGCGAAGGCGCGTTACGATGTGGTCGCGGCGATCATGGCGGCCGGCAAGCAGCCGATCGGCACGGCCGACTACGCGCAACTGAAGAGGCAACTGGAGGGCATCCGGCGCAGCGATCCGACGGCACTGGCCGCGCTCGAGTCGGACATGCGCATCCGGGGCCAGCTGTCGGCGAAGTCGCTGGACGAGCAACTGGATCGGATCAAGCCCAGCGTTTCCGCACCGCCGGCACCGCCTCCGGCTGCCTCATCGGCACAGGCACCGGTGCCGGAAACGGGTGCGTTGCCGGGACGACCCACGCCGGTTCCACGGCCGGGTGCGCCGGTGTCGGCCCAACCTGGCCACGCCGCCAATCCGGCGGCGCAGGCGGCCGGCCCGAGTGGTCCCGATCCATGCGCCAAGCCCGGCCTGGCGGGCAGCGGCAAGTTCTGCATCGACAAGTTCGGCACCTCGCGCGGGCCGTTCATGGTGGTGGTGCCCGGGGTGGGGGGCGGCCGGCCGTATGCGATGTCGCGCGCGGAAATATCGATCAGCGAGTTCAACGCGTTTTGTCGTGCCACCGGCAAGTGCGCGGCCAAGTCGGTCAGCGACCAGGATCTGGGCAACGCACCGATAAGCAACATCTCGCTCGACCAGGCCAGGGCGTACGCAAGGTGGCTCAGCGACCTCAGCGGCTTTGCCTATCGCCTGCCCACCGATGCGGAGTGGCTGAATGCGGCAGCGGCCGGTGGTCGCTTCAAGCAGGCCGACGACAGCAATTGCGTGCCGCCATCGGCGGGTGGGGGCGATGGCGGCGGTGCGCCGGTATCGGCTCGCGGGCGTTCGCACAATCCGTGGGGACTGGTCAACATGACGGGCAACGTCTGGGAGTGGGTGGTCAGCGGCGGCAGCGTGGCGGTGCGCGGTGGCAGCTTCAACAGCTACTGGTCGGATTGCAGCGTGAATACGCACCGCGAGGACAGCGGTTCGCCCCAGCGCGACGTGGGCTTCCGCCTGCTCAGGGAGGTGAAATGACCGAGCGGGAGCAGGTCGTCAATCGGCAATTGCGCGCGCTCGACGACGCGCATCGGCTCGGTCAGATCACCCGTGGCGAGTATCGGGCACGGCGTCGGCGTGCGCTCGAGACCCTTCATGACCCGAGTGCCGTGGTCACGGCGCGCAAGGCCCTGGTGCCGCCCACGGCAACAACGACGCCGCGGGCACGCCCGGCGCAGCGCCACGCCGCCGAAGACACCTCGGTCGCCGGTCACCAGGCTCTGACCTCGCTGCTGTCGATGCGCCCGGCAGCGCGCCGGGGGGCGATCCTGGCGATCGTGCTCGGTGTTTTCCTGATTGTCGCCCTGGCGTACTGGGCGCTGCGGGGGTAGCCCTACCTGTCATCGCACGCATTGCTGGCCGAGGGATACCGATACCTCAGTGTTGCCGTGCAGACAGCGATGCACCCATGGTGAGTCGCCCTTGCGAATACCCTCGAAACCCGCGCCGAGCGACTGTTCCCGGCCCGCTGCGAGGGTGTATCCTGATCGGACGAATTCAAGTCGACAGGCAGCAATTGCCTGCTACGCAAAGCTTGGGTTTTCGCAGCTGGCGCGTTGTCGTTGTCCAGGCGCGCTGTCAACGGAAAGATGATGCAGCCGGGGGAATGTATCGTGCGAATCGTGCGTCTTGCAGCAGCGCTGGCTTCGGCCCTGGCCATGACGGGTGGAGTGCTCCACGCGCAGGAATCGACTGGCGCCCAGCCAGCTCCCCCTCCCGGAAAATCGGCGACATCGGCGGAACATGCAGCACCGCCGGGTGCCGGCGTCGTGCCACCGGTAAGGGATCGCGACACGGCGGCGGTGCAGAAGATCGCCGTTCGCGGTTTCCGGGTCGCCGGTGTGGCCAATCACGCGCGCCTTGGCATCACGCCGGCCGGCTTCCAGTCGCTGGCGGACGCGCAGTTCCGCGCGCTTGCCGCCGGTTCGGGTGGTTCGGTGGAACTGAGCTTCGCCCAGATGCAGGGGGTCGCCGACAAGATCACCGAGCGTTACCGGAACGCCGGCTTCATCGTTTCCAACACCTTCCTGCCGGCGCAAACCGTCGGCCCCGACCAGATCGTGCGGATCCAGGTACTCGAGGGCCAGATCGGCAAGATCATCGTCAAGGGCACCAAACGATACCGTCCGGCCATCATCTCGGCCGCGGCCGAAAAGCTCCGCGGCAAGCCGCTGCTCAAGAGTGATGTCGATACCGCGCTGCTGTACGCCCGCGACCTGCCGGGTGTCACCGTGGCTTCGACCTTCCAGCCGGGCGAGCACACCGGCGATACCGATCTGATCATGATCGCCCACGAGAAGCAGCCTTACCAGTTCACCCTGGGCGCCAACAACTACGGCACCGACCTCACCGGCAAGTACCGCCTGCAAGCCGGTTTCGAATGGGACAACCCGTTGCGCCTCGGCGACACCTTCAACGCCAATGTGGACTATGCGCTGGACCCCAGCGACAACGTCTACGGCTCGCTGACTTACCGCGTCCCCGTCGGGCATACCCCCGGACTGACCGCGGTGGTGGGTGCCTCGCGCAACGAGCTTCAGATCAACACCGGGTCCTTCGCCGCGCTCAACGTCAAGGGCCCCAGTTCCCTCTACTACGGAGGGCTGGACTGGAAGTACATCAACCAGGATGACTTGCAGCAGGTTGCCACGCTGCACCTGCTCACCGAGCGGTCCCAGCTGAACAGCCTGGGCTTCCGCCTGTCCGACGAGAAGTTCACCGTCGCGGAAATGACCTGGGGCATGCTGCATACCGATCGTCGTTTCCATGGCGTCGACATCATGCAGGTCGGCGTGCGTAAATCGATCAACGACGACTCACTTACACCGGACCTGGTCAGCCCCCAGCACGACAGCAACTTCCTCGTCACCAAGGTCTCCTACACGCGCCTGCAGTTCCTCAGCAAGTCGCAGCGCCTCAACTTCAAGTTCGTCGGCCAGTACACCCGCGATGCGCTGATTCCGCTGGAACAGTTCGCGATGGGTGGCCCGGACAGCACGCGCGCTTACCCGATTGCCGACGCGTTGCGTGACCGTGGTTATTACGCCTCGCTCGAGTATCACGTCGATGCGCCCGGTTTCGGCGACAAGGTCTCGCCGTTTTACGGCAGGCCATGGCGGGAGTTGCTGGAGTTCGAGGTGTTCTTCGACTACGCCAAGGGCTTTTCCGCCGGAGCGAACCGGCAGCTCACCCCGGAGAGCGCGGAGCTCAGCGGCGTCGGCGCGGGATTCATTTTCCGCCTGCCGCGATTCAAGCACTTCGAGTTCCACTTCGACGGTGCCAAGTCCACCAGTGCGCAGAACGCATCCGATGGCAAGGGTTTCCACATCTATTCCCGTTTCAGCTTCACGTTCTGACGGATGATGACCATGAGCAAGCACCCCAGCACTCCCCGGCGTGAATCGCGCAACGGCGCATCCAGGTTCGATACGTCGCGATTGCCTTCCGGCAGCCTGCCCCTGCGCAGGACCTGGCCAATCAGCCTGTGCGTCGGGCTTGCCATCGGTTCGATCGCCTTCAGCGGAGACGCGCTGGCCGGCGGACCCACTGGTGGCGTGGTGGTCGGCGGCTCGGGCGACATCGCGCAGAGCGGCAACCAAACCGTCATCAACCAGATCTCGCAGCGGCTGGCGCTGAACTGGGACACGTTCAACCTCAAGTCCAACGAATCGGTGCTTTTCAACCAGCCCTCGCGCTCGGCGGTGGCCCTGAACCGGATCCTCGACCAGAACCCCAGCCAGATCTTCGGCAAGATCAATTCCAACGGCCAGGTATTCCTGATCAACACGCACGGCATCATCTTCGGCGCCACCGCGCAGATGAACGTCGGCGGCCTGATGGCCAGCACGCTGGATCTCACCCCGAAGGATTTCCTCGCCGGCAACTACAACCTCAACGCGGTGGGCGGCGGCGCCGGGATAGTCAACCACGGCTTGATCCAGGCCTCCAGCGGCGGCTCGATCAGCCTGATCGGCGGCAGCGTGCTCAACGACGGGCTGATCCTGGCGAACTACGGCACGATCAATCTCGACGGCGCCGACCATGCGGTGCTCGACTTCGACGGCAACGGCCTCATCAACATCCAGATCACCGGCGAACTGAAGCAGCGGCTGGACGCCAGGGAAGCGGCGGTCACCAACAAGGGCACGCTGCAGGCCGACGGCGGCACCGTGGTGCTGCAGGCCTCGGCGGCCAAGGACCTGTTCACCAGCCTGGTCAACAACTCCGGCGTGATCGACGCCAGTGGCATCAGCACCGATGGCGGCGTGGTGCGGCTGGTCGGCAACGGCGGCAATGTCGAGAACAGCGGCAGCATCAATGTGTCTGGCCTGCGCGGCGGAAGCGTGCAGATGCTGTCGGATCGGAACGTCAGCGTGACTGGAAGCATTGATGCATCCGGTACACGCGGTGGCGGCACTATTCGCGTGGGCGGCGGTGAACAGGGCGAGGGGCTGCCGATTGCCTCGGCAACCTATATCGGCGCACAGGCAAAGCTCACGGCCGACGCCACCCATGTCGGCAGTGGCGGCTCGGTGGTGGTTTGGGGCCGCGACAATTCTGTTGCGGGCGATCTGAGCGCGAGCGGTGGCGCGCAGGGTGGCGACGGCGGCTTCATCGAAACTTCTGGTGAACATGTCCACATCGCTGACAGCGCCCGGGTCAACACGCTGGCCCAATATGGCCGCAGCGGCAACTGGCTGATCGATCCCCAGGATTTCACCATAGCCGCCACGGGTGGCGACATCACCGGCGCGCTGCTCAGCACCAATCTCGGTACCGGCAATGTCACGATTCTATCGAGCATGGGTGCGACCAGCGGCACTGGCAACATCAATGTCAACGATGCGGTTAGCTGGGGAGCGCACACGCTCACACTGACGGCGGCCAACAACGTCAATATCAACGCGGTGATGACTGCCACCGGCACGGCCGGTCTCGTGCTGAATCCGAATACTGCCAATGGAGCCGATTCGGCTGTGGCTGGTGGCACCGTTGTCATCGGTGCGAGCGGGGAGCTGGCGTTTGGAGGTAGTGGAGTCCTGACGCTGCCGGCTGCGATTACCGACAACGGCGCGCTGACGTTCAACCAGAGCGGTAACTTCAGCTACGCCGGCATCATCTCCGGCAGCGGTAGCCTGACCATGGGCGGCGCTGGCGTGCTGACGCTGAGTGGTACCAACACCTACAGCGGCCTCACGACGATCAACAGCGGCGGCACGCTGGCGCTCAGTGGCAGCGGCAGCATCGCGGCCTCCAGCGGGGTGAGCGACAACGGCACGTTCGACCTGACCGGCACGACGGCGGGCGCGACGATCAAGAGCCTGGCGGGCACGGGTGCGGTGGCGCTGGGCGCGCAGACGCTGACACTCAGCAACGCGGCGGGCAGTTTCGGCGGCGTCATCAGCGGCACCGGCGGGCTTACCCTGAGCGGCGGCACGCAGACGCTGACCGGCGCCAACACCTACAACGGCGGCACGAC
>Ga0157370_10002031_pt1 | contig 24874 bp, 21 predicted proteins | sample C35metaG_FD_113463 | JGI IMG/M metagenome (GOLD analysis project Ga0157370, IMG submission 113463) | Corn rhizosphere microbial communities from Kellogg Biological Station, Michigan, USA - C3-5 metaG | ecosystem: Host-associated > Plants > Roots > Rhizosphere > Soil | place: USA: Michigan...
CTCACCCAGCGGACTCGTCACCGCCGTCGCCGCCGGCTCAGCCGCCATCACGGCGCAGAGCGGAACAGGAAAGGGCACATCCGCCGTCACCGTGACGGCGCCGACTCCCGCGACGCCGTCGCCGCCGTCGTCAGCGCCGCCGACCGCCAGCCCGACGCAACCGCCTCCGGCCACGGGATCGCTCTTCAGCGGGTACAGCGCGACGTCGCCGCACTGGCAGCACATCCGCACGATGATGACGGATTTCTATTACAACTGGACGCCGACCGAGCGCGCCTGGGCCGGCCAGCACTACGATTTCGCGATGTCCGGGGACGGAACGGCGTGGACCGCGGTAAACGCCACTGTGCAGCACTATCCGTACACGCTACTCTGGACCACGCAGATTCCGGGCGCCGCGAGCGTGAACATCACCGGCGCCTACTACGGCGACATGGTGCAGTGGTACGCGGCACACCCCGAGTACCATCTGGAGAACGCCTGGCTGCACGTGCGCGGCGTGACGCCCGACTCGGCGAACCGGCTGGTGGTGCACATCTGGGACTCGTCGCGCTGGGTCATCAACGCCGCCGATCCCGGCGCTCGCGCCTACACGGCGGACCGCTACACGCGCGTGGTGTCGGGGCATGCGGGCGCGTTCGTGGATGAATCCGGGTCGGGCGACATTGGATCGCGCGTCGGCAACGTGGCCGAGTTCCCCGATGCGGCATCATACATGGCCGCCTACGCGGGATTGGTCGCGACGGTGAAGCAGGCGATGGGCTCCAAAGTCCTCATGATCAACAGCGCGGGCTACACGACCAGCGCGGACTTCGCTGATGTGGTCGCGGCGGGCGCGGCGCATCTGGAGAAGGCGAACAACCCGCTGCATTCCGGCATGCCGGACCAGTGGACGTGGGTGGACAGGCTGCTCGCCGCTGGCGTATTCGTGGACTTCGTGAATGCGTACGACTACCCCGACGCCGTCGTGCTGGCTCCGAAATATCCGGCGGGCAATTACACGTCGACGTACGAACGACTGAAGATGTGGGAGCTCTCGAGCTACTACATGGTCGTCCCCTCATCGCCGGACCACCTGTCGCTGCAGCTCGTGAACCTGTGGACTCTGCCGTACTCGTCGCTCTGGCTGAAGGCGCAGGAGGCCAACATCGGACACCCCACCGGGGCGCGCACCATCATGCTCCAGGGCACGGATCCGACGGGGCAGGCCTACACGATCTATGCGCGTGACTTCGATCGCGCGCTCGTGCTGCTGCGCATGCAGCGTGGCTGGGGGGCGCAGACGTACCTGGACAATAGCGCGGTGAGTGTCGCTCTGCCGGCCGGCGAGAGCTGGCTGCCGCTCCACGGCGATGGCACGCTCGGCGCCGCCGTGACGAGTGTACGGCTGCGGAACTCCGAGGCCATCATCCTGATCAAGCAGCGCACGATCTCGTAAACGGTCGGAGCGGAGAACAAAAACACGAGACCCTCAGGAAGCGGACGCGGCTTCCTGAGGGTCTCGTGGCATCTGAATGAGGCTCCCGAGGAGGGACTCGAACCCCCGACCCGGTGATTAACAGTCACCTGCTCTACCATCTGAGCTACTCGGGAATAACAGTGAAACTTAGACCGGGCGCGAACAGGGGTCAAGCAATCGTCATGACGCGCGCGTGAGTGCGGCCGCGCGTCCGGGCAGTACGGTACGCAGCCACTGCCCGGTGTGTGATGCGCTCACGCGAGCGATGTCTTCGGGCCGGCCGGCCGCGACGACCTCGCCCCCGGCCGCGCCGGCCTCCGGCCCCAGATCGATCACCCAGTCCGCGAGCTTGATCACGTCGAGATGATGCTCGATGATCACGAGCGTGTGGCCGTGCTCGACGAGCCGGTCGAGGACGCGCGCGAGCTTGCGCACATCGTCGAGATGCAGACCGGTCGTGGGTTCATCCATGATGTACAGGCGCCGTCCCGCGCCGCGGCTCGACGTCGCCAACTCGCGCGCAATCTTCAACCGCTGCGCTTCGCCACCCGAGAGCGTGGGCGCGGGCTGGCCCAGTCGCAGATAGCCAAGGCCCACCTGCTGCACCTGCCAGAGCGCCTGCCCGAGCTTCTCCTCGCGCAGGAAGAAGCGAATGGCTTCGTCCACCGTGAGATTCAGCACGTCGTGAATGTTCCGGCCATTCACGGTGACGTCCAGCACCTCGGGCTTGAAGCGCTTGCCGCCACATTCATCGCAGGGAACGAAGACGTCGGCCATGAAGACCATTTCCACGGCGAGGTGACCCGCGCCCTCACAGGTGTCACACCGTCCGCCGGGGACGTTGAAGCTGAAGGTGCCCCCGGTGTAGCGTCGCTGGCGCGCGAGCGGCTGCGCCGCGAAGATGCGCCGGATCTCGTCGAACGCCTTCACGTAGGTCACCGGATTGGAGCGCGCCGTGCGGCCGATCGGGCTCTGGTCCACGAGCACCACATCATCCAGTGTCTGCCATCCCTCGACGGCGTCCACCGCCCCCACCGGTTCACCGAGATGCTGTTTGGCGGTGTGGTCGCCATGCAGGCGCACCTCCAGCGCGCGATATAGGACGTCGTGCACGAGCGTGCTCTTGCCGGAGCCGGACACGCCGGTCACGACAGTCATGGCTCCCAGTGGAATCCGCACGTCCACGCCGCGCAGATTGTGGGCACGCGCATTGGTCAGGGTGAGCCAGCGCGGGCCCAGCGGGCGCCGCTCCTCCGGTATCGGGATGCTTTTGGCGCCGCTGAGATAGGCGCCGGTGAGCGGGCTCGATTCCGCCAGCGCCGCCGGCCCCGCGAACACGAGCTGTCCGCCATGCTCGCCACTCGCCGGTCCCAGCTCCACCATGTAATCCGCCGCGCGGATGGCTTCGAGATCGTGCTCCACGACCAGCACCGTATTCCCCGCATCGCGCAGCCGGTGCAGGAGCGCCAGCAGCCGGCTCACGTCGCGTGGATGCAGCCCGATGGACGGTTCATCGAGCACGTAGAGGGTGTCCACCAGGTGCGCGCCCAGGGAATTGGCGAGCGCAATGCGCTGCGCCTCTCCGCCGGAGAGGGTGCGCGTGGCGCGATCCAGCGCGAGGTAGCCGAGGCCCACGTCCACGAGAAAACGCGTCCGGGCTCGCGCCTCGCCGAGGATGTGCGTGGCGATGCGCTGCTCGAACGGGGTGAGTGCCACGGTCTCGAGCCACGGGGCGAGTTCGTCCACCGGCAACTGGCTGATCTCCGCAATCGTGCGCGCCCCGACGCGCACATTCAGTGCGTCGGGCTGCAGTCGCGCACCATGGCACGCGGGACATTCCCGGGCGCTCTGATACTGTCTCAGGAACACGCGGATGTACTGCTTGTAGCGCTTCTCCTCGAGATCCTGGAGGAAGGGAAGAATCCCCTTGTAGGAGCGCGTGCGCGCCGTGAGCAGCAGCTCCCGGTCGGCGGCCGCGAGTGCGCTCCAGGGTACGTCCATGGCAATGCCGCGCGCCTTGGCGAATTCGGCCAGCGTTCTGCGGCGCCCCTCGTAGCGCGGTTTCGTCCAGGGATCGATCGCGCCATCACGCAGCGAGTACTCCGGGTGCGGTACGATGAGCGCCTCGTCGTATTCCAGCGTCGCCCCGAATCCGTTGCAGGTGGGGCAGGCGCCGCGCGGATTGTTGAAGCTGAAGAGCTGCGGCGTCGGCACGGGCGCCCGCGTGCCATCATGGGAGCACTCGAAGCGCTCGGTGAAGCGCAGGCGGCTCCCCGTAGTCGCAGTCTCGCCGCCGGGCGCGGGCTGAAGCAGGATCACGCACTCCCCATCGCCGTCCGCGAAGGCCGTACTGACCGCGTCCGTAAGCCGCCGAGCGGCATCCGGTCCCGCGACGAGGCGGTCCACGACGACCAGCAGCTCCCCTGCACGCGTGAGATCCGGCGTGCCGCCGCCGAGATCATCGAGGTGGTACAGGACGCCATCCGCGGACACGCGCAGAAAGCCCTGTTCGCGCAAGCTGGACACGACGGCGTCGTGCGTGACCGCCGGGCTCAGTCGCAGCGGGAAGCACACGGAGAAGCGCGTGCCGGCGCCGAGTGCGAGAACCGCGTCGGTCGTGGACTGCACCGTGTCCGGATGCATCTCACGACCACACACGGGGCATACCGTGTGGCCAACGCGCGCCCAGAGCAGTCGCAGGAAATCGTAGATCTCCGTCGCGGTGCCCACCGTGGAACGGGCGGATCGCACGGGGTTGCGCTGATCGATCGCGACGGCCGGCGAGAGCCCGTCAATGAAGTCGACCGCGGGCTTCTCCATGCGCTCCAGGAACTGCCGCGCATACGCCGAGAGCGACTCCACGTAGCGGCGTTGTCCTTCCGCGTAGATGGTGTCGAAGGCGAGTGACGACTTGCCGGAGCCGGACGGTCCGGTGACGACGGTATAGGCCCGGCGGGGGATTTCGAGATCGAACCCCGCCAGATTGTGTTGGCGCGCGCCCCGGACGACGATGTGCGACTTCATTGCCACCAAAGATAGCGCGTCACACCCCGTAGAAACACCGATAGCGCGCTGGCGTCACCTCCGGCGCACGACGATGCGGCCGGCCGCGAGCAGCAGGATGGCACCGAGCGTGGCGAGCCCGACGGAGCGCAGGTCGAATCTCGTCTGGCTCACACGCCCCCAGCCCAGCAGCATGCCTGCCCAGCCGCCAATGAACGCGCCTGCCGCACCGAGCGCGATGGTCACGAGGCAGCCGGCGGGGTCGCGGCCCGGCATGATGAACTTGGCGAGGGCGCCGGCAACGAGACCGAGAATGATCCAGTGAAGCCACAATGGCATGATGGATGATGTACGATTGGCAATGGAGATGGGAACGAGCACGCTTTCGGGAGCCGCTTGCCTGTCGATAGAGGCCGCCATAGCTTCGTGCGTTGCTTCCTGTATCATTTCAAGATGCTGACCATTACCGGGTCGTACGGAAACACCCGGGCGTGCTCAGGCGTAGATCATGGCGAAGCCGTCATCATGACGAGTCTTCAGTTCGTATTTCCCCTTCGATGAACTGCTTGTGCGGCTCGATGTTGGGCAGGCCACCAATACCGGGATGATCCGGTCGGGCAACGAGGACAGCCTCTTCGCGGACTCGCGAGCGGGGCTCTTCGTCGTCGCCGATGGCATGGGGGGCCACGCGGCCGGAGAAGTGGCCAGCGACATGGCCGTGCGGATCGTCTCGACGGAACTCTCGCGCGTCACCGACACGGGCGATGACGCCCGCGAGCGAATTGCCGACTCGTTGCGTCACGCCAACGTGGCGATCTACGAACGGACGCTGCTGGAGTCCGACAAACAGGGAATGGGGACCACCGCGTCCGTGCTGATGCTGCACGGGGGCCGCTACCTCATTGGACACGTTGGCGATTCGCGCGTGTATCTGCTCCGCGACGGTGCTCTCCGCCAGCTCACCAAGGACCACTCGTACGTGCAGGAGCAGGTGGACGCCGGTGTGCTCACGCCGGAGCAGGCGCGCTATCACCCGTACTCCAACGTCATCACGCGCTGCGTGGGCGCGTCGGGCGAGGTGCAGCCGGATCTCTACGCGGGCGAGGTCAAGCGGGGCGATACGTTTCTGGTGGCCAGTGATGGGCTCACGGGCATGGTGGACGACCGCCGGCTGCAGCAACTGCTCATGTCGCGCGCCACGGTCCAGCGCATCGTGGACGCGCTCATCTCGGAGGCCAATGGGCGCGGTGGCCTGGACAACATCACGGCCATCGTGGTTCGCGTGCAGACCGTGGACGATGATGGGGACGCGCCGCCCAGCGCCGGCGAGGGCGCGAACGACTGACATGGCGGAGCAGTCCGTCGGCGAGCTGGCCGAACTCTATCTCGGAAACATTCTCTACGCGCTCGAGCTGGCCGCGCTCTCGCTCGAATCGCAGGGGCGCGGCGACGACGCCGGATTCTATCGCGGCATCGCGCGTCAGCTCGCCGAAGCGCGCGGGCGGGAGCGCAAGGCACAGGGCGACTAGCGAGCGTGGCATCGCCGCGGGCTAGTCCGGGCGCATCAGTGCGCGCACGCGCTCCGGCCGCAGCGTGACGGGACGAGCGACGAACACCCGAAAGACGCGTGCGGTGCGATAGAGTTGCTCGCTCAGGAGCGGCAGATTGATCGCGCCGGGCCAGCCGTCCATCGTGAGCCGCCTGACGCTCCCGTCGCGCTGCTGGACGGGAATGTCGAGCCCCAGCATCTGGGGCTTCACCGGGAAGTCGAGCAGCAGCTCGCCCGGCTCGAGATCGAGTTCGGCCGCCAGTTCATCTTCCGCCGCGCGCGTTCGTTCGGGCTCTTCCGCGATCCAGTCCCCATCCTGCGGCAGCTCCTCCGCCACGCATTCATATGCCCGCTTGTAGAGGCGCCGTTCCCGTAGTGCGGTGAGCAGCGCGGAGCGGCCGAAGGAGCCTTCGAGCGTGTGCAGCAGTCCTTCGTCCGTGAACGAGGCCAGCGCGCGCTCGCTCAGCGCGCCACCCCGCAGCGCATCATCCACGAGACGCTTGTACATCGCGGTGGCGCTGCGGACGGCGTGGTGCCAGTAGACATTGCGGTACATCTGGTACTTGGCGAAGAGCAGCGACTCGAGCGCGGAGAGTCCCTTTTCGTTCACGCCGACGGTCGGTCCACCGGTGCGCGGGTCCTCGACCACGGTGAGCGCGTTGAGCAGCCGGTCCACGTCGATCTCGCCGTAGGGCACGCCGCACATGAGCGCGTCGCGTTTGAGGTACTCGATCTTGTCGAGATCGAGTGATCCCGAAATGAGTCCCTGGAGCGGACTCGGGCTGTCACCGCAAATGAGCTTGTAGACGCGCTCGGGAGCATCAGGCGCGACGAGTTCGCGCAGCGCAGCGGCGGCATCTCCCTCGGTGACGAGCGCGCGCGCCACTTCCTCGTGGTGCAGCGCGCCGATTTCCTCGAGCGCGTGGGAAAAGGGATAGTGTCCGACGTCGTGGAGCAGGGCAGCGGCGCGCACGACGGCCGGTTCGTCCGGTGCGATCCCGTTCAGATCACCGCGTTCGGCAAGCAGGCCGAGCGTCCGGCGCGCCAGATGGTACGTGCCCAGCGCATGCTCGAATCGCGTGTGCGTCGCGCCCGGATACACCAGATACGCGAGTCCGAGCTGTCGTACATAGCGCAGCCGCTGAAAGACCGGCGTGTCGACGAGCCGCAGGGCGTGCGGATCGATCCGGATGTTGTTCCAGAGCGGGTCGCGAATGATCTCGGACGGGAGCATGACGTAAGAGAAGCGGGTGACGGCCCTGCCGCCACCCTGCCTTCCTGCTACCACCCCTCCCCGGGGAATCGGCAAACGGGAATGGGGAATGGTGGGAATGGGGAGGCCGCTAACGCGGCCCCGGCCCGGCCCCCCGTACGCGCTCGTCCACGCGGCCGGCCAACTGTGCGAAGTTCTTGCGGAACATCTCGGCCAGCTTCCTGGCCTGCGCTTCGTAGGCGGCGGGATCGCTCCAGGTGCCCCGTGGATTCATGACTGCCGGATTCACGCCGGGGACGGACTTGGGCACGGCGAGTCCGAAGATGTCGTCCGTGAAGGTCGGCGCGTCGTCGAGCGTTCCCTTGAGGAGCTCGCGCACCATGGTGCGTGTGTCGGCGAGCTTCATGCGCGAGCCCACACCAAAGGGGCCGCCGGTCCAGCCGGTGTTCACGAGCCACACGCGCGATCCGTGCTCGCGCAGCCGCTGGCCCAGCATTTCCGCATACTTCGCGGGCGGCCATACCAGGAAGACGTCACCAAAGCAGGCGCTGAACGTGGCCTGCGGTTCCGTGACGCCACGCTCGGTGCCGGCAACCTTGGCCGTGTATCCCGACAGGAAGTAGTACAGCGCCTGCTCAGGCGTGAGGCGCGCGATCGGCGGCAATACGCCGAAGGCGTCCGCGGTGAGCAGCACGATGTTGCGAGGATGGCCGCCGCGCCCGCTGGGCACGTGGTTGCGGATGTAATGCAGCGGATACGACACGCGCGTGTTCTCGGTGAGCGAGATGTCAGCGAAGTCAGGCCGCCGAGAGTTGGGGTCGAGCACCACGTTCTCGAAGACGGTGCCGAACATCTGGGTGGTTCGGTAGATGTCGGGCTCCCCCTTCTCCGACAGGTTCACCGCCTTGGCATAACAGCCGCCTTCGAAGTTGAACACCCCCTGATCGCTCCAGCCGTGTTCATCATCGCCAATGAGCATGCGCTCGGGATCAGCCGACAGGGTGGTCTTGCCCGTGCCCGAGAGGCCGAAGAACAGCGCGGTGTCTCCGGCCGGTCCGATGTTGGCCGAGCAGTGCATGGAGAGCACGCCCTGCCTGGGCATGAAGTAGTTCATCACCGTGAAGATGGACTTCTTGAGCTCGCCCGCGTAGCGCGTGCCCCCGATCAGAATCTGCCGTTGGGCGAAGTTGAGCACGATGAACGTGCCCGTGCGTGTGCCGTGCCGTGCCGGGTCCGCCTGGAACTCCGGCGTGTGGAGCACGCTGAAATTGGGAGCGAAGGTGGGGAGATCGGAGAGCTCGGGCCGAATGAACATGTTGCGTACGAACTGCGACTGCCACGCGTTGGGCGAGACGAAGCGCACCGACAGCCGGTAGCGCGGGTCGGCGCCCGCCCACAAATCCTGCACGAAGAGATCGGACTGCGCACCCAGATACGCCTGCACATCCGCCAGGAGCAGCTCGTACTTCGCGGGATCGTACGGCTGGTTCACCTTGCCCCACCAGATGTCTCCCTCGGTGCCGGGCTCGCGGACGATGAACTTGTCCTTGGGTGAGCGTCCGGTGTGTGGCGTCGTGATGCCGACGAACGGGCCCATGTCCGCCAGCGTCCCTTCCTGGCGTTGCGCCGCAAGTTGAACGAGCTCGGGTGCCACCAGATTCCAGTGGATCGTTCCCGACGGAGACAGGCCGAGCTGTTCCAGCCCTGTGGTTCCCTTGCGCGCTGCCGCCTCGTGGTGCGGCTTGGTTTGTGTGGCCATTGAGTCGAAGTCCGGTTTGCAGTCGAATTCAGGAAGATACGTCAGTGTGCCCGCTCACGGGCATCCTTTCAATTGTACCGAAGGCACGCCGCCTGCGCGAGCTACGTGTCAGACCTCCAGCCGATCACCTGCTCGCGCAACGAGGGCATACAGCGCGGGCATGAGGAACACGCTGATAAGCAGGCGCGAGAAGAGCCCGCCCACGATCACCAGCGCGAACGGTCGCTGCGAGTCGGACCCCACGCCGTGTGACAATGCGGCAGGAAGCAGGCCCAGCGCAGCGACCAGCGCCGTCATCATGATGGGTCGCAATCGCAACAGCGCCGCTTCCCGGGTCGCCTCCATGATGCTCACGCCGCCGTTGCGCAGCTCATTCGCATACGAGATGTAGACTACGGCGGTCTGTACCGAAACGCCGAAGAGCGCGAGGAAACCGATTCCCGACGACACCGAAAACGGCGTACCGGTGAGAAGCAGGGCAAGCAGGCCGCCAATGGGCGCGGACAGGACGACGCCTACGACGGTGATCAGAGGGAACTTGAAGTTGTCGTAGAGCGCGAAGAGCAGCAGAAAGATCACGAAGAGCGTGAGCGGCAGGATCACGCGGAGCTGCGCGCGTGACGCCGTGTACTCGGAATACTCGCCGCCCCAGACCACGCGGTAGCCGGATGGTGTTTTTACCGCCGCTGAAACCTGCCGCTGCGCATCCTGCACCGCACCAGCCAGATCGCGGCCGGCCACTGAGAACTGCACGCCAATGAAGCGCGAATTATCCTGACGGTAGATGAACGAGGCGCCGTTCGACACCGCGATCGTCGCCAGGTCCTTCAGCGGGATCTGCTGGCCGTCGGGCGCGGGCACGAGAATCGCGCCGATCTGCTCCGGCGTCTCGCGGAACTGTGGCTGAAGGCGCACGACCAGATCATAGAGGCGTTCACCCTGTGCCACCTGCGTGGCCACGCCGCCACCCACCGCGGCCTCGATGAGCGCGTTCACATCGCCGGCGTTGATGCCATAGCGCGCGATGCGCTCGCGATCGATGTCGATCGTGAGCGCGGGCTGGCCGAGCTCCTGCACGAGCGTGACGTCCGTGATGCCGCGCACGCCACGCAGCACGTGTTCGATTTCCCGCCCCTTGTGCTCGAGCGTCGTGAGATCCGGCCCGAAGATCTTCACATCCAGCGCGCTTTTGAGGCCGGTTTCCGCCTCGTCCACCGCGTCTTCGGCGGGTTGCGTGAAGTTGAAGGTGATGCCTGGAAAGCCCGACAGCTTCTTGTCGATTGCCGCAATGAGCTCCGGCTTGGTGCGATAGGGGCCAGTCCACTCATCGTATGGCTTGAGCCCCACGAAAAATTCCGCGTTGAAGAACCCGGTGGCATCGGTGCCGTCGTCGGGACGGCCATGCTCGGACCCGACGTCGGTGACCTGCGGGAACGATTGCAGAATGGTGCGGATCTGCGGCACGATCTTCGACGACGCGTCGAAGGAAATCGTGTACGGCATGGTGGCCCGCACCCAGAGCGCGCCTTCGTCGAGCTTGGGCATGAACTCGGCGCCGATCGCGGGAATGAGCAGCATGGACAGCCCAAACACGATCGCCGATACGACGGTCGTGATCCAGGGCCGCGCCAGGCACTGGTCGAGGCCGCGAGCGTACCAGTTGCGTACCCAATCGAAGATCGCGTTGCGGCGATTCCGGACACCGCGTCGCAGCAGCCAGGCGCAGAGCACCGGAATAAGTGTCAACGTGACGAGCAGCGAGCCGACGAGCGCGAAAATCGTCGTATCGGCCATCGGGCTGAAGAGCCGCCCCGATGGCCCGGACAGCACGTAGATGGGCAGAAAACCGACCACGATCACCGCCACTGCATAGAAAATCGGCCGATCCACCTCGGAGGCTGCACTGATAATGACGTTGACGACGCTGAACGCGGTGCCATGGCGCAGCGCGAGCTGCCGATGAATGTTCTCCACCATCACCACCGCTCCATCCACCAGGATGCCGAAGTCGATGGCTCCTATGGAGAGGAGATTCGCGGGAATGTGGCGGACATCCAGACAGATGAACGCAAAGAGCAGTGAGAGCGGAATCGCCGTCGCGACAATGAGTCCGGACCGGACATCGTACAGGAAGAAGATGAGCACCACGATGACGAGCAGAATCCCGCGAACGAGATTATCCTCGACCGTTCGCGTGGTCAGATGAACGAGATCGCTTCGGTCGTAGAATGGATGAATGCGGACATCCTTGGGGAGCACCGAGTCGTTGAGTTGCTGTGTCATGCCCTCGACGCCCTTGAGCACCGTCTGGGTCTGCTCGCCGCGGCGCATGAGGATGACACCCTCCACCGCATCATTCCGCCCGTTGAATCCGAACTGTCCCAGACGAGGTGCGTGGCCGATGATCACGTCGCCGAGATCCTTGACGAGGATTGGCGTGCCATTGTGCACCGCGACGACCACGTTGCCGATGTCTTCTACCGTGTGCACGCGGCCAAGCCCGCGCACGTAGTAGAACTGTCCGCCTTCCGAATAGAATCCACCGCCCGCATTGCCGTTGTTCGCGCCCAGTGCATCCGGGATCTGCGTGACCGAGAGGCCCGATGCGGCGACCCGCCCCGGGTCGAGCAGGACCTGATACTGCATGGTCTCGCCCCCCAGCGGCGAATCATCCGCCACGCCCGACACGGATTTGTACGCCTTCGTGATCACCCAGTCGTTCAGGTTCTTCAGCTCCATGGGTGATCGGTCCGGACTGTCCAGCACGTACCGATAGACCAGTCCCGATGGTGACGACAGCGGGCCCACGCTCGGCGACACGCCCTCAGGGAGATCCACGTCCGGCAGCCGCTCGAAGACGCGCTGTCGCGCGAAGTAATCGTCGGTGTTGTCCTCGAAGGTGAGCGTGACGTCGGAAAGACCGTACAGCGAGATGCTGCGCACGACCTTGAGTCGCGCGATCCCGTTCATCTCGACCTCGATGGGGACCGTGATCAGTCGCTCCACTTCCTCTGACGCGTGACCGGGCCACTGCGTGATGATTTCGACCATTGTCGGCGAGAGATCCGGATACGCATCCACCGGCAACCGGCGAAACGACCAGATGCCGGCGCCAATCAGCAGGATCGACAGCAGCGAGATGAGAAACCGTTGCTCGAGCGAAGTGCGGACAATGCGGTTGATGAGCGAGGGATTCCGGACCGGCGCGCTCCCGGTGTGAGCGGGCTCCGTCACTGGCTCTGCGCGAACTGCAGGAACAGTCCGCCCTCCGCCACGACCTTGTCACCCGGGACGAGCCCCGCGGTGACCTGCCACTGATCGTTCACCCGTGCGCCGAGCGTGATCGACCGGCGCTCGTACGCGCCGGAGCCATTCTGGATGTAGACGAGCGGCCGGTTGTCCTCATCGCGCAGCACAGCGGAGACGGGCACGAGCATGCCGGTGTGCTCCCGGCGGGAATGGATCACCACGCGTACGTACATGTCCTTCTTGAGCAAGCGCTCGGCGTTGGGGACGACAACGCGCACCGCCGTGGCGCGGGTGCTCGAATCCACCTCCGCGGCAATGTTGTCCACCGTGCCGCGAAACGTGCGCGGCGAGGCGGTCGTGACGACTTCCGCCGAATCACCCAGCCGCACATCGGGCAGATCGGTCTCGAAGACGTTGGCGAGCACCCACATGCGCGAGAGATCCGCGATCGTGAAGCACATCGTGGATCCCGCCTGCAGCAATTGACCGGGGCTGACGAGGCGCTCGACCACCGTGCCGCCGATGGGCGCGCGAATCACGCCCTGCACGTTCGCGACCGGATGATTCGCCTCCAGTTCCGTGAGCGTGGTCTCCTCGACGCCGAGTGCGCGGAGCTGCTCCAGCGCCGCATCGCGGTCGGCGTTGGCGGACACGGCGTCCGTTTGCGCCTGCTCGAGGTCGCGTCGGGCCAGGGCGTCGTTGTCGAAGAGCTTCTGGTCCAGATCCGCGATGCGCTGCAGGTTGCGCGCGGTGGCGGCGGCCTTGCGATACGCGGCAACCGCCGCCGCGAAGTCCGGCGAGGACACGTACGCGAGCGGCGCGCCGCGCGGCACGCGCGCTCCCGGCTGGACCAGCACGCGTGTGACCGGTCCCGAGATCGTAGCGAGCACGGGCGTGGAGAGGTCGCCATCGAAGACAACGGTCCCGGTGACCTGTACCGTCGGACGGTACTTCACGTTTTGCACTGCCTGCACCGTGAGTCGCTCACGCTGTGCGGCGGGCAGTACCAGTGCGCCGGACGACGTCGCGGTCACGTCGCCGCCCGCGTCTCCGCCGGCCGCGCTGTCGTGTGAGCATCCGGACACGATGCATGTCACCACGGCGGCAACGGCCGCGCCGCGAACGAGTTGCTGACTGATCATTTCGTGCCTCCGGACGTGCCGGCGTCGAGGGTCGTGCCAACCGCGAGCTGCAACTGCGCGACGGCGTCATTCGCGGCGCCGAGCGCGTCGGTGTACTGGCTCTGGGCATCGAGCAGCGTGCGCTTGGCGTCGAGCACCTCGAGGGCCGAGGAGCCGCCCAGACCGTAGCTGACGGATGCGATGTGATAGGCCTGCTCTGCTTCGGGGAGCAACGCGTCCTGGAGATACCGCGCCTGTCGCAGTGCGGTACTCGCCGCCGCGAACGCGACGCGTACCTCCTGGCTCACCTGCGCGCGCAGGTCGCGCATGCTCGCGGACAGCTCCAGCTCGTGGTGGCGGGACTCGGCGACCTCTCCGCCGCTGTGCTGCCAGAAGAAGATCGGGAAGCCGATACCGAAGCCGGTGTCGAACGTGGTGGGCGTGCCGTTGACGGTATTGCGCGACACCGACACGCTGAGATCGGGAAGCCAGAATTCCTTCGCGAGCGTGGTCGCGGCGCTCGCCCCGGATCGCTGCGCGGCCAGGCTGCGCACTTCGGGGCGATGCTCGAGCGCGGCGGCTTCCAGGCTGTCGAGTGGTGGCAGTGCTGACGGGATCAGCAGCGAATCCGCCGCCTCCACGGGCGCGCCGAGCAGCCGGCCGATGAGGCGGTTGAGCGCCGCGCGCGCGTTGGACACCGTGCGCTCGCTGGCGATGAGGTCGTTCTGCGCCTGAGCGACGTCCACCCGGGCCTTGATGACGTCGAGCCTGGGCGTGGTGCCGGCATTGTAGCGTGCCTCGGTGCGCGTGAGGAAATCCTGCGCGAGCTGTCCGGCCTGTTGAAAGTCCGCCTGGTGGCGCAGCGCGACGAGCAGCGAGTCGTAGGTCTGCGACGTCTGCGAGGCGATGCTCTGGCGCAGCTGGTCCAGAGAGAACTCCGACGCGTGCACATCCGACGAGGCGACCTTTCCCTTGAGCCGAATGCGATCGGGGAAGGGGATCGTCAGCCCCAGTGCGTAGTCATGCTCGCCCGCCGTACCCGGTGTAAAGGCGCCGTTCTGGCCGACGATCGTGGCCGACAGGCTGGGGTCGGGCAGCGCCGTTGCCTCGGTGACGCGGGCGCGCGCCTGCGCCACCTGTTCGCGTGACGCGGCGAGCTGCGGATTGTTGGCCAGCGCCAGATCGATCGCCTGCTGCCGCGTGAGCCTGAGCACGACAGCCGTGTCGGCCCCGGGCGGCACGGGCTGTTGTGCCCCGGCGGCAACCGGTGCACAGGCCAGGGCCAGCGTGACATATCTCAATTTCAGGTGCATGTGCTCCCATCCCGTCAATCACGCAACCGGCGCGGCGGCGCGGGCTCCGGGCGGAACGCGTCCCGAGCAGTGTGAGCTGCGTATTGCGGGAAGCGTTCAGGCGGAGCGGTGATGCGCCTCGCGCGAGGAGTGGGCCGCCGCCAGCGGGCGGGGCCGGCTATCCGTTCGCGAGCGTGACGAGTGGTGGAGCGCGGGGGGAGCTGGCCGCGATGCGCCGCGCAGGAGCGACGTGCGGCTCACTGGGCCGCGGCGAGTCGAATGTGGTGAACAGCCGGGCCAGCACCGGATCATGCTGCGGCGGTTCGCCCGTGATCTGCAGGGCGAAACAGGCGGGGCACGTTTCCGGTGTGTGCGAATGGTGCAGGTGCGTGCCGCCTTCCTCCACGTGCGCGGGCGCGCTGCGCGATGCGAAGGCTTCCGCGCTTGGTGCCAGGCACACGCTCACCGCCTGCGCGGCGATCACCACCAGCGCGACGACGCGCAGCACCCTGGAACGGCTCCGCGGACGAAGGAGGCTCAGCATGCCCATCATTCTAATACGATTGGCGGCCATGTCACGTTGCGCCCGCTGTGAGCCGATACCCGCGCAACCGGTCCAGCATGCGGGTATCGGTCGCGGTGTGGTCATCCCCCTTTGGCGTTTCGATGACCATGGCGACGTCTTCGAGGCGTTCGTCGTTCATCAACTGGCGGAATGGCTCCTCGCCCAGCGCCCCTTCACCAATGAGCTCGTGCCGGTCCCGCCGTGATCCGAACGGCGCCTTGGAGTCATTGAGATGGATGACGCGCAGCCGGTTGCGACCGAGCGCGTCCGAGAATCGTGCCCAGACACCCGCATAGTCGTTGAGGAGATCATATCCCGCGGCAAAGACGTGACACGTGTCGAGACACACGCCGAGCCGGTGCTGCAACGCTGCCGGAATGCGATCGAGGATCCCCGCGAGCTCCTCGAACGTCGCGCCGAGCGCCGTGCCGGCGCCTGCCGTGGTCTCCATGCAGAGTACCGTGCGCCCCGGCACCTGTTCCAGGCACGCCGTGATGGCGTCTGCGTTGCGCGCGATGCCGCTGTTCCGGTCGTCCATGTAGTTCCCCGGATGCGACACGAGGAAATCCAGGTCCAGCGCCTCGCACCGTCGCAGCTCGGCGATGAATGACTGCATGGAGCGCTGGCGCAGCGTGGCGTCGGGACTGGCGAGATTGATCAGATACGAATCGTGCGACACGGTGACCCGGACATCCGTGTCCGCGAGCGCGGCGCGGAAGGCGTGGACCTCCTGTTCCTCGCAACTGCGTTCGGCCCAGCGGTTGGCCTGCTTGGTGAAGATTTGCATGGCGGTGGCCGCGATCGCCCGCGCACGCGGTGGCGCCGTCGCGATGCCGCCGGCGGTGGAGACGTGCGCACCGAGCAGCGGCGTCACGGCTTCGGCGTGAGGTAGTCCAGCGGATCCACGGCGTGACCCTCGGGACGCAGCTCGAAGTGCAGATGCGGACCGAGCGCGGGATCGGTCGTGCCCACGTAGCCAATCACGTCGCCCTTGCCCACGACGGCGCCCTTTTCCGTGGCGATGCGACTCAGCGAGCCGTACACCGAATAGTCGCCTCCGGGATGCTGAATGATCACCGTGAGTCCGTAGGTGCCGAACGACTCGGCCACCAGCACCTTGCCCGCGGCGATGGCGTGCACCGGCGTCCCGGCGGGCGCTTCAATGCCGATGCCGTTCCAGCGTACGGTGGTGTTGTTCGGGTTCACCACGCGACCGAAGCTGTATTCGAGCTGCCCGTCCACCGGCCACGCGAATCGGGCGCCGCCTGCGCGCAGTGTGCTCGACTCGCGCGCTGCATTCGGGGCGGCGCGTTCCGCGCGCAGGCGGGCCGCTTCGAGCGATGCAATCACATCGCCCAGCCGTTTCTCGTCCTTGCTGAGCTGCGCAAGACGCCGATCGGTATCCTGGGCGCGATGCTGCGCGCTCTTCAGGCTCCCCGCCTGCTGATCGCGGAGATCGCGCAGCCGCTGTTCCTCATCGGCCTTTTCCTGCAGGCTCTCCTGCATGTCCCGCTGAAACTGCACGAGGTTGCCGCGCTGGCGGCCGATGCGCTCGCCCAGCCCGGCCACGCGCTCTACCAGGGCGCGATCGCGAAGCGTCAGGAGGTGCAGGTACTTGTAGCGCGCGACGAGATCGCCGAAGCTGGTGGCGGAGAGCAGAACCTCCGCCGAGTAGAGCGATCCTCGCTTGTAGATGTCCACGAGCCGCCGCTGCAGAATGGCCTGGCCCAGCGTCAGCTCATCCTGCGTGCGAATGAGGTCGCTCGTCGTCGACTCCACCTCGCCGTTGATCGTGGCCAGCTGCGCATCGAGCGACGCGACGACGCGCGCCGTCATGTCCGCTTCGCGGTCCAGGCTCTGTACTTCCTCGGAGAGGTCGTGCACCGTGCTGCGCAGGCTGTTCCGACGCTGCTCGAGCTGCTCGCGTTCGTGGCGCAACTGATCCAGCTTCTGCCGCTCGCTGCGCAGTTTCACGGCGGCGCTGTCCTGTGCGCGCGCGGCCACCGGCCAAGCGCCGCCCATCACGACGGCCACGACGAACGCAATGACACGGAGGGTCGTGCTGCGACCGCCGCGTGGAGCGCGGCGCCGCACACGCGGTATACCGCTAGACATCCTGCAGATGTCGCCCCACGGACACGGCGCTGCCCACGAGTCCAATGAGCCCGCCACCGGCGATGCCCAGGAGCGCCGTCCCGCTGGCGAAGAAGACGGTCTGAATGAGATAGCGGTCGATGAGCGAGTGCGCGAACCAGGCCATCCCGAGCGCGACCACGCCTCCCAGCGCGCCCTTGAGAAAGCCGTCGATGAGGAAGGGCCGGCGCACGAAGCCGTCCGTGGCGCCCACCAGCCGCATGATGGAAATTTCTCTCGCGCGCGCGAGCACCGTCATGCGGATCGTCGAGCCAATGATGATGATGGCGACCACGGCGAAGGCAATGCCCAGCACGAGGCCCGTCGCGCCGGCGATGTTGCGGATGCTGTAGAGCTTCTGCACCCACTCCTCGCCGTAGCGCACGTCATCCACGAACGTGTAGGTTTTCAGCCGCTCCGCGACGGCGCGCACCGTGGCAGGGTCGCGGTGGCCCGGCTTGAGCCGGATCTCGAGCGACATCGGGAGGAACGCCGCGTCGAAGACATCCTTGAACTCGGTGAGCTCCTTGCGCGCCCGTGCCAGCGCCTCGTCCGGCGTGATGATGTCCACGCGCGCCACCTCGGGGAACGCGCGGATGTCGCCGACCGCTGCGGCCACCGCTTCAATCGGCGCGCCATCGGTGATGAACGCGCGAATCTCCACGCGCTCCTCGATCCCGCGCAGCGCCCGGCTCACGTTGAGCGCCACGAGCCCGAAGAGTCCCAGCGCGAACAGACTGAAGGCGATGGTGATGATGCTGAGGATGCTCAGCAGCGGCGCACGCCGGAGGCCCAGCATCACCTCGCGAAATGTGAGGCGCATCAGCCGGCGGGTGGTGCGCCCGCGCCGGCGGCCGGGGGCTCCGCCGAATCGTACACGAGCTGTCCGCGATTGATCTCGATGACGCGATACTCGTGGCGGCGAACCAGCTCGAGATTGTGCGTGGCCATGAGCACCGCGGTGCCCGAGGCGTTGATCTCGCGCAGGAGCTGGAAGATGCCGCGCGTGGCGCGCTCGTCGAGGTTGCCCGAGGGTTCATCCGCGATGAGCACCATGGGGTCGTTCACCAGCGCGCGCGCGATCGCCACGCGCTGCTGTTCGCCGCCCGAGAGCTCGCGCGGATACGCCGTGCCCTTGGAGGCGAGTCCCACCTGCGTGAGCAGCCGGCTCACGCGCGACGGAATCGCCGAGCGCGACGTGCCCGTCACCTCGAGCGCGAACGCGACGTTCTGCTCGGCCGTCCGGTCATCGAGCAGCCGGAAATCCTGGAACACCACGCCGAGCTTGCGGCGGAGCCGGGGGATCTCGGAGCGCCGGATCTGTGTGCCCAGCACGCCGCTCACCCGCACCTCACCGATCGTGGGGCGCTCCTCCATGGTCACGAGCTTGAGAATGGTGCTCTTGCCGGCGCCGCTCGGGCCGGTGAGGAACGCGAACTCCCCCTTGGCGAGGCGGAACGACACGTCCTTCAAGGCGAGACCGGTGCGGGGATACTCCTTGGAAACGTGGGAAAATCGAATCATCACTCAAACAGTCCGGCTCGTGCGGTCATCGCAGAGCCTGCGTGAAATCAGCAATGAGGTCGTCGGCATTCTCGATGCCCACGCTCACGCGGACAAAGCCGTCCGGAATGCCCACCGCCGCGCGCGCGGCGGCGGTGAGATGGGAATGTGACGTGTAGCGCGGCTCGCACACCAGTGTGTCCACGCCGCCGAGACTGGGCGCGTGTGCCGCTACTCTGAGTCGGCTGATGAAGCGTTCGGTGGCGCCGCCTCCGCCCGCGAGCACCACGGCCATCATGCCGCCATACCCATCGAGCGTCGCCGTGGCGATCTCGTGATCGGGGTGCGAGGGAAGCCCGGGATAGTGCACCGCGGAGAATTCGGATCGCTGGCTGCACCACTGCGCGAGCTGCATGGCATTCTCGTTCTGCCGCTTCACCCGGACGTCGAGCGTCTTGAGCCCGCGCTCCAGCAGCCAGCACGCGAACGGATCCGCCGCCTGCCCCCAGAGGATCATCTTCTGGCGGGCTTCCTCGATGAACGGCGCCGTGCCCAGGACGACGCCCGCGAGTACATCGTGGTGGCCGTTCAGGTACTTGGTGGCCGAATGGATCACGACGTCCGCGCCGTGTTCCAGCGGGCGGAAGTTCACGGGCGACGCGAAGGTGGAGTCCACCACGAGGGCGAGTCCCACTTCCTTGGCGAGGTAGCTGATCGAGCGCAGATCGAGGACGCGGCACGACGGGTTCACCGGCGTTTCCACGAAGATGGCGCGCGTGTGCTTGCGCAGGCGGCGGCGCCAGACGCGCGGCTCGAGCGGATTGACGAGCGTGACCTCGATGCCCAGCGCATCGAACTCCTTGCTGAACAGGCGGCTCGATCCGCCATAGATCCAGTCGCTCGCCAGCAGGTGATCACCCGGCCGGAGCAGCGCCAGGAGCGCGCACGCGGTGGCACCCATGCCGCTTCCCAGCACGAGCGCTGCCTCGGCTCCTTCGAGCAGCGCGAGGCGGCGCTGCAGCAGCTCCGCATTCGGGTTGTTGCCGTAGCGCGCGTAGCGCAACCCCGCCTCGGTGCCGACTTCCTGGTGGAAGTTCACCGACTGGTAGATCGGCGACACGACCGGCGTGTCGGTCTCGTGCGCGTCCTGTCCACCGTGCACGGCGGTGGTGGAAAGGCCCTGCCGGCGTCGGCGAGGTGTCATGAGAGATGGCTTCAGGCGAGGATGCCGCGGCGCGGCGGTTCATCGGTGTTGACTTTCAGGACCTTCACATCTTCGGACGGCGAGGCGCCGACAATGTCACGCAGCACCACGTCGCCGCGGGGGAGGGAATCGTCGATGCCGACGGTGGCGAGCTCACGGCGGCGCGGCCCGACGACCCACACGAGCTCGCCTTCCACCAGCATGCGCGAGGAGGCGTCCTCACCGCGCAGCCACACCATCGGGCCGCGCTCGGGATCCGGCGGCCGCGTCGCGATGAGCCGCAGCACGCGAAGCGGCGGATTGTAGCTGTCGCTCACGTCGTGCCGCCCACGGCAACGTAGCCTTCGTCGAACCGCATGGCCAGCCGGCGACGGCAGAGTCCATCGAGCAACTCCGTCGCCTGTGGCACATCCACACCCGCTTCGCGTGCCAGCTCGGCCGGCACCGCGCGCCCCAGGCGATACATCACTTCCCAGGCGCGGCGTTCGGAATCGTCCACCCGGCCCACCAGCATCACGGCGCCGTTCGCGGCTTGCGCGACGATCGCGAGCGCCTGCCGGTCGAGCACGGTTTCGATTGCGTCGAGGTGCGACTCGCTCACGCCGCGGAACAGAAAGTACGCGTCGCGCGGCGACTGGTCGGGGGCGTCCGCGGCGTCCGCGGCGTCCGCGGCAGTCGGCGCAGCCGCGGCATCGGTGGCAGCCGCCCTGGTGTAGCGCATGAGCAGCTTGGCGACGATCTCGTCGGCGCAGGAATAGTCGAGCAGTCCGACGTGCGAGAAGTCAATGACGGTGAGTGTGCGCTCCCCCAGTTCGGCGAGTTGCCGCTCGATCCCGTTGCGCACGGCGGCGCCCGTGGGCCGGGTCACCAGATCGGAATACAGGTCGCATACGGTGCGACGCAACACGGAGCTCAGGTCGATGTGATTGATCACCGGTCAGCGATTCGTTCCGGGATGGTGATTTGCATTTGCGTCCCGGGAAATGGGGAGAGGTCCTTCAGCAGCGGCACGTCGTCATCCCACGAAGGAATGATAGCGATTCTAGCCGTTCCGGACCGAACCGACAACTTGCCGTCCCAGCGTCCGATGTATCGTCGAATCCCGGCAAGTCCCTGGCCGCGTCCCGAGTCACGGAACCGGCTCACGCCGCGCATGACGGCCTCTTCCAGCGCCATGCCGTCGTCCCAGCGGTCGCTCAGATGGCGTCCGGGTGCGCTTTCCAGCGACTGGCGAAATCCGACGCCCGCATCGCACACCGCGATGACCACCACGCGGCGGCCGAGTCGCTTCTGCCATCGATACGTCTGTACAGCGACCCAGCCACCGCGACCCGCGTGTTCGACGATGTTCTGACAGGCCTCGCTCAGCGTCATGGCGAATCCCATGGTGGCCTTCGCGTCCAGCGCCAGCTCCTTCACGAGAATCTGCTGCGATTTCTTCTGGATGCGGCTCACGACGTCGTGCACGTCCTCACTGCCGGACACCGGCGTGATCTCGAGCAGTACGTCCGACTCGCCGCTCACGTGCACGCGCGGCACCTGTCCGTGCAGCTCGAACAGGGTGGCCGCGTGCGTGAAGAAACCCGTGCGGGCCCAGTAGTGTGCCGTCTCCTCCGCTTCGGGCACGTAGAGAACGGGCGGTTCCGCGCGCGACTGCGCGAGCGTGAGCAGCGCGGTCAGGCCGAACGGCGACGCCCAGCGCGTGTGTCGCGCGTTCAGGATGACCTTTGCATCCGGTGGGACGTTCGCCAGCAGTTCGAGGAGGTTCTCGAACGTCCTGTCATCGAGTGACGGCGGAAGGTTCAGGACCTCGGTCATCGCGTGCTCAACTCTCCGCGCAGGTGTCGGGCGAGCCCCGTTGCTCCCCGATGTTCCACGTTGCGGCCGGCCGCCTCGTGCGCGATACGCATGGCCTCGCCCATCCGGTCGCCCGCGAGCAGCCGGGAGAAGTATGTAGCGCCCCACACGTCGCCGCACCCCGTGGGATCGCCATCGAGCAGCATGCGCGGCGGCGGGATCCGTTCGGTGCGAACAGGACCCACCGTCGCGCCGAGCGCGCGAGGCCGCGCGAGATCGGCCAGGCGGTCGAAGTCGGGCGACGCAAAATACACCGCGCCCCGGCTCCCCAGCGTGACGACCAGGCAGCGCACGCCGGCGCTCATGGCGGTGGCGGCGAGCGCCATCGCATCACTCGCCATGGCACCCACCTCGTCTTCATTCACCTGCAGCACATCCACGCAGCGGCACCACCCGGCCACGTTCGGCAACGGGCGCAGCTCGCGCCAGCCGCTGGGCTGCACGGCCATGACCAGCATGTGGAGGTCGCAGTAGATGGGACCGGTGAAGTGCTGGCGCAGGAGCTGCAGCGTTTCCAGATCGAGCTCCCACCCGCTCAGGAAGTTCACATAGAGCGCGTCGAGCCCCGCGAGCAGCGGCTTGAGTCCGAGCCAGCTCCAACCGGGCACGCCGCCGGTGAGCCGCTCGCAGCGGCGCTCCGATGTTTCGTAGCGCAGCTCCACGCGATTGTTGGGGTAGGGCACATCGATGAGAGCGGCATCCGGCGCCATGCGCGGCAGCGTCGCGATGAATTCGCGGGCGCGGTCCACGAGGTCGTGCCCGACCTTGATGATCGGCACGATCTCCCAGCCGTCCGGTAGCGCGGCGTCCAGACCGCTCAGCGCATAGGTGATGCCGCCCCATTCTTCCACCGGGCCGCCGGCGGGGTTGCGACCGTGGATGGTGTCCCACACGAAGGTCCCGATCACACCGAGCCGCTTCGCGCGGGATACGGGCCCGGAGGGAGTCTCGTTCACACGGCACCCAGCTTCTGCTGCTTGAAGGTGGCGACCGCGCCGACCATCCCCGCCGTCCCGTTCAGTTTGCCCGGCACGATGCGGCATGCGTCCACCGCCGGCCGGAAGGCACGGCGCTTCACTTCGGCACGCAATGGCTCGAACAGGCGGTCGCCGGCCCTGGTGACGCCGCCCGTGATCACGACCACGTCCGGATTGAGCACGTTGAGCAGATTGGCGACGCCGGTGCCGAGGAATTTCGCCGTGTCGCGCACGACCTCGAGCGCGAGCGCGTCGCCGCGATTGGCGGCGTCATACACCTGCGCCGCGGTGAGCCGGTCGAGATCTCCGTCCACCGCGGTGTGCAGCATGGATGCCTCGTCGCGCTCCAGCGCCTCGCGCGCGCGCAACGCGATCGCGGGCCCCGAGGCGTAGGCTTCGAGGCAGCCGTAGTTGCCGCAGCGGCAGTAGCGCCCGGTGGAGTCAATGGTGGTGTGGCCGATCTCGCCCGCCACATCCGAGGCGCCGTGATACAGCTTGCCGTCGATCACGAGACCGCCGCCAATGCCGGTGCCGATCGTCAGCCCCACCACGTCATGCGCGCCCTGCGCGGCGCCGCGCCACCACTCGCCGAACGTCGCGCAGTTCGCGTCATTGTCCAGCGTCACCGGCAAATGAATGCGATTGGAGATCGCGTCGCGCAGCGGGAAGTCGCGCCAGCCCAGGTTGGGTGCGACGACCACGAGCCCGTGCTCCCGGTCGAGCGGTCCCGGCGCGCCCACGCCAACGCCCATGAAATCCCTGGGCTGCGCGCCGTGCTGCGCGATCACATCCGACATGACCTGTGCCACCATGGAGACGATGCGGTCCACCACGGCTTCCGCGCCGTGTTCCGCACGCGTGGATTCCGTGCGGACGCCGATCTCGCGGCTGCCATCCTCAGGCATCGCACCGGCGACGATGTTGGTACCGCCCAGATCGACGCCGATGATGTACTGCGTGCGGGTACGGGCCATGTGCGAACCGGTGTTGAGGCCTGGAGCCGGATGACCGCGAGCGTGTGGATAAGGTAAGTGCATGCCGCCGGCCTGGACCAGCGGTTGACGCCGCGCGACGGCGCCCTATGACGCGCGCAATTCCAGCGCGGCGTGTACCGCCTGCTCCACGACCGACACATCCAGCTCCTTCATGCAGCGCCAGTGCCCCAGTGGACAGGTCGGCGGACCATGATGGTGGCACGGACGACAGTCGAGGTGCTCGTGCCCCAGCGTCACCGATCCCGGCGCCAGCGGTCCGAAGCCGAAGGCCGGAACGGTCGGTCCGAAAATCGTGATCGTTGGCGTGCCCATGGCGGATGCGAGATGCTGCGGCGACGAATCGTTCGTGACCAGCAGCGCGCAGCGCCCGATCAGTTCGGCGGATCCGAGGAGCGACAGCGCGCCCACCGCGTTCACCGTGCTGCTCGATGCGGCGGCGCGCACGATCTCCGTTGCGAGGTCAGCATCATCTGCGCCGCCGATCACCGCCAGGCGGGCGGCGGGTGCGATGCGCCGCGCCAGCTCGGCGTAGTATGGCCAGCGTTTCGTACCCCACACGCTGCCCGGCGAGAGCCCAACGAGCGGGCGCGTCGCATCGGGCTGTCCGAGCAGTTCGTCCACGGCCCGCTGTTCGGGCTGGCCCGGATAGAGCCGCGGACGGAGCGCGCCGTCGCGCGCCGGCGACCCGCTGTCCATCGCGCCGGCGAGCCGCCAGAGGCGCTCGGCGTGATGACGATCCGCCGCATACGGTACCCGTTGCGAATAGAGCCATCGGCCGGCCGAAGTATCGAAGCCGACGAGGCGAGCGCACCCGGCCAGCCGCGCGAGCGCCGCGCTGCGCACGGAGCCCTGCGCGAGATACGCCGTACAGTATTCGCCAGCCGCACGCGCCCGTCGTACGCGTCGCGCCGTGCGCCACAGTCCCCCCGCCCCCGCGTCCGCGCCGCGCTTGTCGTACACGATGAGGTGGCGGATCGCGCCATTGTTCGCGAGCA
>Ga0157370_10002032_pt1 | contig 24873 bp, 19 predicted proteins | sample C35metaG_FD_113463 | JGI IMG/M metagenome (GOLD analysis project Ga0157370, IMG submission 113463) | Corn rhizosphere microbial communities from Kellogg Biological Station, Michigan, USA - C3-5 metaG | ecosystem: Host-associated > Plants > Roots > Rhizosphere > Soil | place: USA: Michigan...
GCCTGTTGAAACGTGTACCAACTGATATTTTGCAATCAGCTTTTCAGATTGGGTGCCTTTACCCGCCCCCGGAGGGCCAAAGAGTACTAAATTAAGCATTCAGGTTGTTTAGGTTGTCTTCAATATTAAAAAAAGCCGTATTCCTATGGCTCTATCAAAAATAACGTACAGTTTAGTTAATAATCAATTAAATAACTGCACTCTTTCAAGGCTGCAAATATATAATTATTAATTTAGATGCCATTTATAATTGATAAATTATTTAAAAAAGAGCTGTTTTAATGACATTTCTCTTATCCTACAAAGATTCTTGTGCCATTTTTATATTTTACAGAATTTTCTTTAAACAAACCGTCAATTAACCAAACTATTTTTAACATTTCTTCGGACAAATTCCTTTTTTTCGCGAACAATACCAATTCCATGTTTTTAGCAAACAACAAATTTAACCAGGAAAAATTTTCTAAATACTTGAGATAAAATAACATCCTGCTTACGATTCTTAAAATGAATGCATATAACACAGCAATAAAAGCAGCGAATACCGAAATACAGTTATTTATTCTTTATTACCGTTTAAAAATTGCTTTAGTGCATCATCCACCCCAGGCAAACTTTTAATACTTGATTCGAGTCTTACTACCAAATCTTCAAAACGGGCTTCATAATTCAAAACTTTAACAGCATACTCAAACGGATAAAGAGAAAGTAACATGCCTTCTCTGTCATATTTTAATGTCATCCCTCGTAATGGGTATTCCGGTTTTTTATCATGATACAGCTTAAAGCCATAAAGCTGTATTAGAAAGTCGCTAAAAGCGTAAGCAAGAAACATCGCAGACTCCGATTTCCCCAAATTAAGGGCTTTACAGTACAATTCGAAACCAAATCCATCCTCAACTACCTGGTCTAAATTTAAGGGATGATTGATTGGATGCTGAACCTTTCTGTCGATTTTATTGGCGATAGCAAAACCTTCAATCATTTTCAGACACCCATCTAGCATTTCAGGCTTTATAAAATCATCGTCATATCTTTCATCAAAATATTCAGTAGAAATTACCTCCTTAAATGGTGTTTCCTGGTCAATTTCATTTTGGCTTTTTTCGTCATTAGAAGAAAATAGTTTTTTAAAGAAATTCATAGCTATGATATATGAATAACTAAGATATTAATTAATCTCATAATATAGACTACAATTTGACAACCGACACCATTGCTCACATTATTTGACACGGTAGAATGGTGAGTAAACTTAAAAAGTAATACAACCATGCAACCGTTAAACCAGCTGTACCGTCTTTGTTTATATGAGCAATATCCCTCCCCCTTTTAGAAGGCTGTTTTTAACGATAGTAGCTTTATCTATATTATTCAACGTCAAGGCACAACATATTTTAACCGGCAGCGTGAAAGATGCTTGGCAACACCCTGTCTCCTATTGTTCAATAGGTATCAAAAACAGCAGGATTGCCACAGTTGCTGGCGAGGATGGAGTTTTTAAATTGATTATCCCAGACAGTTTGGCTGGCAGTAATGTGATATTCAGCGCCACGGGTTTTATCGATCAGCATCTTCAGGCTAACGAATTCAAATCGGGAACGATCATTACACTTAAGGAAAAGATATATGATATGGCCGAGGTTGTTATTAAAGCAGCTAAATTGAAAGAGCGGACTGTAGGGCAGCAATCCAGACCCATGATAACTTTTTCTAAAATGTTTGACCAAAACGTTCCAAGTATAGAACAGGGAAATATCTTTGAAATATACAATCGAACCCTGCTTAAAGCCTACAACTTCTATATCATGCCCAGCTCCAGGTTCTCTTCTATTACCTTAAAGCTTAATATTTACACGGTAAAGGATAATTTGCCAGACAGTAATGTTTTACATAAACATATTACCTATCGGGCCACCTCCGCGGGTTGGCAGCATATAGACCTTGCCGCTCATCAGCTCAATTTTGATGGATTGGATAAAATTGCTGTAACGCTACAACTGGTAGCTTATACACCAGACAGTAACAACAATTTTGTTTTTGGCGTTTCGGCGAAGAAAACGATAGCTAAAGACTTGCTGTTCCGATATCAAAACCAGGGAAATTGGGAAAATAGCACAGGAACTTTCATTGCCAATCTTGATCTCAAATACAGCAATGAAGATCGGAAATTAGCGCTTCCGGAAAACCCTGTAATAGACGAAAAGCCGGAAATAGCGATGCTAGCCAATTACTACCGCTATAAACAGGCAGCCCTGAAAAGTGGATATGGCAAAAATAAAAAGGGCAAATACATTGATCTGGGAGATGCCCGAATATACACAGAAGAGTACGGCAAGGGTGAACCTCTGGTGCTCTTGCATGGCAATAACGGAAGTATAGCGGATTTCTATCGCCAAATTCCTGTTTTTGCAAAACACTTCAGGGTAATCGCTATCGACACCCGGGGACAAGGCAGAAGTACCGACCTATCTACCAGAGCTTATAGTTACGATGGATTTGCTACCGACCTGTATAAAGTGCTTACTGTAATGGAGCTAAAAAAAGTGAATATAGTGGGTTGGAGCGATGGGGGCAATACTGCCTTGAGCTTTAATCTTGCACATCCAGAGCTAGTAAACAATATTGTAACCATAGGCGCTAACCTCTACCCTTCGGGCGTATCGGATAGTTTGCTGGTCTCCTTTAGAAATCAGCTTGAGTCACAAAACCCACCAAAGAACCCCCGGTTGATTAGCCTGATGTTGGAACAGCCTAATATTACCACAAAGCGATTACAAGAGATCGCCAATCCTGTATTGGTAATTGCAGGAAGTGACGATGTGATTAAGCCTGAACATACCAGACTCATTGCGGCAAACATTGGTAAATCTCAGTTACAAATCATTCCCAATGCGACTCATTATGTACCTTTTGAAAAACCAGATGACCTCAATAAGCTTATTCTTGATTTTTTAAATCGTTAATTAAGATGGTTTTAAGTGCTTAATCTGGTATTTGAGTGAAATATTTACGTTGAAAATAATAGTTAAGCTGGTTGCTTATTAAAATTGTTTCGGTACTGCAGGGGACTAATATCCATTTTTGAACGAAACGTTTTATGGAAATTGGATATATCGTTAAAGCCACTATCGTAGCAGATTTCAGCAATTGATTTGTCTGTATTGATTAATTCACGCACGGCAAAATCGACCCTGTAATCATTAACAACCCCAACAAAGGTTTTACGGGTGATCCGTTTGAAATACTTGCAAAAAGCATGTGTAGACATATTGGCAATGCTTGCAGCGGCCTCCAGTGAAACCTCATGTTGAAAATTATCGACGATATAAGCAAATACCTGGTGAATACGTTCTATGCCAGAAAATGATAACAGTGCAAACCCATTTTGTTTTTGCAATATAGAATACCTGGTTGCTGTAGCAAGCAGATGCAACAGGTCAAGCAGTATGATGAGTTTTTTGAAACTATTGTTTTCCTGTAAAAGAGCATCCATCATTTGCCGGGCAGCGATGGTGTCTCCGGTAAAGTGTATGCCGTTACTGCTGTCCTTTAACAGCTGTGTTATCTTTTTCATCTCCGGTATGTTGAAGAAATGATCGCCCAGAAAGTCTTCGCGGAAATGCACTACTATAGAAACCGAATCCTCTGTTTCATCTTCAGCGGTTTTCCAATAGTGTGGAAGGTTCGCGCCTAGCATAACCAGATCGCCGGCAAAATAGTCTTGCATGTTTGTGCCCACATACCGTTTGCCCGAACCTTTTACAATGAGGGTTAGCTCATGTTCGGGGTGATAGTGATAAGGCGCTGAGAAATATCTTTCAGTAAACTTCTTCACAGTAAAGGAAATATGTTCTGAGGTCTTAACTGCTTCAAATGCCGGCTTCATTTATTGACAATATTAACCCTTGAAGTTATAACAAATAGCACAAATGACAAAATAATCCATAAGTCAGCCAATATTTTCGTTTTTTCCATGTTACAGATACTGTTAGTTTGTATTTAAAACCAGATATATGAACCAAGTTATTTTACCATCGTTAAACGATCCAATCTCTCTGAACGAAGCACAAATCAATGCATTTAGAAAAAACGGACACACGCTTACAAAAGGAATTTTGAATCCTGGCGAGGTTGTCGCTTTCAGAGAAGTAATTAATGAAGCTGCGTATAAATACAATACAGAAACAAGGAAGCTGGAAGAACGGGATACTTATGGAAAAGCATTTTTGCAGATAATGAACCTGTGGGAATCAGATAAAGCGGTTAAGAACTTTACACTGGCTAAACGCTTCGCAAAAATTGCCGCCGATCTTTTAGGCGTGGAAAATGTTCGCATTTATCACGACCAGGCCCTGTATAAAGAGCCGGGTGGAGGTTTTACCCCCTGGCACCAAGATCAATACTATTGGCCACTGAGTACCACCAATACTATAACTATGTGGATGCCTTTAATTGACATTACCGAGAATATGGGCATGCTCACTTTTGCTTCAGGATCACATGCAGAAGGCTCTGTTAAAGATGTCGCCATTTCGGACGAATCTGAAGTAGAACTGAATGAATATATTAGCCGGAAAGGATATTCAGTAACCAGGGCAACCACAATGAATGCCGGTGATGCAACGTGGCACTATGGATGGACATTGCATGCAGCTCCAGGTAATGAATCTAATGTTACAAGAGAGGTAATGACTATCATTTATTTTGCTGACGGCGCTACCGTAACAAAACCAATCAACAAACATCAGGAAGACGACAGGAACCGCTGGTTGCAGGGTTTGCAGCCCGGTGCAAAAGCGGCGAGCGATCTTAATCCTTTGATGTTATAAGCCGCAAATATGCTAAAACAAAATATCTTCTTCCCTTTCATTTGCGGGAAGAAGATAAGTGAGGGAAAATGAGTGTAGACTTAAACTGCCTCATCCTGAAACATTACTTCCTCATCACAATTTTAATTTTTGTTTACCACTTTCTACTATTTCGAATGGCCCCAGGCGATGGATTATTTGCATTTCTTTTCTTACCGAAATAATCGGTATCGATTATCAACGCTGAGCCGTCTGTATTTTCAAAAGGCAAATTGGGTACAGTGGCAAACCAGTAACAAAAGTAAAATGCGGCAAATGGAGGGTGTTAATCGCCCATCGTAATTGATAACACTCATTCCGCCAGCAAAAATATTGTGCACAAATACCGCTCCGCAGGAGTTTATTAGCAGATTGGTTTTAGATAGCAATACATTATTGCTCATCAGCATTGGCCTATACCAGGTCCAGTGAAATCAGAAAGAAACACATCAGCATTAATTTATAATGTTTTGTGTTCCGGGTAGACCAAAAACTCATCAACCAGCACTTTATCCAGAATAGGGAAATAAAAAATGGTACAACTAATGCCTTGAAGTCCGGAAATCAATGACGACAATCTAAAATTAATGCAATGGGACCACATTGATATCCAGATGAAGTGCGTCGACAATATGGCTGCATCCAGCCTTATTTCTAAGCAAAACGTGTTCAGGGGACTTGAACCCTATAGTTGATTACCATACCCAGCACAACAAAAATGCCCACCGATTATCGGTGGGCAAAACAATATTAAAAAAGTGAGCGTTAATACTTCAGTTGAATCGTAATATTCCAGGTTCCAGGTTCATAAATTGCAAAATCGAACCAATAATTGAAATATCTTCCGATGGCGCTGCTGTTGTTGTACATATCTATGCGTTCAGACCAGACCGGAATTCCATTTCCCGTTGGTAACCCCCCAATAACAGGTATAGGAACTCCAGGTGTTTCAATCTCCAAACGGTCAGAAAATTCGGTATACTTATCTATTTTCTGAAGACCTAAATTATGCCAATCTTTTAAGTTTGGATTTGCTGCTGTACCATAATCATACCCCAAAAGTGTTTTAGGGTCTATTGGGGTACCATCCATTTTTAGCGTTTTAACAATGAGCTTGGTGGGGCCTGTTGAAGCTGAAGCTTTTTCAATTTTGACATCAAGCCCACTTATACCATCCACACCTGAAAAGGCGTAAGAATAAGGTCCTGCAGGTGTCGTATTTATCGTTAATGCATTCTTAATGATAAGTTCTCCACCGCTATTTTTAACCTTTATATCAAAAATATAACGTCCCTGAGGAAAAATAGTGGCATCCTTAGCTTCGGCATAAATAATAATCTGACCATTGGTCGGATTAATATCTATTGCCGGTCTTTTAATAGGGACCCTGATCTTATTAATTTGATCTAACGAGGTCTCCAAGCCAGTTGGTGTACCTGTCCAATAATAGGTATCCACTTTATAGTTCATTAATTCGGTAAATTCCTTACCATTTTCATCATGGATAGAAAGGATACTCGCCTCTATCGGTTTAGTGGATTCATCTAAAGCTAAAGCTGCCGACATAATGATTCCCCGTCCAGTAACCACAGTTAAAGTTTTGGTAGTATATGCGATTGCCGGACTAATAAATCCAACCTTTTCTTCTTTCTTACATCCTATAAGTAATGCTATTCCCATTACAAATAGCAAACAGGAACTCAAATAAATTCTTCTCATAATAATTTTCTATTAATTATCGTTAACTCTAAAATATTTTAGTTTTAAGCCCCCACCAAAATTCGCACCATCACTTAACACATGTAAAGTGGCGTTTGCGGTAATTAAATTATGGGTCTGCATACCAGCTGTATAATTGATAGAATCTTTAAGTTTTATTTTTCGATGCTCATAAATCATATAATCAGCGGTAGTTCTTACCGAACTACCTGGATTGGTAATACCGCTGACACCGTAAATAATTAAGCTATCCGTGTTATAATCTTTATAGGCTTTATTCTTATCAGAAACAGCGCGTTCTAAAGGAACCTGATCATTCACGAGAATAAATCTCTTCAATAGCATAGTTAAGGTATCAACCCCAATTTTACTCAGTGGCCTGGGAGCCTGTTTATCAGAAGGCAAGAACCTGCGCTGAAACCTCATCACGGCTGAATTCGGGCAGGCATAAAATGTAATATTAGACTGATTCACAAGCGCTTTTCCATTTGTCAGGTTGATGATTTTAACCAATGAATCGAACATATGATTTTGTCTGCTAGCCAAAAAATCATAGGTAGACATGTTTTTTTCAAGATCTGATTGCCTTGATATTCCACCATCATTAAAATAATCTTTTTGGCATGAAGCAATTGCGAAACATAAAATGCCAATAGCAATTATGAATTTCGTTTTTGATATATAATTTTTCATACTAATTTTAAATAAAATTTAACAATTACTGCCAGAAACTATTTTGAGTGATTACGTATCCACTTTGAGATATTATCGTCTGGTTGATTGGAAGCAACCATGCACCTTTCGTGTACCAATCTGCCTGAGTTATCTTGGAATAAGTCGCAAGTTTCCTGGTCCTGACGTAGTCAAAAAATGTTTGCCCCTCACCTAACAACTCTTTTCTACGTTCCAGTAAAATGGTATCTTGTAGACTGCCTCCGCTTGTATATTCCCTGGCTTTTGCCCTTGCCCTTACTTTATTTAACCAGATTATAGCATCTGCAGGCCTGTTTATCTGGGTACTTGCTAAAGCCTCTGCCCTTAGCAACATAATATCGGCCAGGCGGGTAATGATAATGTTTGATTCATTGATATTTTGTGAGGAGGTATCGCCTTGAACCTGTAAAGTTCTGTACTTGCCTAAGTAAGGACGGGAAGGATCAAAGTTTTTAACTGAATTAGTTAACCAGGTAGATTTGCGTCCATCTTTCTCATTAGCTGGGAACATTTGTGTTAACAATGCCGGAGGTGGGCATAGCAGAAATTTTTCTGTACCGCCGCCACCGTCAGACTGATCTGTGTACCATGGTCTTCCTAAAGTACGGTTGTATACTTTATTCTTTTGAACTTCTTTTAATGTAGCATCAAAATTTAATTCAAAAATACCTTCCTGCGATTTTCCGATAAATATTTTTAACAATTGGGAGGTATCGGTAACAAGGCTATACTGTCCGTTGTTAATAACACTATCGCAAAGTTTTTCTGCACCTGGATAATCCTGACCCCAAGCCAAAACGTGGGCTTTTATTGCCCAGGCTGCACCTTTAGTTGCTCTCACAGCCCTATCTCCAACAGAATATGAGGGTGCAAGATTAGCGATAGCCACATCTAAATCCTTTTTTATCTGATCAAAAACCTGTGCCTGTGGCATTCTGGCAATATTATCAATATTCACCGCGCTTAGGTTAACTGGAACATCTCCCCAAAAACGAGTAAGATAAAAATAGCTCAATCCTCTTAAAAAGCATGCTTCACCCAAACTCCTGCGTCTGGCAGTTTCATCATAATTTTGAATCGTAGGTATCTTCTCCAGCACCAGATTACATTGCGCAATAACCCTATAAAATCCGCTCCAATCTCCACCACCATTATTTAATAGCGGTGCAATGGTATTGGTTGCAATTAAAGTTTCCGGTCGGGTGTTGCTAGACTGACTATAGCTTTCGAATGTATTTGCGCGCACATCACTGAAGAAAAACACTTTATCTGGCACCACTACACGCAAAAATGAATAGGCAGCAGCAATAGCTTTATCCACGTCGGCCGCGGTTTGAATCGCGTTATCAGCCGTAGGCACTTGCACCACATCGGGATTGAGTACCTTTTGACACGAAAACAGAAGTATACCGCATATTAAAAATAGGCTTGCTATTTTAGTTAATTTATTTTTTTTCATGAGATTAAAATTCAAAATTGAAACCTAAATTAAATTTCTTTGGCACAGGGTATCCATTACCAATATCGTAGCCAAAATTATCCACGTTTTCTGGATCAACCCCGGAATACTTTGTGATGAGGAAAACGTTCTCCAATCCACCAAAAACACGTAATCTTCTGATTTTAGCTTTTTGCAAAAACTTAGGTGAGAAGTCGTATCCAAATGTCACATTGCTCAACCTTACAAAGCTTCCATCCTCTAAAAACAAAGAAGTATTCCCTTCATAATTACCAATAAAATCGTAGCTAGAAAAAAGGTAATAACGCCAAGGATTTAGCACCGGGTATTTCGCATCAGTATGAGTTGGTGTCCAAACGTCAAGGTCAGAAACATCTAGCAAATTCCGCTGTCCTCCGGGATAGTTTACATTATTACTGGCGGTCCAGCTTACCGACTGAATTCGATCCGCCAGCACTTTATTATATACTTTGTTACCTATTGAGTAATTTAACAGGAAGCTAAATTGAAATGATGAATTATTTTTTAGGCGAAAAGAAATTGTATTTGAAAAACTTCCTGTCACCTTAGGATTAGGATCACCCATATAAACCCGATCACTGTTTCCAGATCCATCAATCCGACCATCTCCATCTACATCAAGCAAATGTATATCTCCTGCATGATAGGGATCCTGAGATGCAAAAGGACCTACCGGCCGCAATTTAGCACCGGTATAAGGATTAATTGGCACAGAGGCTTCATCAGGGAAAACGCCCAGATATTTCAACAGATAAAAACCATTTAATGGCTTACCAATTTGTAAATATGGCTGCCCAATGGCATAACCTGATCTGGATATACTTCTTCCAAAGTCCGGAAGTTTGGTCAATTGATTTTTATTTGTTGTGGCGATTAATGTCATGCTGTATTGCAACCGCTTAGCAGGTGCAGTCAAATAGCCTGTAATCCCAGCTTCAAAACCTGTATTCAATACCGCTCCGCTATTCACACTCTTTTGGGTATATCCACTGGTGCTATTTAAAGGAGTTGTAAATAAGAATCCGTCTTTTGCTTTATGGTAATAATCAAAAGTTGCGGTTAAACGGCTGTTAAAAAACTCTAAATCTAAACCTGCACCATAGTCTTTTGAGGTTTGCCAGGTTAAATCAGGAATTTGTAAACCATTTGCTCCAGAATAATTCGGTGCTAATATTGGCGATCCGTTATAGGTTCCAAGCGCACCACTACCTGCCCCGGTATTATATGCACCTAAAGCCAGGTAATTATCCTGATATTGCTGTCCAGCGGTTCCAATGCTAGCTCTTAACTTACCAAAGTTAAACCAGCTACCCACATGATTTGCAAAGAAATCTTCTTTGGTAAAAACCCATGCTGCAGAGGCTGACAAAAAAGAGCCCCACTGTTTATCTTTACCAAATTTGGACGAACCATCCCTCCTGATCACTCCCTGAAAAATATATTTCTTTTTAAAATCGTATGAGAGCCTTGAGTAATAAGACAATAACCCATAAGTGATATTATTTGTCTGTAGCGTAATATCTGATTGGGAATAACCTTGAATAACTTGTTGAGCATCATTTGGTCCATTCACCCCACTACCAAAAATATTATCGTTAGTATTTGTGTTAATTGTATTACCAACCAAAAAATCAAAGGTATGTGCATTTGCAAAAGTATGATGCAACCTTATATTGGTCTCACTTAGCAGATCCAGGGTTTCCTGCGAGTAGTATGAAGCTGATGCTTTGCCGTTTAAATTTGCTGCCGAAGGGTTGAAATTTCTTGTGCGATAAAACTGATAACGAGCTGAACCTCTGGAAGAGACATTAAGATAATCAGTTATATCGAAACTGCCTTCCAACTGCGCTGAAAGATTCCTGGTTAAATCAATATTCACACCTTTGTTGTAAGACTGTAAGAATGCATCATAATAACCCGAATTAGGTCCGGGGGCAAATGAAGAGGAAAAGTTATTCCCAACTACTGCAGCATTAAATGTATCTCCACGACGCTGACCGGCATCCTGTTGATTAACATTGACCCTGCCCGTAAAAGTTAATTTTTTGGTTGGGTTGAAAATGCCCTGATAAGTTAATGAATAACGTTTATAACCAGAATTTAACACAACACCTTTTTCATTATAATAATCCGCGCCTAAACGGTAACTGGCATTTTCGGTTGCTCCACTAATGCCAAGGTTAACGCTATATAATGCCGCATTTCTAAAATAGAGCTCTTGCCAGTTGGTAGAATTGTTATAGAAACTATTTAAACTGTCAGTTAATTCAATTGGGGGGCTGGAAGTTCCACCACCAACTTTCGAACTTTGGTAGGCATTGAATAAGTATAATTTAAAATTTCGCTCTGCTGCCCCGCCATATGTAGCCCGAAGCTGAGGGGGGGTACTCCCTCCAAATTGTGTGTTTAAGGTTACAACAGGTTTACCTGCCTTTCCGCGTTTTGTAGTGATAATAATTACTCCATTTGCACCTCTTGAGCCATAGATAGCTGTTGCTGCGGCATCCTTTAATACATCTACGCTCTCAACATCAAAAGGATTTAAACCTCCTAAAACACTTGAAATAGCTTGTCTGGGATTTGAGGGATTGAAAGAATCCTGATCTAATGGTACCCCATCAATAATAAATAAGGGTGTACTTACTACATTTGAATTAGCAGAACTAGAAAAGTCTGACAAGCCCCTTATGGAGATATTGCTTCTTCCACCCGGTTGACCGGAATTGTTTTGAACGATTAATCCCGGAGCAAGGCCCTGCAGTAAGCTCTCGATAGAACCGCTTGGTCTGTTTTGTAATTTTTCCCCGTCAACGTGGCTAATAGAACTTGGGTTATTGTGTTTATCTTGTTTGCCGTAACCAATAACAAGTACATCGGTCAGATCTGATTCGTCCCCTTCCAGAACAATTTTTAGATTTTGCCCCCCCTTTACAGATACTTCTTTTCTTTTGTAGCCAACGTAAGTTAAAACCAGTACGTCACCGTCTTCAGCATCTATACTGAATTCCCCATTTGAATCACTAATTTTCGTTGTATTTTTGTCCTTTACCTTAACGGTTACACCAGGTAAAGGCAAGCCTTTAGTATCAACGACTCTTCCTTTTATTAGCTTGAACTGAATGCCAGTTAATGGTGATTCCTCTTCACGCTTTCTTACCACTATGGTGTTCTGATTGACCACGAATGTTAGCGGCTGGCCCTCAAAGCACTTTTCCAGTACAGAAATTAAAGGTTCATTTGTTACAGTAAGTGAAACTGGTTTAGTTTGTTTGATTAGCCGCGGGCTATATAAAAACGTATACCCGCTTTGTTTTTTAATTTTAATTAAAAGCTGTTCTACAGATGCATTTTTTTCAGCTAAGGTGATATTTTGGGCAAATCCGTTTGCACTTACCTGTAAAAATGCAGCAATCATTATCACAACGGTCAATTTTATGCGCATGATGATCTGTTTTTTATTATACAGCCGACTATTTTCATAGCGCGGCCAGCAATGAATATTTTTATTCATACTTTTGTTTAGTTTGGATTGATAATAAATGTTCTTAGAAAATTCATTTGGTTTAGGTCCAGACAAAATCGACCGCGGAGGTGGTTGCAACATCTCCCGGTTTTTATCCAGATAACCTTTAAGTAGTGTATCGTTATCTCTTCATATGATTTTTAGGTTAGTTTGTTGATTTGGTTATTTATTTAGTTTTCATAGGGAGATATCAATTCGCAAATACGGTGAGCTTTCGCCCATCTAATTTAAAATGCACCAGACCAGTTAATTCCAGTGTTTTAATAATTTCAGAAACATTTTTATAGCGGGTTACTGAACCCGCAAAGTCTATATTACTAATGTTATTCTCATAAATAACTTCCAGATCATACCAACGTGCTATTTTACGCATTACCGTTTCGGCACTTTCATCATTAAAAACAAAAAAGCCATCTTTCCATGCTGCAACCTCGTTCGCATCGACATTTTTAACCTTTAAAGTATAGTCGTTAAATTGTGCCTGCTGTCCGGGAAGTAAAACAACCGTTCTTTTATTAATTAATGAGCGAACCCTTACGCTTCCCTCCAGTAAAGAGGTCTTTGTAAGTGCTTCTTCTTCATAGCTATTGATGTTAAAATGGGTACCCAGCACTTCAACAACCTGTCCCCTGGTTTGTACCCTAAATGGTTTCCCGCTATCCTTGGCTACTTCAAAATAACCTTCACCCACTAGTTCAACCCTTCTTTCTCCCTCATCAAAATTCACAGGGTACTTTAACGAAGACCCTGCATTTAACCACACGCTTGTACCATCAGGAAGATTTACACGGTACTGCCCTCCTAGTGGTGTTTGTATCGTATTATACAGCCCGAGCTTATTCAGTCCACCATTACCGACCATATTATAAACCAACTGGCCATCCTCCTTCTTAATAATCGTAATCCCTTCCTGACTGGCAATAACCCCTCCGGTATGTACATCGTTAAGGTTTACTTTTGTTCCATCACTAAGGATTAATATTGCCTTATTTCCCCCAGGTTTAATATCATTTAAAATTTGACTCTGACTTACCTGCTTATCAAAAGGCCTGTTGTTGATGTAATATAAACCTGCTAACAAGATCAAAAATAAAGAAGCAGCAATTGCCCATGCCATCTTAAAACTCTTCTGATAAGACTTCGCTTCTTTTATTGGAAATGGGATTACAGGCCTTTCAATATGATTTAATCCGTTCTCGATTCTTGAAATTAATCCAGCACCTATAGCTGTATGGTCATTCCTTTTTTCCAGCATCTCCTCCCACCAGTACAAAACTATAAGGAATTCAGATTTATCAGCGCTATCGAGCCACTCCCCTAAAGCATCCTGCTGTTGCTTTGTAAAGTTTCCCGATAAGCTTATTTCCAATAACTGTTTTACTTCCTCCAAATTCATGATTACTGCCCGATTTAATACTATGACAGGAAGAGCTTAGGATTGGACACCCCGGACTAAAAAAAATTAGCGTAAAATTCTGGTAGTGATACAAAAAGCAATAAATGCGGTGAGATCTGCATGAACCTTAAGGTATTCTTTTAGATATTTTGTAGCTGCATAGAGCTGTTTTTTAACCATCGATTTGGAAATGTTCAACCTTGCTGCAATTTCATCCTGGGAAAGGTCTTCCCGAATACTCATTTCAAAGACATGTTTGCGCTTGGGTGGAAGTGTATTTATAGCGCGCTGAATAATTTCATTATACTGGGCATAAATGAAATTGTGATCAGTATTATTTGCGACAGGATCGCTGTGATGAAAAATATAATCAATAGCTTTTTGTTTAACCTTGCTGTGCTCGTGTATATTAACCAGTTTGTTCCTGGCCATGCTGTACAAATAGCTATTGAAAGATTTTATGGCTGACAATTCTTCTTTCCTTTCCCATATTTTCATAAAGATATCGTGAAGAATCTCTTCAGTATCTTCTTTTGAATAACGAACAAATGGGCAAATATATTGATATAATTTTGGAAGATAAAAGACATAGAGCTTTGTAAAAGCAGAGCGGCAGCCAGAAGATGCTTCCTGAAGCAGCAATTTTTCCTCAACCAGTGCATTTACACCCTTACCTTTCATCCTAAGCTTTGTACATTATTTTTTATACATTCAAACATAATAATTTAATGTAAAATTAATATGGCCAATTCTATAAAATATACTAATTACCCCATGAATGCCGGTTTCTTTTGAATGCATAAGCAGATATCGGGATTAACTCAAGCAATTTTGGCAGAATTCCTTTATTTTTTCTTTTAGGAATCATCCAGAAGTGGCTATTTGTTTTTCTTCGACGCGGACACTTTTTTCAGTTCAAAAGGTCTATCCTTTCTGTGTAAGCGCAGCCATTCTACTCAATTTAAGCGGTTTTAAGCTTGGCATTCGCCGTCCGGACTATGCCAAAATCCCCACTGTTAAGGTCTTCTTTTCAGGCTTACTTACCTCCTAGACTGATCACCTGGAAATTATTAATCAACGGGGAGGCTCCCGCTTTATCAATTCGAAGCCGCACAGCATCTGCGTTAGGGAATTGAATATCTTTTGCCGATGCACGGCCAGCAAGAATGATACGTTTGTAGCCAATTTTTTTTCCGGTGAATACATTTTTCCACTGTCCATTTACACGGCATTCCAAGCTGTATGCTTCTACCCGCTGCCCCAGGGGAATGTATTCCTGCAAAATGAATCCATCAATTTTTTTGGTCCGCCCAAGTTCAATTTCAATTGTTGCCGTGGTTACCTTGTCATCAGTAGCAAAATAGCTGTTGTAATTGCCATCGTTTACTTTGTTAGCGGCATACCTGGAGTTGTTACCCCTGCATGGTGATAAGGATTTTGCTTTTTTTAACAAGGCTGGATTTTGCTGATGAATCTGATCTACCCATTGCTTAAAAGCACTGAGCTTTTGAATAGTTGCCTTATCAATCAATCCATCACTGTTAGGCGATATATTCATTAACGCAGTGGTACCATAACCAACCGAACTAAGATAATAATCCTGCATCTGTTTCAATTCTAGGGCAGGTTTTCCGTTGTGAAACCAATTGCCCTGCAGAATGATTGAGGGCTCATTAGGATACCAGCGTAGCGTATCGTTTACCAACTGCCGGTAATCCTGATCAGGAGTAATGCCTCCATGTCCACCTGGCCATGCCAAACAACGGTCGGGAATAGTATTTACCAATACCTTTGAATCATAAATTACTGCGCTGGGCTGGTTTTTTGCGATCATCTTACCTATTTTGGGGTAATCCATTTTCAGTTTATCAGCATTAAACCCATCAAACCAATACTCATCAATTTTTCCGTAGCGGGTGCTAAGCTCTTTAATTTGTGCGTAATAGTAATCACCATATGTTTTGTATTCAGGTGATCCCTTTTGTTCAAAATGCTTATCGATAATAGAAACATAGATACCAAACTGAATCCTAGCTTTTCTACACGCATCTGATACCTCTTTTACAACATCTCCTTTGCCATTTTTCCAGGGCGAAGCTTGTACACTGTGATTGGTTGTAGCTGTGGACCAGTTACAAAAACCATCGTGGTGTTTGGTTGTGAACACAATACCTTTAAAACCTCCTGTTTTGGCTGCATCTGCCCATTGGTTGGCATCAAACTTTGTGGGAAAAAACCGCTTAGGGTCTTCCAGACCATAGCCCATATGATCATCGCTTGGGTAAAATGTTTTCATTCCAAAATGCACGAACATCAAACACTCGGCTTTATGCCATCGCAATTGTGCTGCATTGGGCAAGGGAAAAAAAGGTTTTGGTGCTTTTACGATTTGCTGTGCAACAACAGTGCAAGAAGCAAACATCCAGCAAAATGCGGTGATCAATATCCTTAGTTTTAAGCTATTCTTTCTTTTCATATTAGTCTTTACAATTTTGAAAACGCATTCATTGAACCATTCTTCCAAACGATATTTCCTCACCACAATCTTAATTTCTGTTTACCACTTTCGGTTATTTCGAATGGTCCAGGTGATGGATTATTTGCATTTCTTTTCTTACCGAAATAATCGGTATCGATTTTCAACGTTGAGCCATCTGTATTTTCAAAAGGCAAATTGGGCACTACAGCACGATTAAGTGAACCGCTTGTAACCAGTTTTCGGGCTTGTTGCGTTAACCAGCTTCTATCCAGATTAATTTCTAAATAAAAATGTTCTTTCTCCGCAGATAAATTCACCATAGCATCAAAATCTGTTTTCATCAAAGCATTGCTTTCGGAGGCTGCTTCTGGTTTATATTTTTTAAATTGTTCCTGAGCTTCCCTACTCATTTCTCCAAATTGCATCGCCTTATCGTTGTTTACTGCTCTTACGGTTCCTTTAGTATATACATTGCCTTCAAACCTTACCGGTAGCAGGGCTTTACTATATTGACTCGCATTGCCTGCAGCAACAAAAAGATTATTTACAAATTGAACATCGCCTCCGGGGTTATCATGCAAACCTGTAACAAAAGTAGAATGCGGCAGATGGAAGGGGGTTAATCGTCCATCGTAATTGATAACGCTCATTCCGCCAGCGAAAATATTATGTACAAATGCCGCTCCACTGGAGTTCATCAGCAGATTGGTTTTGGATAGCAAAACGTTATTGCTTACCAACATCGGTCCATGATCCACCTCCAAAAAGATATCATGATCGTTTTCGTGCATCAGGTTGTTTTTAATCTGAGCTCCCTGTGCCATCCAATCGAGCCAAATTCCAAAATTACTGCGGTAAATATGGTTGTTGCGGATCTGCACATCTACCGCTCCGTGAAATTTAATTGCAGCCTGTTCTGCACCATTAAATAAACGATGGGTATGAATATCATGAATGCTGTTGCCTTCTATCACACTAAATGAGCAGCCCATGCTTCCCACAATACCGGTTTGCTCGCAATTGGTAATGGTATTATTGCGTACAATATGTCCACCAATTGTTCCCTTGTTCCAGCCAAAGGCCAGCGCCCGGTTAATGGTACCTACGTAACCCTTGGCAGATTCGGTTTCTTTGTTATCGTACTCATCTCCGTATTTGCCCAATGCAATGCCCACACATTTTGAATAGCGGATGGTGTTATTTTCGATCACCCAACCACGGCTCCAATGCGTGCCAATAAGTCCATGCTGTTCGGCTGTGGGCGGCGCCCAATTGGTTGCCGCTTGCTCAAGAGTGAAACCTCTGACAGTAATGAAATTGATAAAGGGTTTATCAGGATACAATACAGTTTGGCGGACATTAATCTCTACCAAAGATTGATTGGGGTCTGTGTTTTTAAATTGCGCCCAGATCGTTGTACTGTCGCTATCTACCGTAGCACACCAAAGTTGATTGTTGACATCGGCATCTTTATCTGTTACCTCTTCTTTTTTCGAAGCTTCCATTAGCCAATTGCCATTAAGATATACCGCGCCTCGCAAATATTTTCGTTCTTTGGGCTTCGGCCAAAACCAATCGCCGTGAATCAACTCTTTATAAGGGTTAAAAGATCCAAAAAAGTTGTTAGGCAGCTTTAATACCCAGGTATCATGCTGTTGTTTTTTCCATCCTTTTGCTATTTCCGAACCTTTTACAGTAACTTTTTCGCCTTTAGCTGCCTGATAGGTAATGCGCTCTTTTTCGGAATTTCCACCACGGGGAGGAACAATTGATTCTCTATAGGTACCGCCATGTACGGTAATTATATCCCCAGGCATAGCTCTATTAGCCGCGGCCATAATGGTTTTATAGGGACTTGATAATGTACCTGTATTTGCATCGCTACCATTAACAGCGACATGATATTCGCGTTGGGCTGGGTGAGCTGGTTTTTGTGCGATACTAATACCGCAACAAAGCATAAGGCAAGCAGTAAAAGCAAAAGCTCTTTTCATTTGTATTGTTATTTTTATAAGGATTTATAGATATCTTTTTTTCAACAATTGCATCATATACACATTCACCTCCCATTGATTGGTAATAGGTGTTATACTACCCGGTAAATGAACCATATAGGGATACGGACCAAATTCAGAAGTAATGGTAAGGGTTTCACCAAGCTGTTTTTTCCGTTCTGCGATTCTGTCCCACCAGGCTAAATGGGCTGCTACGGCAGGCTGCCATTCCTCTGCACGGGGATCTGGTACCTGGGGTCCTTCAGTATAGCCCACCCGGGCATGAATATGCCCTGCATGTGCAATGGCCAACTGTATGGCATCTGTTTGATCTTCCAGAAATGATTCGCCAACACAGACCCAATGGGAGACATCAAGGGTAATTTTCATCTCTGGAATTTTCTGCAAATAATCTTTAGCTACATGTGCAGCAAATAAACACTTATGCCGATGTGTTTCATGCATGACCGCTATGCCTGTACGACTGGTAAACTGTGATGCCGCCAGTATTAATTTCTGGTTTTGTTCAAAACTAAAAATGTCTCTTCCCGTTTGCGAATCAATTTTTACACAAGGATATGATTTTAATTTTTCCAGCCACGCGCTATAAATATCAAAATGTTTCGAAAATTCAGGATTAGCACTATCGTAAAACTGTGCAATAAGTTTCAGCTCGTGCTTGTGGGCTAAATTCCATATTTCATCCATTTCTTTTTGACCGGCATTATTGGCTATCCCAACTTCAATACCATCATATCCTTCAAGCTTTACCCTTGCACAAAAGTCTTCCCAACTCAGTTGCTCACTTCCCCAACGGGGACAATAAAATTCTGCTAACATCCTCTATAAACTGGTTTTAATTTGTAATACTTCCGGACGAAGATAAGGTTGGTTTGCCTCCACGGTTCCTTTCCATGCATAAGGATCCTCACCTGAAATCATCACGATATCTCTAAGGTCTTCAGTTGCAGGCAACTTACCATCCTGGTCCCAGGGCAACATTGATTCAGCGCTCATATAATGATTTACCAGAGCGGTGCGAAAACAATCTGTTGTCATATTTCTTTTAGAGCTATGCAGGGTATATCCGTTAAAAAACACCACTGAGCCTTTTTTAACTGCTATAGGTATAATCTGATCAGTACTGTACATAGATACATCAATCGTATCTACATCTGCGTATTCAGTATTTTCATTTTTGATACGGGGCATCATGTATTTGGGGCGCCCAGGAATTATCCATAGACATCCGTTATCAACAGTAGCATCATCAATTGCAATCCACACACCAATTAGCGATTGATCTCTGGTAGGGATATAAAACTCATCCTGATGCCATGACTGTCCAGCTTTACCAGGTCCTTTTACAAACAACATAGACTGCATGCATTTTAGGTTTGGGCTTACTACACTACTTAACACTTCTACTATTTTTTCATGAAACAGGTATTCTTTGATGAGCGGGGAAATTTTGTGGGGAAAATGAATCGCCACATATTGCTTCATCACTTCTGCATTACTCTTACTTTTATCGGCCGGTAACAAGCCCTCTACCTGCCCCCTATCGCCGCGGAAAATTGCAGCAGTTTCATCTTTAAGTTCTTCTACTTCATCTGCAATTAACAATTCGGGTGCGATCAGGTACCCATAGGTTTGGTAGAACGAAATATTTTCTTGAGTTAGGCCTCTTCGGTTAACAAAAGCATGTTCTTTATTCATCTTGACAATTTTATTGTATAAATAATGATTCGACTTCTTCTAATGATTTTCCTTTTGTTTCTTTTACTTTAAACAGCATGTACACAAAGGCCACGGCACAAAAACCAGCGTAAATAAACATGGTGCCAGCAATCCCCAGCTGCTTGGTCAAAACCGGAAAGGTGAGCGTTACCACAAAATCTGCTAACCACAGGGCCAATGTTGCAACAGACAAGGCTATGCTTCTTATCCGATTAGGAAAAATTTCGGCGAGATATACCCAAACAACAGCCCCCAGCGTACTTCCAAAAGCCGCTACATAAAGTAACATAAAAACCAGGACGATGTAATTATCAAAATACCTGTATTGAAAACACAAACCAACAGCGATGAGTGAAATTCCCATTATCACACAACCTGAAACCAATAATTTCTTTCTCCCGAGTTTATCAACCAATGCAATAGCACCAAACGTGGCAATCACGTTTACCACGCCCATGATGATGGTCTGCATTAACGATGAAGAGCTATCATTTGCAGTTTCTTTAAAAATAACAGGCGCATAATAAATAATTGAGTTGATTCCTGTGACCTGTTGAAATACAGCCACCAGTATTCCAATAAATAAAACAGGCTTATAGGTTTTACTAAATAAAAGCCTCAGAGATATTTTATGATCGTTTTGAAAACTTTGTTCAATTTCGTGCACTGCTGCGTTTATAGGCATCTCTTGCGAAATTTTAGCCAGAATTTGAGCCGCCTCATTTTTCTTCCCTTTCATAATAAGCCACCTTGGTGTTTCCGGCACCACAAATAGCAGTAACAGGAACAAGATGGAAGGCATTGCCTGAGAGGCAAACATCCACCTCCAGTTGCTAGTGCCCCACCCATCAAATAAATAATTAGAGAAATAAGCCAGTAAAATCCCAATTACGATCGCCATTTGGTAAAAGGCAACCAGGCGGCCCCTCAATTTCGCAGGAGCTATTTCAGCAATATACATTGGCGATACCATTGCGGCAGCTCCCACACCCAGCCCACCAACTAAACGGAAAAGAATAAAAAGATACAACTCATTAGATAAACTTGCCCCAAGGCCGGAAACGGCAAACAGTACGGCACAGATCATCAGCGTGATGCGACGTCCATACTTATCTGCAGACACGCCGGCAATGAGCGCACCGAGGGCACACCCTATAAGAATGGAACTAACTGCCCAGCCTAACATGTATTCATTAAGCTGGAAATAAGAAGTAATATAAGGAATGGCTCCGGATATAATAGCCGTATCAAAGCCAAATAATAATCCGCCAAATGCAGCGACAAAGCTTATTAAGATGATAAAAGACTTATTTACGGCAACTTTTTCCGGCATTTCTACTGCAGTGTCCCGCTTCAGAATTGAGTGGTTGGATAACATAAATGGTTAGATTTGTAATTACTTTAAATTTAGATGTTTCCAAAAAGAAGCAGCACTACTTTATTATCAAAAAAATAAACTATCATAAACTAAATATTGCACACGAATGGCAATTATTGAATAACTTAGTTAACTTTAGTCCATTATTCTTTTAATGCCACATCCAGATGCAACCATTTACCCAGCGGCTATTACCAGATGAATCCAGCTCATTTATAGCAAAGACATTCCGCACCCCAAACTTTGAAGTTGGCTGGCATCAGCATATCGAATATGAACTCATTCTTTTTACGGAAGGTTCTGGTATGAGCTTCGTTGGAAACCATATCGGCGAATTTGAAACAGGCGATATTTACTTAATTGGAGCTAACCTGCCCCATACCTTTCAGAAAACCGGAGATCAGGTAACCAGTGCAGTAGTCGTTCAGTTCCGGGAAGATTTCTGGGGTACCAGTTTCATTCATCTACCAGAAAATCGTGTGATAAAAGCTTTGTTTGAAGCGTCAGGGCTTGGCTTGAAAATAAAAGCTGTGATAAAAAACCAACTTGCATCAATAATCAAAGAAATGGAATACGCGAACGGCGTTAAACGCATCGTTCTTTTACTTGAAAGCCTCTTTTTAATCGCCAACCAGCGGGAATATACCTCGGTTTCTACCCAGCAGGCCAAAGCATATGATCAGAAGGGTATGGATATTATGGGCAAAGTTTTCCAATTCACTATCGACTCCTTCCGGGAGCAGATTACCCTTTCTGATGTTGCAAAAAAAGCGTGTATGAGTATTCCTGCTTTTTGTAAGAACTTTAAACGCAGCACGAAAAAAACCTATAACGATTTTTTAAACGAAGTGCGCATTGAATATGCCTGTAGCCAGTTAATTGAAACTAACAAGTCTATCTTTGATATCTGCTATGAAAGCGGATACAGCACTCATGCCAATTTTCATAAACAGTTTCAGAAAATAAAAAATATCAGTCCACTCCAATACCGAAAATCATTTACGCTTGATAACATTAGCAAAGGCAGCAAAATCGGCATCGTCGAAACCATTTAAACCAGTGTATTCCATCTATCGAAATGGCCAGTATGTCTTTGTCGTCTACTATTTTTGAGCTGGTCTTAATGTCAAGTCCTGACCAAAAAAAAACATTTATCTCCCTTTTCAGGACATATGTCTCCCCCTTATTAAGATTATTAAGCATATTTTAGATCATTAAAATATTATCTATTATGAAAAAAATCTTTTATTTGTTTCTCTGTTGCGCTTTATTGCTCTCCTGTAGAAAAAACAACGACCCTGAGCTCCCAAAGGTAGCAGAGGTAACAACAAAAACCATCGCTTTGGATAGCGATCAGAATTCATCATTGATGTTTCAGGATAACGAATCGCCTGATGTCATGACCTCGGATGCCAGACGTTATAACATTGGACATGTGCTCCGGATTAAGGCTGTTGACCAAAAAAATATAGAAATTTCCAATTTTGCGCCCGTTGATATTGAAAACGCAACCATATTGGCAACTATTTCAAATAGCATAGATGCCACAAGCAAACAGGTAGTTAAATTTTTTAAAATCAGTAAAATAAGGGCGCATGGGAAACAAACAATAAAATACCCATTTGTAGATGGAACTACTTTATTTTTAGATACCAATAATAAAGTAACAGACCTTTCCCAATACAAAGAAACTGGAATCGATCCAGCTAAAATTTCATTCGATTTCACTGGTGACAATCCCATCATACTCAAACTTAAAAAACTGGCGATGCTCAAATGGGACATACAATACCATGATTACGACCCTAATAATGATGTAGCAAATAATTGGGCAGAAGATATAACAGCGAAAGATATCCGCAGATTTACAGGGCTAATGATTAACCTCGGCTCTGTTTACATATCGCAGGACTTTAAAACTGAATTCTTAAACGAGCGGATTGTAGCCAACGATGGAACAACTGTTTTAACAGATGCGCAAAAATTAAAAACCTATAACGATATCTTAAATCATAGTTTTTTCCAATGTGGAGTGGTAACTAATGTATCTGGATTAGGTGGCGGATCCACTCTAGGATATGCTAACCATGTAATAAAGGATTATATAAATGTTGCCGGGGCCGGAGATATCTTATCTCATGAAGTAGGCCACTGCGTAGGCTACGGTCATTCTTCCAACATGACCTACCCCATTAAAGTAAACAATGTAAATACGGGAATCAGTCCGGTAACAATCAGGGTAATGCAAAAATTATTCAACGAAAAAATGTTTCCTGTAACACCTGAGAATTATTATAAACCTGCTGACTTAAAATAATTCTTTATCTCATAATAAATTTGCATCGGTGTTCATATATAACACCGATGCTTATACTAAGCCTAACGCTACAACCATTTCTCTGGTATCACCTGATCAAAATGAGTGAGTTGATGTAGATCAAAAGACTCTCCTTTATCCTCAAGAAATCACATCAAACCAGCATTAAAGTTAATTAGAGAACTGGATAAAAGGTATTATCTGGAGGCAACGGTAAGCAAAAAAAGCATCAGTAATAGTCAATATTTGAGTGGTTTTCACATGAATTACTTTCTACGTTTATCAATACTGCTGGTTGAAAAAACAACTTAGTTGTATAAACCAAACTTAACTGATCACCATTCACTTAAAATACATGCGAGACTCTGAAATTGGGCTAGCCTAATTTATTTTCCGATAATCCAGTAAAAATTTCAGATTGGCAGAAAAAGAAAATATAAAACATATTCCAAATAATACATTAAATCATACATGAAGAAATCCTTTACTTCCTCAACCAGGAATAGGCCGGAAATATTTTTGAAAACGATATTCTCAGCTTCTTTTACATCACCACAACCTTTGCTCGGACAACCATAAATTTCAAGTCGGAGGAGCCAGTATTGCATACACGGCGCGAAACTCTTCAGTCCAATTTCCATCCGAATCTTTACTTATCGTTAAATCGCCCATGTCTTCGAATGGATTGAAGTCAGATCTATCAAATAGATTTATCATCCTTTACCAAAGGCAGTCTCTATTTTATTTATTTTTTAAAAAAAATTACATTTATGGCCAGTGCTTCAAATAAAACCAAATGGGCTCCCTACAATGGCAAATCCCCTCTTGTAGCCTTTTACAAACGTTTTCATCCGCTCACAGCAGAAATGGAGGCACTGATTGATGTCCATACTTTTCCCATCAGCTACCGCAAAAACAGTGTGATCGTCTCTCCTATTGACCGGAACCACTATCTATATCTGATATTAAAAGGAGTGGTGAGGGGATTTTATAAGGATTCAGGCTATGAGATTACAACCTGGATATGCCAGGAACATGAGATTGTAGGAATTATTAATGACCTATGGACGAATGAGCCCTCAAAGGAATATCTTCATGCTTTAGAAGATGTGGAGCTCATTGCCATTCCCCATGAGCTGACCACCATGCTATATGAGAATTTTTCACAAGCCAATATCATCGGCAGGAAAATTATGGGACTTTACTGTCGTGCTGCCCATGACCGGGCATTTATCTCCCAGGTCCGTTCAGCTAAAGATCGCTACAACTATCTGTTAAAGGCA
>Ga0157370_10002033_pt1 | contig 24869 bp, 20 predicted proteins | sample C35metaG_FD_113463 | JGI IMG/M metagenome (GOLD analysis project Ga0157370, IMG submission 113463) | Corn rhizosphere microbial communities from Kellogg Biological Station, Michigan, USA - C3-5 metaG | ecosystem: Host-associated > Plants > Roots > Rhizosphere > Soil | place: USA: Michigan...
AGCTCATGCCGCGCGAGAGGCGCAGCGCATCGGTCACCGCGTCATTGGTATCGGCATAATGCCAGAAACGCGTGCCGCCTGCCGCAGGCCCAAGATGTGTCGAGTGAATCGCAATGACGGCGCGCAGGCCGGAAGCCTTGTCCGAAAAGAAGTGAACGCCTTCATGGACGTCGAAATCGGGCAGGTCCCAAACGGCAGGCATGATTCGTTCTCGCTTAGATTATTGCGGTCTAGCGCAATAATCTTGTCTGCGCTTGTTCGAAAGCCTGAAAAAGTGGGGCGGATGACGGGACTTGAACCCGCGACCCTCGGTACCACAAACCGATGCTCTAACCAACTGAGCTACAACCGCCACGCCTTATGCGCTGCCGTCTCCGGCAGTGCGCGCGAAGCCCCTTAGGGGTGGGGGGCGGTCGTGGTCAAGGCGTCCGGCACCAGATCTTCCCGGCCATGCCCCCAGGGCACCAACGCCCAGAGCCGTTCATGGAAATAATAAAGCAGGATCTTGGTCACCACCTCGGTGCCGGCGATCGAGCCGGCGGTCTTCACGTCGGCGGTGAAGAGGAAGCCCAGGATGAACGTGTCGATCGAACCGAGCGTACGCCAGCTCACCGCCTTCACGAAGGATCGAGGATGCGATTCACGGCCGCGGAACAGGAACATCCTTCACTCCTTCTTGCCGCGCCGCTTTAGCCGCGAAATCCCTACTGCTCGACAAGGCTTAGCTTGAGTCGCATGAAACGGAACTTGGCCCACCCCCCGCGGTTCGGCCAGCCATGATCGATTCCTCCATCCCTTCGCCGATGGAAGCGCGGCTGGTCGATGCGCTACCCGCCGGGCCCGATTGGGCCTATGAGCCGAAATGGGATGGCTTCCGCTGCATCGCCCGGCGCGCCGGCGACGACGTCACGCTCATCTCCAAGTCCGGCAGGCCGCTCGGCCGCTATTTCCCCGATGTGGTGGCAATGCTTGCCCGTCTCGATCGAGACCGATTCGTGCTCGACGGCGAACTGGTCATTGCTGCCGGTGACGGCCTTTCCTTCGCCGCCCTGCAGATGCGGCTGCATCCCGCCGAAAGCCGCGTGCGCAAGCTCGCAGCGGAAACGCCCGCATCCTTCATGTTGTTCGATTGCCTCGCGCTGGACGACAAGGATCTGACGACCCTTCCCTTCGCCGAACGCCGCGCCGCGCTCGAAGCCTTCCATGCCGAAGCAGGCGGTCGTCGGCTGCTCCTTTCGCCCCTTACCTCCGATGCGGCCGAGGCCGGCCAATGGCTTCAGCGGGGCGGCAAAGCGCTCGACGGAGTCGTCGCGAAACGACTCGACTTCACTTATCGGCCTGGCGAGCGCGCCATGGCGAAGATCAAGCAGCATCGCAGCGCCGACTGTGTGGTAGGCGGCTTCCGCTATGCCGGCACGTCGAAGAAGGCGGTCGGCTCGCTTCTGCTCGGTCTTTATGACGATGAAGGCAAGCTCGACCATGTCGGCTTCACCTCCTCGTTCGAGGCCGAAGAGAAGACAATGCTCAAGGCAAAGCTGGAACCCCTGATCGAGCCGCCCGGCTTCACCGGCGACGCCCCCGGCGGACAGAGCCGCTGGTCGACCGAACGCTCGGCCGACTGGCAGCCGCTTCGCCCCGAACTGGTGGTCGAGGTACGCTACGACCAGATCACCGGCTGCCGCTTCCGCCACGGCACCACCTTCCTGCGTTGGCGGCCGGACAAGGCGCCCGAACAATGCCGGATGGACCAGCTCGCCCGCGAGCTGAAACCGGCCGAGTTGGAGGAATTGCTCGGCCTTTAGATCTAGAGTCGCTCTATGCGAACAATTGGAAGCCGCGGCTGCCTCCATCGTCGGGTTTGGCCTTGGCCGCCGCCTCGGCTAGGGGGTTGCGGGAATGACCCCCGACGCCGTCCTTTCCGACTGGATCCGCCAGGCCCTGCGCCACCAGCCGCGCGACATCGCCCTGTTCCGCCGCGCGCTCACGCACGGCAGCCAGGGCGGCCCGACCTATCAGCGGCTCGAATTCCTGGGTGATCGCGTGCTTGGCCTGTCGATCGCGGCCTGGCTCTACGAACAATTCCCCGACGATCCCGAAGGCAAATTGTCCGCGCGCCTGAATGCTGTGGTAAGCCGCGAGGCGTGCGCTGAAATCGGCCGCGATCTCGGCGTGCCTGCCCACCTGATCCTCGGCAAGCAGGCGCGCGAGGATGGCGCGCAGATGAGCGACAATGTCGTCGGCGACGTGGTCGAAGCTTTGATCGGCGCGCTCTATCTCGAATCCGGGCTCGATGGTGCCGCCGCCTTCATCCGCCGTGCCTGGGACGGCAAGCTCGACCGTCGCGGCGAGGCGCCCAAGCATCCCAAATCCGCGCTCCAGGAATGGGCCGCCGCGCGCCAATGCGCCCCGCCCGTTTATACCCTGGTCGGCCAGTCGGGCCCGCACCATGCCCCCGTCTTCACCGTCGAGGTGAAGGTCGGCGGCAAGCGCGGTGGCTCCGCCAAAGCCGACGGATCGTCCAAGCAGGAGGCTGAGACCGCCGCCGCTACCCAGTTGCTCAAGGAACTCGCATGACCGAACGTTGCGGCCTGGTCGCCGTGCTGGGCGCCCCCAATGCAGGCAAGTCCACGCTCGTCAACGCGCTCGTCGGCCAGAAGGTCGCGATCGTCAGCCCCAAGGCACAGACCACCCGCGCGCGGCTGATGGGCATCGCCATGGAGGGCGGAGCACAGCTCCTGCTGGTCGATACGCCCGGCATCTTCGATCCGCGCCGCCGGCTCGATCGCGCGATGGTCGCCGCCGCCTGGGGCGGAACCGAGGGTGCCGACCTTATAGCTTTGGTGATCGATGCCAAGGCCAAGTTCAACAGCACCGCCCGCACCTTGGTCGACCAGATCGCCGCGCGGCCCGAGCCCAAGATCGTGGTCCTCAACAAGGTCGATATCGCCGACAAGGAACCGATGCTCGCGCGCGCCGCCGAATTGCAGGCAGCGCTCGATCCCGAGGCGATCTTCTTCGTTTCCGCCGCGACCGGCGACGGCGTGCCCGAACTGAAGCGCGAACTTGCCAAACGCATGCCGGAAAGCCCCTGGCATTTTCCCGAGGATCAGGCCTCCGACGCGTCCGAGCGCATGCTCGCTGCCGAGGTCACGCGCGAGCAGCTCTACCTCCAGCTCCGAGCCGAACTCCCCTACGACAGTGCGATCGAGACCGAGAAATATGAGGAGCGCGGCGACGGATCGGTCGCGATCCACCAGCAGATATTGGTGGCACGCGACACGCAGCGCGCAATCATCCTCGGCCATCGGGGCACGCGCCTAAAGGAAATCGGCCAAAAAGCGCGCGAAGAATTGAGCCGCATCACCGGCCAGAAGGTCCATCTCTTCCTTCACGTGAAGGTCAATCCACGTTGGGAAGAGGATCGCGGCCTGTATCAGGAGATAGGACTGGATTGGGTCGACTGATCGCCTTTGTCCAAAAGGCCGCACCGGTCCCACTTTTCCTTGCCGGACCGCCCCGGTTACGGCATCCTCCCACCAAGCCCGCCCTCCCTTGACGGGCGTGGAGGATCGCCATGGCGATTGTTGCAGTTGCGGCCGTACTTTCATTGGCAGCGCATAATCTCGCCTCGCCTGAAGCGTCCTATTCCTTCGGCAATAACGGTCCGCACGAACGGCTCGCCACCGCGACCGATCCCGCCGGCCGCATCACGCTGATGACCAAGGTCAATGGCAAGGGCCCCTTCCCCTTCACGATCGACACCGGCGCCAACCGCAGCGTGATCTCGGACCGGCTGGCGGCGCAGCTCGGTCTCAAGACGCAGGGGACGGTCACGATCGAGGGCCTGGTCGGCCCCGACGAGGTGAGCGCGGTCCGCGTCGATCATCTCAGCGCGGGATCGATCGAGCAGCATGAGCTCGACACCGCGGTCCTGCCCGCCGCATCGCTGGGCTCGACCGGCTTTCTCGGCACCGACATGCTCCAGGGCCGCAACGTCGTGCTCGACTTCCGCCAGCACGCCGTCACGCTCACGCGCGGCAAGGGCGCCGATTTCGATGGCGAGACGATCACCGTCTACGCCCGCCGTCGCCTGGGCCAGCTTGTCATGACCGATGCCGCGGTCGGCAAGATCAAGGTGATCGCGATCATCGACACCGGCGCCGAGAACACCATCGGCAACCCCGCGCTCCGCAAGGCGCTGATGGGCAGCAAGCCGATCGGCCCGGTCGGCGAGCTGATCGGCGTGACCGGCAGGACCATCCCGGGCGAAGCGGGCAAGCTGCCGCGCATCCGCATCGGGTCTATGGAGTTGGGCGGCATGCCGATCGTCTATGCCGATCCGCACACCTTCCACCTGTTCAAGCTCGACGATACCCCCGCCATCCTGGTCGGTATGGACATGCTGCGCTTGTTCAACCGCGTCGCGATCGACTTCGGTCGAAGCGAAGTCCGCTTCAATATCGGCGAATACTGGAACCCGCCCACCCGTCAGGCTTTGAATCGGGCTCGCAACGAGGAATTGAGCAATGGCGGCGCGGGCCTATTGGCAAGGGCAGATCAGGCTGGCCCTGGTCTCGATACCGGTCGAAATCTACTCGGCCACTAAAAGCGGCGCGACCGTCGCCTTCAACCAGATCCACGAGCCGTCTGGCAAGCGCATCAAATATGAGAAAGTCGCGCCCGGCATCGGGCCGGTCGATCCCGAGGAAATCGTCAAGGGCTACCAATATGAGAAGGGCAAATATGTCCTCCTGAGTGACGAGGAGATCGAGGGCGTCAAGCTGGAGAGCAAGAAGACGCTCGATCTGACCCAGTTCGTCGATGCCGGCGAGATCGACGCCATCTATTACGACAAGCCCTATTACGTTGTGCCGGCCGACGATCTGGCCGAGGAGGCGTTCGTCGTGCTGCGCGAGGCGCTTCGCAAGGCGAAGAAGGTCGGGCTCGGCCAGCTTGCCTTGCGTGGCCGCGAATATGTCGTCAGCCTCAAACCCTGCGGGCGCGGCATGGTGCTGGAGACGCTGCGCTATGCCGACGAGGTCAACAAGGCCTCGGCTTATTTCCGCGACATCGGCGACGAGAAACCCGACGAGGATTTGCTCGATCTCGCCACCAGCCTGATCGACAAGAAGACCGAGAGCTTCGATCCGGGCGAATATCACGACCGTTATGTCGACGCGCTCAAGGAATTGATCGAGAAGAAGCGCAAGGGCGCCACGATCGAGACCGAGGACGAAACCCCGGCGCAGTCGCGCGGCTCCAACGTCGTCGACCTGATGGCCGCGCTCAAGCGCAGCCTCGAAAAGCCCAATGCCGCCAATGATGCGGGCGTGAAGACCAAGCCAGCCAAGGCGCCGGCGCGCAGCTCTGCGGCGAAGAAGGCTGCAACCAAGGACGCCAAGCACCCGGCCCGGAAGGCTCCTGCCAGGAAGCGTGCCTGATGGCCAAACGTCTCGCCAAGGCCGCGGCCGACCTGCTCGCCAAATACAATGCCAAGCGCGATTTCTCGAAGACCGCCGAGCCTGAGGGCATCGTCGGCAACGACGCGGGCCATATCTTCATGGTCCAGAAGCATGATGCAAGCCGGCTCCACTGGGATTTCCGGCTGGAGCTGGATGGCGTGCTCAAGAGCTGGGCGGTGACGCGCGGGCCTTCGCCCAATCCGGACGATAAGCGTCTCGCGGTCCGCACCGAAGACCATCCTTTGTCCTATGCCACCTTCGAAGGCACCATCCCCAAGGGCCAATATGGCGGCGGCACCGTGATGCTTTGGGACAAAGGCACCTGGACGCCCGCGCCCGGCAAGGATCCGCGCAAGACTTTGAAGGAGGGCCACCTTCATTTCACGCTCGATGGCGAGCGGATGAAGGGTGAATGGCTGCTGATCCGGCTGAAGCCGCGTCCAGGCGAAAAGTCGGAGAATTGGCTGCTGCGCAAGATCGACGACCAATATGCCGGCGGCAGCGGAGACCTGGTCGACCGCGCGCTCACCAGCGTCGACACCGGCCGCACCATGACGGAGATCGCTGCTGGCAAGGGCGGCAAGAGCCAATGGGACAGCAACCGCGCCGCCGACGATCAGCCCGATGTGCGCCAGCCCAAGCCGAAGAAGGCCGCCGCGAAGAAACCGGTCGGCAAGATGCCTCCTTTCCGGGCACCCCAGCTTGCCACCCTGGTCGATCATGTGCCCAGCGGGTCAAACTGGATCCATGAGGTCAAATATGACGGCTACCGCACATTGATCGCGGTCGGGGGCGGCAAGGCCAAGGCCTATACCCGCACCGGACTCGACTGGTCTGAAAAGTTCGCGAGCGTGGTCGCGGCGGCCGCAAAACTCGACGCCTCCGCGCTGATCGACGGCGAGGTGGTTGCGCTCGACCAGCATGGCAATCCCAGCTTCCAGGCGCTCCAGGCGAGCCTGAAGGAAGGCAGCGCCGACCTGGCCTATTTCGCCTTCGATCTGCTGACGCTCGACGGCGAGGATTTGACCGGTCTCCCGACGTTCGAACGCAAGGATCGGCTCAAGGATATCCTCGCCGGCGCGCCTTCCGCGATCCATTTCTCGGACCATGTCACCGGCAATGGCGAGAAACTGTTCGACAGCCTGTGCAAATCGGGGCTCGAAGGCATTGTCTCCAAGCGCGCAGATTCCCCGTACCGCGTCGGGCTGCGCACCCAGACCTGGCTCAAGGTGAAATGCCTTCATCGCCAGGAGCTGGTGATCCTCGGCTGGACGCCAAGCGACAAGAGTCGCGGTTTCCGTGCGTTGCTGCTCGGCGTGCACGAGAATGGCGTGCTTCGCTATGCGGGGAAGGTCGGCACCGGCTTCAACATGCAGACGATCGACGATCTGCTGGAAAAGATGAAGCCGCTCGAACGCAAGACCGCGCCGGTCGAAGCCCCGCGCGCGGCAGTGCGCGGCGCGCACTGGATTACCCCTAAGCTGGTCGCGGAGATTGCCTTCACCGAATGGACCGACGAAGGCCTGTTGCGCCATCCAAGCTTCATCGCCATCCGCGAGGATAAGGCTGAGAACGAAGTCGTGCGCGAAGTCCCCTCTCCCCCTCAGGGGAGAAGGCTAGGGAGAGGGGGCGAGCAAACCACGGGCGGAATCGCGGACGCCCAACGACGCCCCCTCTCCCAACCCTCTCCCCGCAAGCGGGGAGAGGGCTTTGATGTCACCATCTCCCACCCCGACCGCGTCATCTATCCCGAAAGCGGCATCACCAAGGGCCAGCTTGCGGATTATTACGCCCAGCTTGCCGATCCCATCCTCGAATGGCTCGCCGACCGCCCGGTCAGCCTTGTGCGCTGCCCCCAGGGCCGCGCCCGGCAATGCTTCTTCCAGAAACATGATGCCGGCAGCTTCGGCGACGCGGTCAAGCATGTCCCGATCCGCGAGAAGGACGGGCACGAGGAGCCCTATCTTTACGTCGACGACGCGAAAGGCATGCTCACTTGCGTCCAGATGGGCGCGATCGAATTCCATGGTTGGGGCTCGAAGGTCGCCGATGTCGAAATGCCCGACCGCCTCGTCTTCGATCTCGACCCCGACGCAGGTCTCGATTTCGGCGACGTGAAGAAGGCCGCGATCCAGCTCCGCGAAGTCCTGGGCGAAATGGGTCTCGCCACCTGGCCGATGCTTTCCGGCGGCAAAGGCATCCATGTCGTCGCCCCGCTCGACGCCAGCCGCAACTGGGACGTGGTCAAGGATTTCGCCAGCCGCTTCTCGAAAGCGATCGCGCAGGCGCATCCCGACCGCTTCACCGCCAACATGAAGAAGGTCGAACGCAAGGGCCGCATCTTCCTCGACTGGCTGCGCAACCAGCGCGGCGCCACCGCGGTCCTGCCCTATACGGCGCGCGCGCGGCCCCACGCGACCGTCGCCGCACCGATCCTGTGGGACGAACTGGACGATATCGACAAGGCCGGCCATTTCACCATCGCCGATGCCGACGCCTTGCTCGAACGCGCAGCCTCCAAGTCGTTGCGCGATTGGGGGAAAGCCGAGCAACGTCTGCCCGACCTCTAACCAAATCCTAACCTGTGCGAACTACCGCGAACCTTTCGCCATCGCGCGATGGGAGGGGTCTTAGGGGCGATGCTTCGCCGGGTGCCGCTCGATGAGGTCCAGCTGGGCATGTTCGTGCATGCCATGGAGGGCTCGTGGCTGCAGCACCCCTTCTGGCGCAGGCGTTTCGTGCTCGACAGCGAACATGATCTCCGGCGTCTGCGCGACAGCGATATTCCGGGCATCATCATCGACGACGAACGCGGCGCCGCGCCCGCGCGCATCGCTGATCCTGCCGCGCCTCCTGCCCCCACGTCCGCGCCGCGGTCGAAACCGCGTGCAATCGACAACCGTCTTTCCGAGGCGGAATTTGCGAAACCCCGCCCCCGGATCGGGCCATTTTCGACCGATCCTTGCAGCGTCGCCGAGGAAACCGAGCGCGCAAGGGCAATCGTCGGCAAGTCGAAGCGCGCGGTGATGAAGATGTTCGGCGAGGTGCGTCTCGGCCACGCGATCGAGGTCGAAGGCGTGGTACCTTTGGTCGACGAGATTTCGGCTTCGGTCGCGCGCAACCCTTCCGCGCTGATCAATGTCGCGCGGCTCAAGAACAAGGACGAATATACCTACATGCACTCGGTCGCGGTGTGCGCGCTGATGATCAATCTCGCGCGCACGCTGGAACTGAACGAGGTGCAGGTGAAGGAGCTCGGCCTGGCCGGCCTGCTCCACGATCTCGGCAAGATGGCGGTGCCCGATCCCGTGCTCAACAAGCCAGGCAAGTTGACCGATGAGGAATTTGCGGTGGTGCGCCAGCACTCCCAGCGCGGCTACGACCTGCTCGTCGAAAATGCGGACGCGCCCGCGATCGCGGCCGAAGTCGTGCTGCATCATCACGAGAAATATGACGGCACGGGCTACCCGCACGGCCTCAAGGGCGAGGAGATCAGTCTCTACGCGCGCATGGGTGCGATCTGCGACGTCTATGACGCGATCACCTCCAACCGCCCCTATAAGGACGGCTGGGCGCCTGCGGAATCGATCGCGCGGATGCTCGAATGGGAGGGCCATTTCGACCCGAAATTGCTCGATGCCTTCGTCCGCTCGATCGGCATCTACCCGATCGGCACGCTCGTCCGCCTGCGCTCCAACCGGCTTGCCCTCGTTATCGCCGAGAATAAGCGCGAGCCGACCCATCCCAGGATCAAGGCCTTCTATTCGATCTACGAACGCACCATGACCAAGCCCGAGCTCGTCACGATCGGCAACTCGCTCCGCGACGACGCGATCATCAACCGCGAGCTGCCCGAACATTGGAATTTGGGCGACTGGCCCAAGCTTCAGAAGGAATTGATGGGGCGGTAACTTCCTCGTCATTGCGAGGAGCGTAGCGACGCGGCAATCCAGGCCCGAACCGGATTGCTTCGCTACGCTCGCAATGACGCGCGCGTAGCCGAGCCTATCACTTATCCCGCGGCGGCTTCAGATCCTGCCCCGCCTGCACCAGCCGCCCCTCGTGCGCCTTCAAGGCTTCGCACAGGGTCTTGGCTGCATTCCATATTTCGTCCTGGATCGCCTGATCCTTGTCCAGTTCCTCATGGCTGGTCGCATAGGGCTTCCAGTAGCCGATATAACGATCGAGCTCCGCCTCAGCGCCCGCGCTCTCGAGGTGCATGAAGCGCAGCCAGTCGCAGATCGACCGACGCACATTCTCCGCGCCTTCGACATCGCCATGGACCAGAACCGAAAAGAGCCGTCCCGCCAGATGACGCGGATAGCCCCATCCCTTCAATTCCTCACGCTTCGCCTCTTTGGCGTTCTTGCCATGCGTCAGCGTCGGATCGGGATTGCCGCCATCGGCGCAGACCAGCCGGTCCATCATCAGCTTGAGCGGCGAAGTCGGGCTGTACCAATTGACCGGCGTTATGATCATGATCCCGTGCGCCTCGGCCCACAAAGGATAGATGTTGTTCATCCAGTCCTGCGTCTGGCCGAGCGAATAATTCGGGTAGCAGGAACAAGGCCAATGGCAGAGCGCCGCCGCGGTCGAGAAGCAGGCCTTGCAGGGGTGGATGTTGCGGCCATATTCGGACGCCAGCCGCGACAGGTCGAGGAATTCGACATGGACGCCGCCGTCTTCCTCGATCGCTTGTTTCGCGATCTGGATCAGCCGCCAGCTCTTCGACACTTCGCCCGGGCAGGTATGTTCCGAGCGTGACGATCCGTTGATCAGCAATATGCGAACCGGCCCGTTCACGTCGTCATGCCGCGCCTGGGCCGCCTTCACCGCAGCCGCGGCCTCGATCCGATTTGGGTGCCAGTGTAAAAGCGACTTGAGCGCATGGATTGCTCGATGCGGCACAAGTAAAAATTCGTCCGAAATCCGGGCGGAATAAAGGTCCATCCCAGTCTCGCCGGAACTGTAGAGGGCTAGATTCGCCGTAAGTCACCGCGTTAGAATTGAAGCGCGAGGACTTGGTTGCGGTCTGGCTGGGGCGGCAGGATTCGAACCTGCGGATGGCGGCACCAAAAGCCGCTGCCTTACCACTTGGCGACGCCCCAACAGCCGCGCGCTTATAGGGGCCGCGCGGCGTTTGGGAAGGGGCTAAGCCCTTCTTAGAATATCCGCTCCACCCACTCATGCGGATCGGGCGCATCGCCGCGCTGGATATCCACCAGTGCCTGGCGCAGATCCTGCGTCTGGATTCCCGGCCCACCATTGCCGATCGTGAAATCCAGGCCGTCACGGCCGCGCACCCGGCCGATCGGCGTCAGCACCGCTGCAGTGCCGCAGGCGAAGCTTTCGCGCAGTTTGCCGCTGCGCGCGTCCGCTTCCCATTGGTCGATGCCGTAACGTTCCTCGCGTACGATAAGACCACGATCATGGGCCAGCGTGAGCAGGCTGTCGCGCGTGATGCCGGGCAGGATCGTGCCGCCCAAAGGGGGCGTGATCATCGATCCGTCGTCCATCACGAAGAAGACGTTCATGCCGCCCAGTTCCTCGATCCATTTCTTGTCGACCGTGTCGAGGAAGATGACCTGGTCGCAGCCCTCCGCGATCGCTTCCTTCTGGGGCAGCAGGCTCGCGGCATAATTGCCGCCGCACTTGGCGGCCCCCGTGCCGCCCGGGCCGGCGCGGTTGAAATGGTCCGATACCCAGAGCGTCACCGACGGCGCGCCGCCCTTGAAGTAGGCGCCGACCGACGAAGCGATCACCATATAGAGATATTCATCAGCAGGTCGGACGCCCAGGAATACGCTCGACGCGATCATGAACGGGCGCAGGTAGAGCGCGCCGCCCTCGCTGGTCGGAATCCAATCGCGATCGACCTTCACCAGCTGACGACACGATTCGAGGAACAATTCCTCCGGCAGTGGCGCCATCGCCAACCGCTCGGCCGAGGCGCGGAAACGTTTCGCGTTCATGTCGGCGCGGAACATCGATGCGCCGCCATCGGCGGTGCGATAGGCTTTGAGGCCTTCGAAAATCTCCTGCGCATAATGAAGCACAGCGCTGGCCGGATCCATCTCCAGCGGGCGGCGCGGATGGACGCGCGCGTCGTGCCAGCCTTTGCCTTCGGTATAGCGGATCGTCACCATATGGTCGGTGAAGACACGGCCGAAGCCGGGATTTTCGAGCAAGGTGGCGCGTTCGCTCACCGGCATCGGGGACGCGCTTTGCTCGAAGGCGAAGGTCAAACTCGAATCGCTGGACATGGGGCCTCATTAACCGATCAGATCCGCTCTGTCGGCGGGTTGACGCGCTAAGGTCGCGCTACCATTAGGTCAATATGGCTGTCCCGTCCGCTTCCCCCCTCTTTCTTCGCGAAACCGAGATCCGCCGTGGTGCCGAGCTGCTGTTCTTCGGCTATGGGCATCTCTACAAGCAGACCGACCAGTGCCTTGCCAAGCAGGGCATGGGCCGGGCGCATCATCGCGCGCTCTATTTCATCGCACGCCAGCCCGATCAGACGATCAGCACCTTGCTCAAGACGCTCGGCATCACCAAGCAGTCGCTCGGCCGCGTGCTGACCGAGCTGACCGAGCGCGGCATGGTCGAGACGCGCACCGGCCGCGAGGATCGGCGCCAGCGTCTGCTGCGCCTCACCCCGACCGGCGCCAAACTGGAACAGGAATTGTTCGAAGCGATGCGCACACGGCTGTCGGCGGCTTATGCCGAGGCCGGCCAGGAATCGGTCACCGGCTTCTGGCGCGTGCTCGAAGCGTTGATCCCGGCCGAGGAGCGCAGCCGCGTCGCGGACCTCGGCGAAATACCCGGATAAGCGAACGGGCTAAAGATTTTCTGTTCGCAGCTGCAGCATTTGCGGTTGCGAACCGGGTCCGCGGCGCTTATCCGCGCCGCCCATGAACATCGAACTCATCCCCGTGGGCAAGGATCCACCCAACGACCTCAACGTCATCATCGAAGTGCCCGTCGGCGGCGAGCCCGTCAAATATGAGTTCGACAAGAAGTCCGGCGCTTTGTTCGTCGACCGCATCCTGCACACGCCGATGCGCTACCCGGCGAACTACGGCTTCGTGCCACACACCTTATCGCCCGATGGCGATCCGCTCGACGCCCTGGTGATTGCGCGCTCGCCCTTCATCCCCGGCTGCGTCGTCCGCGCGCGGCCGATCGCGGTGCTGAAGCTCGAAGACGAAGCCGGCGGCGACGAGAAGCTGGTCTGCGTGCCCGTCGACACCACCTTCCCTTATTATACCGACGTGGGCGAGCGTCACGATCTGCCGTCGATCGTGCTGCAGCAGATCGAGCATTTCTTCACCCACTATAAGGATCTCGAGGCGAAGAAGTGGGTGCGGATCGGTAATTGGGGCGATGCCGACGAAGCGCGCCAGATCGTGCTCGAGGCGATCGCCGCGGCCGAAAAGGCCAAGGGCTGACAAGCGATTGACGGTCCGGGCGCGCGCCCGGACCGGTCAGTCTTTGGGGCTCAAGGCCCTTTCCCCATTGAATATCGTGGGCTAATCCCGCCCCTTCACATCGGGGACGGGAATGGCCTTTAACCTGCGTCTCGGCAATCGGATCGCGCCGCCGCGCTTCATCGCCTTCGTTATTCTGACGATCGTGAGCGGCCTGATCGCGGTGCCCCGATTCGGCTGGGCGCGGGGGCTGATGGCGGGGTTCGATGGCGCCGCAATCATCTTTCTTGTCAGCATCTCGCCCCTGTTCAACGACGTAGCGGACGAGATGCGGCAATCGGCCAAGAAGAACGATGCCAACCGCCCTGGCCTGCTGGTCATCACCGCGATCGTGATGGGGGTGGTGCTGGCCTCGATCGCTTCCGAACTGATGCAGGACGGCCGCCCCCAGCCGCGTGAGATCATATTGATCGTGGGCACGCTCAGCCTGACCTGGGTGTTCAGCAGCGTCGTCTACGCGCTCCATTATGCGCATCTTTTCTATACCGGCACGGACGGGAAGGATGCGCAGGGCATCGAATTCCCCAAGACGCCCGAGCCCGATTATTGGGACTTCCTTTATTTCGCGACCTGCCTGAGCATGACCTTCCAGGTCTCGGACATGAACATCACGTCTAGCCGCGTACGGCGCGTGGTGATTTTCCATTGCCTCGCCGCTTTCGTGTTCAATCTCGGCATCATCGCCTTCACGATCAACGTGCTCGGCGGCGGCTAAGACCCGCTAAACGCCTCCAAAAGCGTCACGAACGTCCACGGCGCGGACTCGACATGCGGATCGGCGCGCGCAACACCCGGCGCATGATCAGCCTTCGCACCCTGCTGCTGCTCGCAGCCTCCGCCCTCGCCTTCACCACCCCCGCTGCCGCCCAGACAAGCGACGCGCCAACCGGCACCAGCATGCCGCAGCCGGCCCCGCTGGCAGACACGATCCCAGTACCTAAGGACGCGCCCTATCCCGGCACGATCAAGCTGGTGGTCGATGCGACCGACACCCAGCACGGCATCTTCCGCACGACCGAGACGATCCCGGTCCAGCCGGGCCACCTCGTCCTGCTCTACCCCAAATGGCTTCCGGGCAATCACTCCCCCACGGGCCAGATCAACAAGATCGCCGGCCTGACCTTCACCGCCAACGGCCAGACCATTCCCTGGAAGCGTGATCCGATCGACGTCTTCGCCTTCCACCTCGATATCCCCGCCGGCGTCAGCGCGATCGAAGCCAGGTTCCAATATCTCTCGCCAACCGCCGACAATCAGGGCCGCACCGTAATGACCCCGGTGATGCTCAATCTCGAATGGAATCTGGTCGCGCTCTATCCCGCCGGCCATTTCACCCGGCAGATCATGTTTGCGCCGACCGCAATCTATCCCGACGGCTGGACATCGGCGACCGCGCTGCGTCCATCGGGAACCGACACCGCCAAGGGTGGCACGATCCAATATGAGAATGTCGCGTTCGATACGCTGGTCGATTCGCCGACGATCGCCGGCCGTTACGCCAAGATCGTGCCGCTGTCTGACAGCGTGACGCTCGACGTGATCGCCGACCGGCCCGATCAATTGCCCGAGAAGCCCGAGCATATCGCCCCGCACAAGGCGCTGGTCGAGCAGGCCGTGAAGCTGTTCGGATCGCAGCATTACAACCATTATGATTTCCTGTTCACCCTGTCCGACACGCTTGGCGGCGAGGGGCTCGAACATCACCGCTCGTCCGAGGACGGCGTGAAATCCGGTTATTTCCGGGATTGGGATACCGGCGCCGCCGGGCGCGACATTCTGGCACACGAATTCACGCACAGTTGGGACGGCAAGTTCCGCCGGCCGGCCGACCTGTGGACGCCGGACTTCCGCCAGCCGATGGGGGACAGCCTGCTCTGGGTCTATGAGGGCCAGACCCAATTTTGGGGTCATGTCCTGTCCGCACGCGCCGGCCTGATCACCAAGGAAGAGGTGCTCGACGAATTCGCGGCCGACGCTGCCGCCTATGCCAACCAGGCGGGAAAGCAGTGGCGCCCGCTGGAAGACACGACGCTTGATCCGATCATCGCGCGTCGCGCGCCGCAACCCTGGTTCAACTGGCAGCGGTCGGAAGATTATTATCGCGAAGGATCGCTGATCTGGCTGGAGGCGGACAGCATCATCCGCGAGCGTTCGAAGGGGAAGCGCGGCCTGGATGATTTCGCGAAATTGTTCTTCGGCGGGCATGACCGGGACTGGGGTGAGCTCACTTACACGTTCGACGACGTGGTCGCGGCGCTGAACCAGGTCGAACCCTATGACTGGGCGACCTTCCTCCACCAGCGGATCGATGCGGTCGCGCCCAACGCGCCGCTCGATGGCTTCACGCGCGGCGGGTACAAGCTGGTCTATACCGACAAGCAAGGGCCCTGGCAGAAGTCGCGCGACAAGGCACGGCATATGGCCGACTTCATGTACTCGATCGGCGTCACCATGGGCCGCGAAGGCAAGGTCGCGAGCGTGATGTGGGACAGCCCCGCCTTCAACGCCGGCCTGACCAACGGCACGACCATCCTCGCGATCGACGGCGCCGCCTATAGCGACGACGATCTGGGGCAGGCGATCAAGGATGCCAAGGGCACGAACAACGCCATCACTCTGCTTGTCCGGCAGGGAGATTATTTTCGCACTGTAAGCATCGCCTGGAACGGCGGCTTGCGCTATCCGCACCTCGAAAAGATCGATCCGAAGGTGCCGAGCTCGCTCGATGCCCTCTTTACCGCGAGGAAGTAGCGCATGGCGGAACCCGCCCAGACTTTGCTTCTCTTCGGCGCGACAGGTGACCTGTCGCGCCGCATGTTGCTCCCGTCATTATTCGGCCTGCATGCGGACGGGCTGCTGCCCGCCGACCTGCAAATCTACGGCACGGCGCGGAGCGCCATCGACGATGCCGCTTTCCGCGAGACCGCGTCCAAGGCGCTCGAAGCCATCGTCAAGGAGCGCAAGCTGGGCAAGGACGTGCTCGACGGCTTCCTGTCGCGCATCCATTATATCGCCGCCGACGCATCGCAGCCCGGCAGCCTGGAGGAATTGGGCAAGGCGATCGGCCCGCGCGCCGACAAGGGACTCGCGATTTTCCTGTCGACCGCGCCGTCCCTGTTCGAGCCGACCATCGCCGGGCTCGAGGCCGCCGGCCTGGCGGGCGAGCATACCCGCCTCGCGCTCGAAAAGCCGCTCGGTCAGGATCTCGAATCCTCGATGGAGATCAACGACGCGGTCGCACGCGTCTTCCCGGAGGCGCGGACCTTCCGCATCGATCATTATCTCGGCAAGGAGACGGTGCAAAATTTGCTGGCGCTGCGCTTCGGCAACATCCTGTTCGAGCCGCTTTGGAACGCCAGCGCGATCGACTATGTCCAGATCACGGTGGGCGAGACGGTCGGCCTGGAGGGCCGCACTTCTTATTTCGACGGCATGGGTTCGCTGCGCGACATGGTGCAGAACCACATGCTCCAGCTCCTTGCGCTGGTCGCGATGGAAGCGCCCGCGCAATTCACCGCCACCGCCGTGCGCGACGAGAAGGTCAAGGTATTGCGCTCGCTGCGCAAGCTCGATGCCGTCAAGGAAAGTGTGATCGGCCAGTATGAAGCCGGCGCGGTCACCGGCCAGCCGGTGCCGGGCTATGCCGACGAATTGGGCGCCAAATCCAACACCGAGACCTTCGTCGCGCTGAAGGCGCATGTCGACAATTGGCGCTGGCAGGGCGTGCCCTTCTACATGCGCACCGGCAAGCGCCTGCCGCGCCGCACGTCGGAGATCATCATCCAGTTCCGCTGCGTGCCGCACTCGATGTTCGCAGGACGCGGCGCCGCGCTGCAGCCCAATCGTCTGGTCATCTCGATCCAGCCGGAAGAGAATATCAGCATGACGATCATGGCCAAGGTGCCGGGTCTCGATCGCGAAGGTATTCGCCTGCGCGAAGTGCCGCTCGACGTGCGCATGCCCAATGCGTTTGCCGACGTGCGCCGCCGTATCGCCTATGAACGTCTGTTGCTCGACCTGATCGAGGGCGACCCCACTCTGTTCGTCCGCCGCGACGAGGTCGAGGCGCAGTGGGAGTGGATCGACGCGATCCGCGACGGCTGGGAAGTGAACAGCATGACGCCGAAATATTATCCGGCGGGAACCTGGGGGCCGCCTGCCGCGATTGCCCTGACCGAACGCGACGGAGTGAGCTGGCATGATTGAGGCGGAATGGTGGGAGCATGAGGATGCCGAGGCGTTCGCGGATGCGATCGCGGGCGACATCGGCTTCATCATCGAAAGCGCAATCGACGCGCGCAACGCGGCGGTGATCGCGCTTTCGGGCGGCAGCACGCCGATCAAGGCGTATGAGAAGCTCGCCCAGATGAAATATGACTGGAAGAAGGTCACGATCTTTCCGGTCGACGACCGGCTGGTGAAGGTGGACGACAAATTGTCCAACGTCGGCACGCTGGCGCGCATCTTCCTGCCCAAGGGCGCGCGCGTCGTGCCGCTCGGCGCTGACAATCCCGACTACAAGGCTGCGGGTAACGCCGCCGACGCGCGCCTGCAGGACCTGCACTGGCCGCCCGATCTTGTCCTGCTGGGCGTGGGCGGCGATGGCCATACCGCCTCGATCTTCCCCGGGCCGGACCTCGATGCGGCCCTGACCGCGCCCAAGACGCGCCGCGCGATCGGCGTGCTGCCCGATCCGCTGCCGCCCGAAGCACCGGTCGCCCGCGTGACAATGACGCGCGCCGCGATCCTGTCGGCCAAGGCGCTGATGCTTTGCCTTACGGGCGACGCCAAGCGCGCGATCGTCGAACAGGCGATCGAGGATGGCGCCGGATCGAAGGTGCCGATCGGCCAGGTGCTGGCCGAGGCCGAGCAGCCGATCGATATCCACTGGGTTGCTTAAAGCCCTCTCCCCTTGCGGGAGAGGGTTGGGAGAGGGGTCGCGGGCGTAGCTCGCGTCCTACGATCCTTGCGCTCGCAGCCATTGAGGCTGCTCGCACAATCCCCTCTCCCTAACCCTCCCCCACAAGGGGGGAGGGAATCTCATTTTCCCCGCTCGCCCTCGGTCTGGATGAACCAGCGCTCGGTGCCTTCCAGCCCAAGGGCGGTCAGCTTGCCGCTGGCATAAGCGCCGGTGTCGATCCCGATCCGGTTGGGGCGCACCTCGACCTCGTCGAGCACGGTATGGCCGTGGACCACGATCATGCCGTGATCGGCTTCGCTGTCGAGGAAGCCCTTGCGGATCCAGCGCAGGTCCTGTTGCTCCTGATCGTCGAGCGCCACGCCCGGGCGGATGCCCGCATGCGTGAAGAAATAGTCGCCGACCAAGATGCCGTCCTCCATGCGCCGCATGAAGGCGCGATGCTCCTCGGGCACGTAGAAGGGCAAGGTATCGGGCGTATAGAGATCCGGCGTATCGAGCACGCGTTGCGGCGCGTCATAGCTTTCGAACGTCTCACGCCCACCGAAGCGCAGGAATTGCGGCATCAGCGACGAATCCGGATTGTCGATCAGCTTGAGCAGCATCTCCTCATGGTTGCCCATGATGAAATGCCAGCGCGCGAAACCCGGCGCCCCCTTCAGAAAGTAATCGATGATCTCGCGCGATTGCGGACCGCGATCGATCAGGTCGCCCAGCATCACGACGTGCACGTCGGCAGCCGGCCGGGCCGCATTGTCTGCTTCGATCCGCGCGATCAGGTCCTGCAGCAGATCGAACCGGCCATGCACGTCGCCGACCGCATAGACGCGCTGGCCCGCCGGTAGCGCCGCGGGGCGGCGCGGCGGCTTGGGTACCGCCTTCTTCCGCAATCCGAACAAGCCCATCGCCCCCTGCCCTTCGACTCAGCCGCGCGCAGGCTTTGCCGGCCGCACCGGCGGCAAAGCATTGCACAGATCGATGGCACCCGCGGGCCGCTGGTAGAAATCGTCGTGGCGGTTGGCCTTGAGATGCAGCCACTGCGCAAAGCTCGCGCTTTCGGGCCGCAGCCATTCATAAGCCGGACGCGTGTCGGCCGGCAGGTCGGCGGCGAGCACCACGCGCTTAATCGCGACACGCTGCTCGGGCTTTTCGTAGAAGCCGAGCGCGCCGGTGCCGCGCGGCAGGGCCGTCATATGTTCGAAGCCGTCGAGAACGCGGCCGACCAGCGCGATGTTGCGGTCGAGCTGGCGTGGACTCTGTCCCAGCACGGCATAAAGCTCGCCGCCATTGCCCGTATCGGGCGCAAGACCGCGCGCGACGCCGACAATGCCGTAGCAATGCGTCATCCAGGCCCGATCTCCCTCGGTAGCAACCGGGAATGGCCCGCTATAGCCGACCTTGGGCGCGAACGTGTCGCGATACGGCAAGGGCGTGATCGGCAGGCCGGCAGCGGACCGATCATATTCGGCGGGCAGCGGACCTTCGAGGCCCTTGGGCGCCTTCTTGTCGTCGTCGCCCTGCCCCCATTGCACGACATAATTGTCCTGCACGCGATAGATCGCACCTCCGTCGAACCAGTGCGCACGGATCAGGCCACGAATGTTGCCGACATGCTGGGGCGTGATCGCAGGCGCCAGCGCGATCGCGACGCGGCTGCCATCGGCAAGGTCGATCAGCATCAGATCCTGCGGATCGACCCGCTGCCATTCAGCCGACTTTGCGGCATTGACGATATCGGCGAGCGTCGGTGCCTTGGCCGCCGGGGCAGCGGGCGGCGGCGCGGCGGCGACGGACAGCAAAGCGATCAGCGGAAGGGCCAGCAATTTCATGGGAATCTACCTGCCACACCCACCCCGCCTTGCGAAACCCCATTCCCCGCGATAGGGCGCTCCGCTCCGGCAGAATGGAGCGGTGGCCGAGTGGTCGAAGGCGCTCGCCTGGAAAGTGAGTATACGGCAAAACCGTATCGAGGGTTCGAATCCCTCCCGCTCCGCCATTCTGCCGGTCCGCTCCCCCTAATTTGAGCGAAGGCTGCGCGGCGAGCAGGCCGCCGATGGCTGCCGCAAAGCGCTAGTGCGCGCGCTTGAGATAGCCGTGCATGCCCAGCCACCGCGCAAATTCATCGAACCACCCGGTGCTGGTCGTTTCCTTGGGATACATGCCGAAGCCGTGGCCGCCTTGTTCGAACAGATGGAATTCGACCGGCCGTTTCGCCGCCCTCCAGCTTTCGATCAGACCGAAGCCGCTATTTCCAAAAAGGGGATCGTCGGCCGCCAGCGCCACGAACAAAGGCGGCGCGTCCGCCGGAACCGTCACGGGCGCCATCGAACCATAGATAATCCCCATGAAGGCGGGCTTCGCATCCTGTCCGGACAGCTCCGTCGCCATCGTAAGCATGGCGCCGGCCGAAAAACCGACCATGCCGATCCGGTCGGGATCGACATGCCATTGGGCCGCATGGCTGCGGATGAGCGCGAAGGCGGCGCGCGAGTCCGCGATCTGAGGCTGAATGCCCGCCAGCGCGTCCTTGGGGTCGATCCGCGGCGCCCCCGCGACACCCGAGAACATCTTCCGCATCGATTCTTCGAAGGCGGGTATGTCGGGCGGCGTCTGGTGAAGCCGGTATTTGAGCACGAACGCGGCCACGCCGCGCGCGGCCAAGGCGCGCGCCACGTCCCAGCCCTCATTTTCCATCGACAGGGTCATGAACCCGCCGCCCGGCGCGACCACCACCGCCGCGCCCGTCGCCTTGGCGGGATCGGGAAGGAACGGGGTCAGCGTGGCGACCGTGACGTTGCGCGCGAAGACGCTGCCATATTGCGTGTGCCACGATTCTGTCGCCGTCGCGCCCGGGAGCGGACCGGTTCCGAGTTCGATCGCGTTCGGTTGCGCCGGCGCGGCGATCGGCGTCATCTTGTCGTTCTGCGCCTGCGCCGGGGTGGCCAGCCCGCCCGAGATCAGCAGGCTGAGAGCCGCCATGGGTGCATAAGCGAACCGGGTGAAGCGATACTTCTTCCGCGAACCGGGCATAAGTCCCATGGCGTCTCTCCCCTATTTGTCACTGTTTATGCGAGCCACCCAAAGACCTTTGGGTGGGCCGGCTTGAAGCCGGCCCGAACCTATTTGAGATCGAGCACCACCACCGACTTGGGCGGCAAATCGACCGTAAGCCCGTCCGCACCGACACGCGCACCGTCGAACGTCCGCGGCGCAACCTGGTCCGGCTTGTCGAAGCTGTTGATCACGTTCATCGCCGGCGCGGTGAGGATCTGCCCCGTCACGCTGGCGGCCGAGGCGCCGGTCAGCTTGGCGGATACCGTCGCGGGCTGATTGGGATCGAGATTCGCAAGCGCAATGTGGATCACGCCCGCTTTGTCGCGCGCCGCGGCAGCGCTGATCGCGGGCATGCCCCAATCGTCCTTGCCATACCAGGACGACTTGACCTCGACCGGGAGCTGCGTCGCATCCTGGAACGGCTTGTAGAGCTTGAAGACATAGTAAGTCGGCGTCTTCACCATGCGGTTGCCGTCGGTCAGGATCATCGCCTGCAGCACGTTCACCATCTGCGCGATCGCGGCCATCTTCACGCGGTCGGCATGCTTGACGAAGATGTTGATCGTCGTCGCCGCGACCAGCGCGTCGCGCAGGCTGTTCTGCTGGTAGAGGAAGCCCGGATTGGTGCCCGGCGCGACATCGTACCAGGTGCCCCATTCGTCGACCGACAGCCAGATGCGCTTGGCCGGATCATATTTGTCCATCACCGCCGACTGCTTGGCGATCAGCTCGTCGATGTGCAGCGTCTTGGAAAGCGTCTGCGCCCATTCGCTCTCAGTGAAGTCGGTCGCGGAGCCCTTGTGGGCCCAGCCGCCGGGGAAGACGTAATAATGGAGCGAATAGCCGTCTATGCCCTTGCCGGCCTCGCGCATCATCGTCTCGGTCCAGGCGTAATCGTCCTCAAGCCCGCCGCTCGCAATCTTGATGGCCTTGCCGTTGCCGGGACGGATGAAGCTCGAATAACGCTTGGTGACGTCGGCCGCATATTCGGCGCGCATATTGCCGCCGCAGCCCCACAATTCATTGCCGATCCCGATATAGGAGACCTTCCATGGCGCGGGATGGCCGTTGGCGGCGCGCTCCTTGGCCAGCGACGAGCCAGTCGGTGAGGTCATATATTCGACCCACTCGGCAAGCTCGCTCGGCGCGGCGCTGCCGACATTGCCCGAGACATAAGCCTCGGCGCCGATCTGATCGAGGAAGCCGAAATATTCGTGCGTGCCGAAGCTGTTATCCTCGGTCACGCCGCCCCAGTTGGTGTTGACCATGACCGAACGCTTGGCCTGCGGGCCGATGCCGTTGCGCCAGTGATATGTGTCGCCGAAGCAGCCGCCCGGCCAGCGCACGAACGGCACCGATAGGTCCTTGAGCGCATCGACCACGTCCTTGCGATAGCCATGGACGTTGGGAATGGGCGATTTGGGACCGACCCAGATGCCGCCGTAGATTCCGTGACCGAGATGCTCGGCGAACTGGCCGAAAATCTGGCGATTGACCTGCGGGCCGGGCTGATCGGCACGGATGGTGACCGAAGCGGTCTCGACCGCGCCTGCCTGCGCCAAAGGCAGCGAAACAAGTCCCAAAGCCAAAATCGCCGAACGTATCGCCCGCATGCCACCCTCTCCAAAATGTCGGACAAATGCTATTGAGACGTTTGCCTTCTGGCAAGCCCGCGGAGGGATTTCCTGCAAACGTTTCCATATTGACCCGGGCTAATTTGTCTGAGTAAATGGAGACGCTATCGCCTCAGACACCCGTGGCGATGCAAATCCCTCCTCATGGGCCTGCCCTACGGCAGGCCCACATTTTTTTGGGCGTGGTCGCAGCGTACGATCGACGGCGATCCGCGCGCGAAATAGTCAGACAAGATAATGAGATAACGCCGCGGAAGGCACGGCTGGTCAACCCGGATATTCCGCGCGGACGAAACCCAGTGCCGGCCGCGCCGCCAGATGGAAAGCGCGCCGGCTGATCGCTCCCGCAGGAACCCTCTTTAACGTGGCAGCACGACCTCGGCGTGCGTCTCGAAATTGGCGGACTGACCCGGAACGCCGCTGTCAGGCTGGCCCGAGCCGACGCTGACCCGATAGCGGCCGGGTACGACCAACCGCGTGCCGTCCGGCGCGACGCTGCTCAGATCGCGAGGGGACAGGTCGAAGCTCACCGTCCTGCTTTCTCCGGGCTTGAGCGCCAGCCGCTGAAAGCCGCGCAAGGCCACGCGCGGCGTACCGGGCGCGGCGGGGAAGTTGAGGTAGAGCTCGGCCACTTCGTCCCCGGCGATAGAGCCGGTGTTGCGCACCTCGGTCGTGACATGCAGCCCCTGTTCGGCGCCGCCCGCGGCCGGCGCCAGCTTAAGCGGACCGTAGGAGAAGCTGGTGAAGCTCAGGCCATAGCCGAACGGATAGACCGGCGTGCCGGTGTAATAGCGGTAGGTTCGCCCGGTCATCGCATAATTGTCGAACGGCGGCAGATCCGCGACGCTGTGATAGAAAGTGAGCGGCAGGCGGCCGGCAGGATTGGCCTTGCCCGACAGCACATTGGCGACCGCCAGACCGCCCGATTGGCCGGGATACCAGGCCTCGAGGATGGCCGCGGCATTATCCTTCGCCCAGGCGAGATCGATTGGGCTGCCGTTCATCAGCACGACGATCAGCGGCTTGCCCAGCGCCCGCGCTTTTTCCAGCAATCGGCGCTGGTCGGCGGGAATATCGAGCGTGGTCTTGTCGCCGCCCGAGAAGCCTTCGACATGGACGGGCATCTCCTCGCCTTCCAGATCCGAGGTCAGGCCGACCACCGCGACGACCACGTCGGCGTTCGCCGCACCAGCCGCGAGATCGCGATCGAGATCGGTCGATATCCGCTTCCAAAACATACCCGTTCCCGCCGAAACGCCAGGCGCCTCGGTCTGGAAATGCACGGGATAGCGCTGGCCCTTCTCCAACTTGACGTCGACCAGATGCAGCGGTTCGCCCCAACGCGAATAATGGTCGGACGAGACGGCCGGCTTGCCGCCGACGTCGAGCGACCCTTTCACGCCCGTGATGGCGATGCGATAGGTTCCGGTTTCGGGCGCGACCAGGAAGCCGCTCCAGACAATCTTGTGGCGCTCCGCGACCTGCTTCATCTCGGACGCGTGCGAGCTGACACCCGGCTCGATCCGCGAAGCCACCGGCTTGGCATCGTAGCTGGAAGGCGCCTTCGGATCCGCGCCGGGCGCGGCGGGCTTGGCGTTATAATAATCGGCGTGGAGGCCGTGCTTGCCATCGGCCGTGACGAACACCGAATCCGGCACCGGATCGCCATCGGTCACCGAGGCGGTAAAGGGCACCAATGTAACCTGTGCGCCCGGCATCGCGCTGCGCAAACCCGCAAGCACCGAGATTGGCGGCGCGCTGGCGGGCGACGAATAATTGCCGCGCAACACGCGGGTCGCATCCGCCAGCGGGCCGACCAGGGCAATCCGGGTCGTGGGCTTGAGCGGCAGGACCGACTGGTTCTTCAGCAGCACCATGCTCTCGATCGCGGTCTTCAATGCCAGTGCCTGATGGTCCGGCGTGCCGACCGCGCTCACCGGAACCGCCGACAAGGCGCGCTGCGACAGGCCGGGAAGATCCCCGTTGCGGAAGCGCGCGGAGAACAAGCGGACCAGCGCACGGTCGAGATCCTGTTCGGTGATCAGGTCGCGCGCGACCGCTTCCTTGTAACGGTCCCCCAGATTGGTCGCGCCACCCAGCGTCGCGCCGTTGCATTCGTTGTCCACGCCCGCGCTGATCGCCGCCGCGACGCCCGCGGCGGGATCGGGCGCATATTTATGATGTTCGGAGATATCGACCACCGCGTCGCAATCGGACACGACATAGCCCTTGAAGCCCCATGCGCCGCGCAGATGCTCCTTGAGCAGCAAGTCGCTCGCGCAGGCGGGCTGGCCGTCGATGCGATTATAGGCGC